>ENA-OQJT01000214-OQJT01000214.1-human-gut-metagenome-genome-assembly--contig:-NODE-214-length-14740-cov-0.914049_pt1 | contig 14740 bp, 18 predicted proteins | sample MGYA00242612_ERZ504779 | MGnify/ENA primary metagenome ERZ504779 (study PRJEB26092, sample SAMD00036366) | human gut metagenome | host: Homo sapiens | study: EMG produced TPA metagenomics assembly of...
TATTTTTACAGCTTCCATTGTATTTACAGCTCCATTTCCTTTAATCACCATAATGTACCCTCCGGTTCAGCATAGACACCGATAAATTGATCAGCAGGATAAAGACAAACAGCACAACACCCGTTGCAATCAGCGCTTCCCGGTGAAGTCCGGATGCATATCCCATCTCCAGTACAATATTGGCTGTCATGGTACGAAGGCCTTCTGTGATTCCTTTTGGCATACGAGGCTGGTTTCCGGCAATCATAATCACTGCCATCGTCTCTCCGATGGCACGTCCGATGCCAAGAACGATGCCGGCCAGGATTCCGGATTTTGCCGCCGGGACAACTGCAAAGAAAACGCTCTGGGAATGCGTTGCACCAAGGCCAAGGCTTGCTTCATAGTAGGATTCTGGAACGCTTGTAATGGCGGATTCTGTTACACCGACCACGGTCGGAAGAATCATAACGGCCAGAAGAATAGATGCCGTCAGCATTGTGTTTCCGTTTTTGCCGGTCAGCTGTGCCATCAATGGGACGATCACGACCAGTCCGAAAAATCCATATACGATAGACGGAATACCGGCCATCAGGTTAATACCTGATTTGCAGATGCCGTAAAACTTTTTCGGACAGTAACGGGAAAGAAACACCGAAGTAAGAATGGCAACCGGCACACCCATCAGGATTGCAAGGCCGGTCACGCAGATACTGCCGACAATCATCGGCAGGATGCCGAAAATGTTGTTTCCCGGTTTCCACATGGTACCGGTCAAAAATTTCAGCGGTCCGATTTTAAAAATGGCAGGAACGCCATTCATAAACAGGAAAATGCAGATCAGTGCAACAGCCAGCACGGAGCAGCATGCTGCAATCAGAAATACAATTTTCATGATTGTTTCTCTTAGTTTCATAAGATAAATCCTTTCCTTTCATTGTTTCGCGGAGCGTGTTTGAAAAAGACTTTCGTTTTTTTCTTACGAACTGCTTTTTCAAGCACGTTCCGAAAGACAGCTTCTTTTTCTGAACATTTTCGGATACGGAAGTAAGAGCGATTTTCCATTGTTCGCCCTTACTTCTTTTTCCATTGCTTTATACATTCTTTATTTTACATCTGCCCAGTCGGTTGTGTCGCCAACATAGATGCTCTTTACCTGATCACTGGTCAGCCCATCGGTCGGGTTCTCTTTGTTTACGATGACAGCAATACCGTCGGTTGCGATTACGGTTGCGGTAAGCCCTGAGGATTTCTCCTCATCCTTTAAGTCACGGGATGCCATACCGATGTCGCAGAGACCGTCGCTTGCGGAAGTGATACCTGTTGTGGAGTCGCTCTGCTGTACTTCGATGTTAGCGTTTGAATTTACTTTTGTATAAGCCTCTTTTAATTTTTCCATCAGTGGTGTTACAGAGGAAGATCCTGCTACCACAACCTTTTCACCGCTGCAGCTTCCTTCGTAGGCTTTGGTATCTTTGATTGCAATATATCCGTCATCTGAAACAACCTGCTGTCCGTCGGTGCTTAAGATGTAGTCCATGAAATCCTGCGCATCTGCGGAAAGACCGTCTTTTGTTACAATGTTGAACGGACGGCTTACTTTATAGGAACCGTTTTCTACGTTCTCTGCGCTTGCCTCTGCTCCGTCGATTTTCAGTGCTTTGACTTCATCATTTAAGGATCCAAGGGAGATATAACCGATTGCGTACTGGTTACCTGCACTGTGCTCATCATAACGGAAGTATTGTTGGTGATCTGTGCATCAACGGTGGTGTTGTCTACTTTTCTCACCTGCATCGTTTTTTCTCTTCTACACCGAACAGCTCGATGAATGCACCTCTGGTACCGGAACCATCCTCACGGGAGATCACGCTGATCTGTCCGGAAAAATCTCCGCCTGCTGCGGTGCTGTCACCGTCTGTGCTGCCATCTGCCTCTGTTGCAGAAGCCTCTTTTGTAGTGTCTGCTGTGGAAGAACTGCTGCTATCGCTGCTTCCACATCCTGCAAGCATTCCTGCAGCCATCATTGCGGTTAAGGTGATTGCAATTACTTTTCTCTTCATAATATTCTTTTCTCCTCTTTTCACACGGGATTTTTGTGATTTCTATTTTGTAAAATCGCAATCCCGACGTTTTTTACATTTCGTTTTTACAGGTTTCATCATAACAACGGCGTGTAAAATGCAAAATCTCAGAGATGTTAAGTTTATGTAAAACATGAGTTTTTTCTTTTTTACATTCCATTTTTCCGGTCGTAAACCGCTCCGTCACATCTCTCGCAAGTGGCACATTTTTTCCGCGCAGTGCAATCCTGCCCAAAGGATCTTTTTTCTCCGCAGGAAATTCCAACAAGATTTCCCATAAGAAAAAAAAGGCTCCCCCGGAATACTCTGAAAAAAGAGTATTCCGGGGAGCCTTTTTCTAAAGCATATGCAAAAGCGGATATTCGCAATCCTCTTATTCCGTCACCGGCACGTCAAGCTTTTCGGACGCTTCTTTTAACAGGTCAATGATCGGCAGATGCTGCGGGCATACACTCTCACACTGACCGCACTGCACGCAGTCTTCTGCTTTTCCCGATGTTTCCAGCAGCTTTTTATAATAATTTTTCGCGCGGTCTTCTTCTCCATACAGGCGGATGGTATTCAATGCCTTGAACACATCCGGAATCGCGATTCCCATCGGACATCCGTCGCAGCAGTAACGACAGGCGGTACATGGAACCGCCGGACTCTTTTTCAGCGCTTCCTGTGCTTTGGCGATCACTGCTTTTTCTTCCTCGTTTAACGGTACAAAATTTCGGAAGGTTTTGATATTATCCTCCATCTGTTCCTCGTTTGACATACCGGAGAGCACGGTTGCAACACCCGGGAGGGAAGCCGCAAAGCGGAGTGCCCAGGACGCAATCGATGCATCCGGATGAACACGTTTCATCTCTGCTTCAATCTCTTTGCCTGCTGATGCAAGGGAACCGCCCTTTACCGGCTCCATAACAAGGAACGGCATATCGTATTTCCGAAGCACCTCATACAGACGTCCGGACTGGATCAGCGGATTGTCCCAGTCAGCATAGTTCATCTGGATCTGGACAATTTCAACCTCCGGATGCTCGGAGAGAATCTTGTCAAGCAGCTCCGGCGTTCCGTGGAAGGAGAAACCAAAGTGTTTGATCAGTCCCTCTTCTTTTTTCTTCTTGGCCCAGTTAAAACAGTCGTATTTCACATAGCCGTCATAGTTTGCGCCGTCCTCGACACTGTGCAGCAGGTAATAATCAAAGTAGCCTGCTCCGGTGCGCGCGAGCTGATCATTGAAAATGCGGTCACGCCCCTCAATGCCCTCGTCCATCATCCACTGCGGAAGTTTGGTTGTCAGAGTAAAGCTTTCTCTCGGATGACGCTCTACCAGCGCTTTTTTCACGATGCTCTCCGATTTTCCGCCGCAGTACATATAGGCGGTGTCAAAATAGTTCATTCCGGAGGCAAGGTACGCATCGACCATTTTACAGATCTGCTCCAAATCCAGTTCTCCGTCCTTCTCCGGAAGGCGCATCATGCCAAATCCTAATTTCGGCATTTTTGTTACATCTACACTCATGATAAAATCCCCTTTCTTTTCCGCGGAAAACCTTCGTTTCCTCAGTATTGTTGAGAAAATTGTAGCATTAAAGTATACTTGAAAGTCAATAGTTTTTTTTATTTTTGTCAAAATTTTTCTTTGACTTTTTCCGTTTCCGGTGGTATTCTGATAAAAAATTATGATTACAAAAGGAGTAGCACTATGATCTGGAAAAACCAGTTTCTTCACCTCACAAATGGCGATGTTTCAGCTGTTTATGGGGATAGTGCGCTCTTTTTTAAGTAAACTTCACATCTTGTATTCTTAAAATCACACAGAAAATGCACGTATCTCCCCATCAGAATTTTACTATATTTTGACAAGGAGATTTTTTTATGTCTGAGAAAAATACCAGAAAACAAATACGAACTTATATCTTATGACCACGGTCGGCTATTTTCAGATTGCGGCGGCTTCGTGGGTTGCACTGCTCGCACTCCGTGGATTTTCGCTGCTGCAGATCGGGATGCTCGAAAGTATTTTCCATATCGTGAGCCTCTGCTTTGAACTCCCCTCCGGCGTTGTCGCCGATGTTTTCGGGCGACGGAAAACGCTGATTGCAAGTCAGATGGCCTCCCTGATTTCCGGTACGCTGATGATTTTTTCCACCGGCTTTGCTACAACGGCGCTTGCGCTTGGATGCAGTGCGCTCAGCTATAACCTTGCATCCGGCACACGGGAGGCACTTGCGTATGACAGTCTGAAGCAGAACGGGGACGAAGGATTTTATGCCCGTTTTTCTTCTACTGAAATGATGCTGTACCGTATCACCAATTCCACCGCAACGCTCTGCGCAGGCCTTGCCCTGTGGCTGGGATACCGGCGCGCGTATGCGATTGATCTCTTCTTCGGGCTGATTGCGCTTGGCATTTCATTCCGCCTTGCGGAAGTAAAAACGGACGCAACACCAGTTCATTATCCTGTTGGACAGGAAATCGTTTCGGTTGTGCAGGAAAGCTGGCAGTTTCTTGTCCGTGAGAAAAAAGCAAGAAATATTATGCTGGTGAACGCACTCATCGGTGCCGTTTCTACGCTGGTTCTCTTCTTTTTACAGGCGAAGCTGCCACTCACCGGCATGAACAGCGCGCTGCTTGGACCTGCCCTCTTCGTGATGGGACTCGGCGCGGCACTGGGATCGCGGATGACGGCATACTTTCACAAATACCGCTACCGCGCGATTCTGCTGTTTGGCACGATCGGTGTACTTTTCGCCTTTCTTATGAGCTTTACCGGACTGCCGGCCCTTATGGTCTTCGGCGGATTTATCGGATCCTTTTCCGATGATTTTCTTGAAGTCCGGACCGATATTCTGCTCAATGACATGATCCCGTCCAGGCAGCGGGCGACGCTGATGTCGGTGAACTCGTTTGTCTTTTCTATGATTATGATCGTCCTTTCCACCGTATTTGGATGGATCATGTGATCGTCAAAAATTTACTTACATTGAAAAAAACGCTCATCAGTTTTTTGCTGATGAGCGTTTTTTTCAAAAAATGATCAAACACCGCCGCTCCCTGCCAGAGCGCCGTCCGGGGTCTGCGGGGGTGTGCTTCCCCCTCCACATTCCCCACCACTTTTTCTTTCTTCAACCACTTCCAGACATCGCCATACACGCGGTACTTCTCTTTCTCATTCAGTATTTCATGCCGCATTCCCGGATACAGCTTTCCTCTGACATTGCGGTACCCGATCAGCCGCATATGGTCAATGGATTTTTTAAAGCGCCGCACATTCACATAACACGGATCATCCCCGCCGGACAAAAACAGCACCGGCAGCTTCCGGTTTGTGCAATGCCATCCATGGATCCATACGTCTCCTTCCAGCAGGTCATTCAGCGCAAAAAAAGCATCATCCGAAAACGTAAAGCCACAGAGTGGGTTTTCTTCATACTCCCGCACCACCTCCGGGTCCGAACAGCACCAGGCGAACCGGCTCTTCTCATCCGCAAACCGCGCCGCAAACGATCCAAACGACATCGCCTCCAGAAGATTGCTCCGATGCTCATCCCCGAGCACCGCCGCTTCTGCGTGTCCTACAGCCGCACCCAGCGCCGCAGATAATTCTTGCTCGGTGAACCACACACAATCAACGCATCCAGCTCCCTATCATGCTCCTTCGCATACGTGCGCACAACCAGGGATCCCATACTGTGTCCCATCAGAATAAACGGCAGATCCGGGTACTCTTTTTTTTGCCCATACCGTAACCTGAAACAGATCCTCCACAAGCCCTGCGCCGCCTGCGCCGTACATAAATCCGAGATCCTGCTCCGACTTCACACTCTTTCCGTGCCCGCGGTGATCATGAATCACACACACTACACCGTGTTCCGCCATAAACTCCATAAACGGCAGATACCGCTCCTTGTATTCGCTCATTCCATGGCTGAGCTGCAGAAGCGCCGTCCGCTGTACGCCCTCCTCCGGCTCCACCACAAGCCCGTCAAGCATCAGTCCATCCACCTTCGACTGAATCGTAAAACCTCTTTGCATTGCACCTTCCCCTTTCTTCCAGAACGATGCCGAACTGCCCGAAATTCTAAACCTCCGTGTCCTCCGAAATTTCCGGTGGAACCGCAAACGACAATGTAATCCGATCGTAGCACTCCTCGCACAGATCAAACTCATGCTTTTCCAGGTCCTTCCCGGAAAAGTACCCCCACGTCGTGTCGACCGAGCAGATCCCCTCCAGCAGCATTCCATTCTGTATTTTCATGCTTTTTCCGCAGCAGTTACACACCGCCGCTTCCAGCTCATTTGTGTTTTTGTTGTATTTCCGCATTTTTCTTCCTCCCGTGTATCAAAAAACGTTTCTTTCTTCGTTCCTGACACAAAACAGAAATCAGATTCTCCTGTGTCCTGTCGATTGTAACACATCTTTCCCGCCATTCCTACTGGGAATGAAAGGAAAGTCCTGTGCGTTAAATGCGTATACAATAACGATTTCTCTCTACCTCTTCGGAACCGATTCATCCGTCCGGCTCATCAGCACCCGCATCCTCCTTTGGAAGATTGTAGTACCCCTTCCTGAGGCCGTCCTGCACAAAGCCAAGACTCTCATATAGATTCCGCGCCGGCGTATTGCCGATGCGCACATCCAGATGAATGACGCGCACCTTTCTCTCCTGCATCCGACGGAACAGCTCTTCCATCAGTGCACGGCCGATGCCGCGTCTTCTCGCTTTTTCTGCCACGCAGACATTTGTGATCTCACTTTCATCAAAGGAAATCAGGATTCCGAGATATCCTAAAATTTCACCGTCCTCCTCTGCTACAAGAAACAGTGCGTCGTCACGGATCAGAAATGTAAAAAATCCGGTTTCTGTCCACGGAATCGAAAAGTTGGCCTCCTCAATCGGCATCACCTGCTCCAGATCATCGATCTGCATTTCACGGATTGTGATCATTCGCTTTTTTCTCCGTTCTCCTGTTTTTTCACCACATCGGCATGCTTCACAGATTCCCGCTCCGCTCTTTCACGCTCCGCCTGCGATTTTCTCAGGTATTCCGGCTCGTGCTCTTCTGCCGTCTGAATCTTACCTTCTTTGTAATAAACCTCAGCCAGTGCTCCGACGGCTGCCGCTCTCTGGCGGTTGACGTGTGCCGGTGCAAAGGAAAACGGAATCGTCAGCAGTGCCTCTAATTTTTCCCGGTAAACCGCAACGCCGTCCCCCAGGAAAATAACCTCATGGTCAAGACAATTCAGGCCCTCAGCCAGTGCCTCAATGCTCATCGTATCCTGTTCCCAGACCGTATCGAGACGATGATCCGTGTAGCAGTAAACTCCGGTATAGACCTGGTTTCTTCTCGCATCCATGATCGGGCAGACAAATTTGTCAGTATCCCAGATATTGTACGCGATTGCCGCCGTCGTTGGAATGGAAATCAGTGGTTTTTCAAGTGCCAGACCAAGTCCCTTGGCTGTTGCAGAACCGATGCGAAGACCGGTAAACGAGCCCGGACCTCCGGCAACTGCAATCGCATCGATCGTCGAAAGATCCAGCTCTGTCATGTTCGAGATTTCATCCAGCATCGGAAGCAGAGTCTGGGAATGTGTTTTTTTATAATTTACGGTGTATTCCGCAAGCAGTGTGTCATTTTCAACAACAGCCACCGAAGCCACCAGGCCGGAGCTGTCCAGTGCAAGTATTTTCATAGTTTTTTATTTCCTTTCCGATATTTCCTTCCTGTGCCAACTCATTTTTGGCAATCTGCCGGAAACAGGATCTTTACGATTTCCTTTTGTTTTTCCACCACATTCAGGATTTTTTTCTTTTATTCCACCGTAATTTTCCGGTAATCAAACCCTTTTTCGAGGTCTTTTTCTATCGTAATCGAAATCGCACCCTCCGGGATCAGCTCTTCAATCAGTTCTGCCCATTCGATCAGGCAGACACCCTCACCGAAAAAATAATCATCGTATCCGATTTCTTCCATTTCTTCTATATCACCGATCCGGTAAACATCGAAATGATAAAATGGCAGACGTCCTTCCGTATATTCCTGAATAATGGTAAATGTGGGACTGTTGACTGCCTCTGTGATGCCAAGTCCTTTTGCAAAGCCCTGCGTCAGAACGGTTTTTCCAACACCAAGGTCTCCGTTTAATGTATAAATCTGGCCAGGCTTCGCCGCTTTTCCCAGCTTTTCGCCAAGGGCAAGCGTCTCCGACGCAGAATTTGTTTCTATGATCATATGCTTTCTTCTCCTCTTTTTCTGCCTATCATTTTAACACAAACAAAAAGGTAATACAACCGCAGAACGAAACCGCTTTTCCTTGTGCTTTTCCTTGCTTTTTCTATCTGTTTTCGCTATACTATGTATCAGAGTTTCGCGGCCCAAAAACGTCCCACTCCTGTTTTTTCGGCCCGGAAAACGCGGTAAAACACGCTCTGCTGCTTTTGTCCGCGTAAATTAAAAAGGAAAGAGATCAAAACTGTTATGCTGACTGTAATGAAATTTGGCGGAAGCTCCGTCGCAGATCTTGCGCACATCCGCAATGTAGCACAGCGCTGCATCGAAAAACAGCAGGCCGGAAGCCAGGTCGTTGTCGTTCTCTCCGCGATGGGAAAAACGACGGACGGACTGATTGCAACCGCAAAACAGATTACGGAAAAACCGTCCCGCCGCGAGATGGATATGCTTCTTGCCACCGGTGAACAGGTTTCCGTTTCCCTGATGGCCATAACCATGATTCAGATGGGCGTCAGTGCTGTTTCTTTAAATGCCTGGCAGGTACCGATGCACACGACCTCCGATTACCAGAACGCGCGCTTCAAACGGATCGACACCGAGCGCATCCGTAAAGAGCTGGATGACAACAAAATTGTCATTGTCACCGGCTTCCAGGGGATCAACAAATACGATGATATCACAACGCTCGGACGCGGCGGCTCCGATACGACTGCGGTTGCCCTCGCTGCAGAGCTGCACGCGGATGTCTGTGAAATCTACACGGATGTAGACGGCGTCTACACCGCAGATCCGCGGATTGTACCGAATGCGCGCAAGATGGAAGAGGTAACTTACGATGAAATGCTGGAGATGGCTTCGCTCGGCGCAAAAGTCCTTCACAGCAGATGCGTGGAAATCGCAAAAAAATACGGCGTGGAACTTCTGGTCTGCTCCAGTCTGAACCGGAATTCCGGAACGATGGTAAGGGAGAAAACCAAAATGGAAAAAATGTTAATCAGCGGCGTGGCTGCCGACAAAAATGTGGCAAAAATCCGTGTTGCAGGCCTTGGCAACGATCCGGAGAGTACGTTCCGCCTCTTAAATTTACTGGATCGGAACAATCTGAACATCGATGTCATGATCCAGTCACTCGGAAAGGACGGCACAAAGTCCGTTTCCTTTACCGTTGCAAAGCCGGATATGCTGCGCACGATCGATGTGCTGAACGACAATAAGGATTCGCTCGGCATCAAAAAGCTGGATTATGATGAGAACGTGGCAAAGATTTCCGTCATCGGAGCCGGTGTCCGCTCCCATTCGGGCGTGGCTGCCAAAATGTTCGGCGCGCTCGCCAATGCAGGAATCAATACCGAGATGATTACCACCTCAGAAATCCGCATCACTGCCCTGATCGACGAAGCATACGCAGATCAGGCAATGCGTGCGATCCATGAGACATTCCTGGAGCGTGTCTGAAAAAGGGGGTTGACCCCTTTGATACCAGATTGCTACGTGCTTTGCACTCCAGCAATCATCAAAACATTCGTAATCCGCCCATTTTTCTTCGAAAAATGGCTGCTTACGTCTTATCAAGAAATCGTTTAAAAATCAGGAGGAAAACAATGATGTCTAACCCAATCGTTACAATTACTATGGAAAACGGCGATGTGATGAAAGCAGAGCTTTACCCGGAAATCGCCCCGAACACCGTAAACAACTTCATCAGTCTGGTAAAAAAAGGCTTCTATGACGGCCTGATCTTCCACCGCGTCATCCCGGGATTCATGATCCAGGGCGGAGATCCTGCAGGCACAGGCGCCGGCGGCCCGGATTACTGCATCAAGGGTGAGTTCTCCCAGAACGGATTTGAGAACAACCTCGCACACACCCCAGGCGTTCTCTCCATGGCACGTACCATGTTCCCGGACAGCGCAGGAAGCCAGTTCTTCATCATGCACAAAGCTGCTCCGCATCTAGACGGCGCATACGCTGCTTTCGGAAAAGTAACAGAAGGCCTGGAAGTCGTAGATAAAATCGCATCTGTCAACACCGACTACAGCGACAAACCGCTGCAGCCGCAGAGAATGGCTACCGTTACCGTTGAGACCTTCGGCGTCGAGTATCCGGAACCGGAGAAATGCTAAGGATGAACGATGAACTGATGTTAGTTGAACCGTCGGAGGAATACTTCGCCGAGCTCGCCGCCTACCGGAACGATTTTCTGGAAAACAGCGATTCCATGGACGCTGCGGACCGCTTCGCCGGTTTGATGATATGAAGGCGTATCTTGAAGATACCATGCGGTATACCAGAGAGGAGACTCTGCCGGAGGGCATGGTTCTCGCAACACAGTTTCTGTGCATCCGCAAATCAGACAACCGCCTTGTCGGCATGATTCAGGTGCGCCACTACCTGAACGATTTTCTGCGCACCTTGGGCGGCCACATCGGCTACTCCGTCCGCCCGTCGGAACGCAGAAAAGGCTATGCCTCCTGGATGCTGAAAAATGTGCAGCCGTACTGCAAAAGCCTCGGCCTTTCCGAAATTCTGGTCTGCTGCCTGGATACCAACGAGGGAAGCCGCAGAACGATCCTGAAAAATGGCGGCCGGTTCGACGGCACCGCTTATCGTGCCGATGAAAACAAAACACTGGAGCGTTACTGGATCACCCTGTGATTTTTAATCTTCCATTTCGCATAGCTCTGAATAGTTTCACAAATTTTTCTTGACATCCATGTCATTTCACTTTATAATTTGGAACTGCAAGCGAACAATTCTGTTCTTATGCAAAATATATGCCCCTGGTAAAAAACCGACGGACAGGCAGGGGTAGTTGCCGAGCGTGGTTAAGAGCCACATTATTGATTGCGTTAAAAGCGCAAATTTTATGAGTTGATTACTTTATAATCGATGCTCTACGACGAGCACATCATCTTATGAAACGGTCAATAAGAGTACGTGACTATATATTTCTGCATAGGAAAACAGGGGCAAGCCTGGATTTTTGTCCATCCCCTGAAGTTTGCACAATACGATCATGTATAAATTTCGATTTTTAGACAGATGATGCACGTCATCTGTTCTTTTTTCGTGCTTATAGCCAAAGATGAACCCAACACCATTTTCTGAAAAAGGAGAACCAAACAATGTCAAAAGTTATGATCATCGGATGCGGCGGTGTTGCATCCGTAGCCATTCACAAATGCTGCCAGAACAGCGAAGTATTTTCTGAAATTATGATTGCAAGCCGCACCCTTTCCAAGTGCGATGCTTTAAAAGAAAAGCTGGCTCCGACCACAAAAACCATTATCACAACAGCAAAGGTGGATGCCGACTGCACAGAAGAATTAATCGCCTTAATCAAACAGTATCAGCCGGATGCCGTATTAAATCTGGCTCTTCCTTATCAGGATCTTACCATTATGGATGCCTGCCTTGCATGTAAGGTTCCTTACATTGATACTGCAAATTACGAAGCAGAAAATACAGATGATCCGGCATGGCGCGCAATCTACGAAAAGAGATGCGAAGAGCTTGGCTTTTCTGCTTACTTTGATTACTCCTGGCAGTGGGCCTATATGGACCGTTTCAAGGAAGCCGGCATCACCGGTCTTCTCGGAACCGGCTTTGACCCGGGCGTCACCAGTGTCTTTGCAGCCTATGCACAGAAACACTATTTCGATGAAATTCACACGATTGATATTCTGGACTGCAACGGCGGCGATCATGGATATCCGTTTGCAACCAACTTCAATCCGGAAATCAACCTCCGCGAGGTATCCGCTCCCGGTTCTTACTGGGAAAACGGCCACTGGGTGGAAATTCCGCCAATGTCGATCAAACGGGAATATAACTTCGATGAGGTAGGCGAGAAGGATATGTACCTTCTTCACCATGAAGAAATTGAGGCTCTTGCAAAAAATATCCCGGGCGTAAAAAGAATCCGCTTTTTCATGACCTTCGGCCAGAGCTATCTGACCCATATGAAATGTCTGGAAAATGTAGGACTTCTCTCCACCACTCCGATTACCTTCAACGGACAGCAGATCGTACCGATCCAGTTTTTAAAAGAGCTTCTCCCGGATCCTTCCACCCTTGGCCCGCGCACCGTGGGTAAAACCAACATCGGCTGTATTTTTACCGGTATCAAGGACGGAAAAGAAAGAAGCATTTACATTTACAATGTCTGTGACCACCAGGAATGCTACCGGGAAGTAGAGTCTCAGGCGATTTCCTACACCACCGGCGTTCCGGCTATGATCGGAACCATGATGGTCGTGAACGGCCTCTGGAACAAGCCGGGTGTCTACACCACAGATGAATTCGATCCGGATCCGTACATGGAAGCACTCAACAAGTGGGGTCTTCCGTGGAAGGTCGTAGAAAATCCTGTTTTAGTAGATTAAGCCTATGTATAAGATAAACGAACTGCCAACTCCCTGTTTTGTCATTGATGAAGGCAAACTGGAAGAAAACTTAAAGATCCTGCACCAGGTAGAAGAACGCACCGGTGCAAAAATTCTGCTGGCTCAGAAATGCTTTTCCTGCTTTTCGGAATATCCGCTGATTGGAAAATATATCAGCGGAACAACTGCCAGCGGACTCTATGAGGCGCGGCTTGGAAAGGAAGAAATGGGGCTGGAGAATCATGTGTATTCTCCGGCCTACCGCCCGCAGGATATGGAAGAGCTCGCACAGATCTGCGATCACATTATTTTCAATTCAGAAAAGCAGCTCCGAACGTACCTCCCTGTACTTAAGGCTTCCGGAACCGCAAAAGCCGGACTTCGCATCAACCCGGAATGCTCCACGCAGGAAGGCCATGCGATTTATGATCCCTGTGCGCCCGGCTCCCGCATGGGCATCCGCGCCTGCGATTTTACAGACGAACTGGCCGATCTTGTGGACGGTCTTCATTTTCATACCCTCTGTGAACAGAATTCGGATGATCTGGAAACCACACTGCGCGCCGTGGAAGAAAAATTCGGCAAGTGGCTTTTTAAAATGAACTGGCTTAACATGGGAGGCGGACATCATATCACCCGTGAGGATTACGATATCGAACGCCTGATTTCCTGTATCAACCATATGAAAGAAACGTATGGTCTTCAGATTTACCTGGAGCCCGGGGAAGCAGTTGCCTTAAACGCAGGCTACAATGTCACGGAAGTTCTCGATATTGTTGAAAATAACGGAAAAATTTTAATTCTTGACACTTCCGCTGCCTGCCATATGCCGGATGTGCTTGAGATGCCGTACCGCCCTCCGCTCAAAGGCAGCGGACTGCCCGGGGAAAAGCCTTATACCTACCGCCTTTCCTGCAATACCTGCCTGGCGGGCGACGTAATCGGCGAATATTCCTTCGATTCCCAAATCCGGATCGGTGACAGACTGTATTTTGAAGATATGGCGATTTATTCGATGGTAAAAACCAATACCTTTAACGGAATCCCACTCCCTTCCATCGCGGTGATGGACAAAGCTGGAAACTGCCGAATGATAAAGGAGTTTGGATATGAAGATTTCAAAAACCGATTGTCTTAGAACCCCAAAAGCCGATGGCTTTTACATGCCGGGCGAATTTGAGCCCCACGAAGGCACGCTGATGATCTGGCCGTGGCGCCCCGGTTCCTGGAATTACGGGGCAAAAGCGGCAAGAGCTGCAATTTGCAGAAATTGCAGAAGCAATTGCCCGCCTATGAGCAGGTTTATCTTTTCGTCCGGCCACAGGATAAAGCATCGGCACAGGAACTGCTTTCCTCCGACCGGATTCATCTGATCGAAGCCTCGACAGAGGATGCCTGGGCAAGAGATACCGGCGCTACGTTTGTGGTCAACGATCAGGGTGGGCGAAGAGGCATTCAATGGGAATTCAACGCCTGGGGCGGCCAGTATGACGGTCTGTACTCCCACTTTGAGCATGACCGTGAGGTTCCGGAACGAATCTGCAGTTTTCTCGGAGATTCCTTCTATAATGCCCGCCCCTTTGTTCTGGAAGGCGGCTCCATCCATGTTGACGGGGAAGGAACCCTGCTTACGACCGAAGAATGTCTGCTGAGTCCGGGGCGCAATCCTTCTCTTACAAGAGCGGAAATTGAAGAAAAGCTGCGTCAGTATCTTTCGGTCGAGAAAATCATCTGGCTTCCTTTTGGTATTTACAACGATGAAACCAACGGCCATATTGATAATATGTGCTGCTTTGTAAAGCCAGGAGAAGTGCTTCTTGCCTGGACAGATGACGAAAACGATCCTCAGTATGCCAGAAGCAGGACCGCTTTTGATCTTCTCTCCCATACCGTTGACGCGAAGGGACGAAGCTTTGTAATTCACAAGCTGCCCATTCCAAAGCATCCCATCTGTATTACAGAAGAAGATCTTCTCGGCTATGATTTTGAAGCTGGCGAAGACCAGCGGGAAGCCGGGGGAACGCCTTGCCGCCAGCTATATCAATTTTTTATCTTGCCAATCAC
>ENA-OQJT01000215-OQJT01000215.1-human-gut-metagenome-genome-assembly--contig:-NODE-215-length-14722-cov-0.932100_pt1 | contig 14722 bp, 20 predicted proteins | sample MGYA00242612_ERZ504779 | MGnify/ENA primary metagenome ERZ504779 (study PRJEB26092, sample SAMD00036366) | human gut metagenome | host: Homo sapiens | study: EMG produced TPA metagenomics assembly of...
TGTATTTTTATACATTTTAACCGCAAACAAATCTGTCAACATTCAACAGCTACTTTATAACACCATCCCTCCTATTCTCGAAGAGATCATATGCCGCTTCAATTTCACTGAGAGTATAGGTATGCGTGATAAGTGGTTCTGTATTGATTTTCCTTCAGCAATCAGTTTCAATGTTTCTTCACAGTCACATCCGTCTACTCCACCGGTTTTGAAGATGAGATTCTTGCCATACATGTCTGGAAGTGGTAAGCTTTGCGCTTTATCATAAAGTGCAACAACTGTCACAATAGCATTCGGTCTTGCGCATTCCCAGGCTAAACGAAATGTAGACTCTGCACCTGCAATTTCCAGGACAACATCTGCACCGCCGTGGTCACTTGTATTCTTAACAAAAGTCTCACATTCTTTCGGAGAATAGTAAGTACATCTGGGTAATGTTCATTGATAAAATGTATACGTTCCTCATCTTTTTCACACATAATAATGTGTTTTCGGATGCTTTAGCACAACACATAGTAATGTGCAGATACCCGTCGGTCCTGCACCGATGATCAGTACAGTGTCGTCTTCTGTAATCTCTGAAATACGAGTTGCCCAATAACCAGTAGCCAGAACATCTCCAACGAATAATGCCTGTCGATCTGTAACTCCATCCGGAATCTTATTTAACCCCTGATCTGCAAATGGTACACGCACATATTCAGCCTGACCGCCATCGATACGGCACCCAAGAGCCCATCCTCCGTTCTGATCCGTACAGTTATTGACATAACCTTTTTTTGCAGAAATAACATTCACCACAAAATGTCTCCACATTTACTGTTACTCTGTCTCCCGGTTTCACATGAGTTACAGCGTCTCCGACTTCTTCAACAATTCCAACCATCTCATGACCGACAGTAATTCCCGGAACTGCGCGTGGAACACTTCCATGTTTGATATGTAAATCACTGGAACAGATACTTGCAAGCGTCACCTTTACAATAGCATCTCTTTCATGCATAATCACCGGTTTAGGTTTTTCTGTTAATTCAAATTTTCCTTTTGAAACATATGTATACGTCTGCATTGTTTTCCCCCATCACCTTCAAAATAATATAGCCGTTGCTATTCTTTCGGATTATCTCCATCCCTATAAGGCACTGTGGCCGCCGGAACAACCGCTGAAGCCGGTTCGGTATGTATATCCTGGTCATCAAAAAAGATATGTGCTCCAAATGCTGCAAGTACTTCTGTCTTACTGACACCGCCTAAGAAGAACGCTTCATTGATTGATACACCCCAGTTGCGAAGTGTTTTGACTGCGCGTTCATGCGCTGGAGCATTTCTTGATGTGACAAGTGCTGTTCGGATTGGCTGAATCTCTTTTTCTTTAAACATCTGCTGTACATAAGACAGTTTTGTCAGGAAGTTTGCAAAAGGACCTTTCGCCATTGGTGTGTTCGCATTTGCCTTCTCATGTTCTTCAAATGCCTGTATTCCGTTCTTCTGAAAAATCTTTTCAGATTCAGCAGAAAATAGTACTGCATCTCCATCAAAAGCAATACGGATCTGATTAATCTTTTGCTTCGGATCAGCATGCGCATCACCTGTAAGAATACGGCCTGCTGCAATCCCATCATTGATTGCAGACTGAACATCAACAGAATTTGCTGACAAAAATAAGTCTGTCTTAAAAGCCTTTAGATAAGGAGCTATCTCGGCACCACTTGTCAAAGTCGCTCTTGTAATATCCAGTCCATAATACTGTATAGAATTAAAAATACGAAGACATGTGTTCGCATTATTCCGTGACATAATGATCACTTCCACCAGTCTTCCCAGTTCTGTGTTGTTTAATTCTAAGAATGCTTTGATCAATTGAAAAGCAGCACCCTTCTGAAGAATCTCATTCTCATGTGCTACCTGGTAAGCCTCATATGCTTCAACACCTTGTTCTTCGAATATTTTATTTCCTGTTCGAGATTAAATAAAGCTCTCGAACTAATTCCTATTACAAGAGGTTTTGATAAATCATATGACATATATTATCGCCTCCGATCAAGAAAAAGAATCACCTATCAATCACATCTTTCCTACATTATACGTTTCAGTCTTATGAGATACAAGTGAAAACATATAAGAAAAGCTTATATCTTTGTTAAATCTTGATATAATATCAACATAACAGTTCCGTCTATTTTTTGAATTCTACTGCATGTTTTCTTTTCCATAGCGGAAATAAGTTTCGCTGACATACATAATTCTTTCGTTCATCTATCACAATCGCGTGAAAAAATGTCTTCCACATATCCGTATACTCATCTTTGTACTCTTCTGTCTTTCTTAATGTCTGAAATTCTTCATCTGTCAGATAGCGAAGATAGTTCTCACCATCTTTTGGATGAACACAAGCTGTTTTACGATTATCATCTATGATCATCCACTGTTCTGAAGGCATGCGATTTGCAAAATGTCTGCCTACCAACATAATGACATCACTTTTCGGTTCTAGATGGCTGACATATACATTACTGGAATTCAACTTCTCAAATCGTGTAAACTCTCTAAAATGATGACTTTCATTGGATACTTTGCGACGTAATTCTAATATTCGCATCACATGCGGATTCGCATATTGCTTCAATGCATTGCCACCCATCGAAAACCCGACCCGAAGGAAATTATAAATTGCCTGCAGTGCATCTTCCTCCGCAGATAATGTTGCCAGATAAATATCCAGATATGCCTCATCAGAAATATCTCGTCGTATCGAACGAATCACTTTTTCTGCCTTGGAAGTATCTTGATCTACGTGAATATATTCATCAAATATCGTCTGCTGAAATATCGGTTCTTTCTTTAATTGTATCTGGTCGTGACCAATTTGTAAGGCTTCAGACCACGCATCATAGATGCAGGTCATAATATCCTCCAAACGATCTTTACAAGTAAAAACTTTCATTAGCATACTCCAAAATCTGTCAACGTCATCTGGGTGAATGACTCATTCGCATGTTGTGTATTCCAAATATCTTTCTTGTCTACACTAATTAGTTGTCGTGTAATATAAGATGTCTCAATAGGAGTATGGTACATCTGTTTCCCACCACAAGTGATAAAGTAATGTGCACGCTTCAGTACTACTCCCATCTTCTTCAGGCTTTCATAATCAAGTCTGCCGTAGCGTCTTGCATAAGTGATACGGCTTGCTGACTTCGGTCCGATTCCCGGAACTCGAAGCAGTGTAGCATAATTTGCTTTTTTCTACTTCTATCGGGAACTGCTCCAAATGGCGAAGTGCCCAATCACACTTTGGATCAAGCATCTCATTGAAATTCGGCTGTTCCGAAGATAATAGTTCTCCTGCATGAAATCCATAAAAACGAAGAAGCCAGTCTGCCTGATACAACCTATGTTCACGCAAAAGCGGAGGTGGTGTTCCTATCTCCGGCAATACATTGTCTTCGTTCAAAGGAATGTATGCTGAATAAAAAACACGCTTCAAATCAAAGCCTTGATATAATGCCTGTGTTGTCTGCAATAATGTATAGTCACTCTCACCGGTCGCGCCAATGATCATCTGGGTACTCTGTCCGGCCGGAGCAAAACTACGTTTTAATTGCGACATATCACGTGGTGCTAATTGATTCGCATTTGCCCATGTTAAAGCATGATCCAATGTAGTATATCTTCTATAAGATTCTAATCGCTTCATCTCAGGATCTTGAGAGATTGCTGTATTATTCGTCTGAGTATCTAACCACTCAGAAAAACTGCTTTTTCGAAGTATCTGAAAAAATCCCGGTATCTAAAAATTTATTTCCACCGCTACGCTCCATATATGCAGACTTTCCAATCGCCATCCTGTGAGATGCAATTGTGCTTTGGACTTTTCCCATCGGATTCAAAATATTCGGCATGGTCTTGTTCGGTGCCAATGTACGTAACCCTTCTTCTGTTGGCAATTCAAGATTGACACTAATACGATCCGCAAGATACCCCGCCGCTGCCAACAGTTCATCTGAGGCTCCCGGAATCGTCTTGATATGAACATACCCATTGAAATGATATTTCGTGCGAAGTAGCAATAATGTCTCGCACATCTTCTCCATTGTATAAGTCGGATTCTTTAAGATCCCGGAACTCAAAAACAGTCCCTCGATATAATTACGTTTATAGAATTCTACCGTAAGCTCACATATTTCTTCTGGCGTAAAAGTCGCCCGCTTCACATCATTACTTTTACGATTAATGCAATATTTACAATCATAAGCGCAGTGATTTGTCATTAAAATCTTAAGCAGAGAAATACATCTTCCGTCTGCTGCAAAACTATGACAAATCCCGCATGCCTCTGTATTGCCGAGCTCTCCTTTCTTTCCCCGCCGGCTGGATCCACTTGATGTACATGCCACATCATATTTTGCTGCATCAGCAAGAATCTGCAGCTTTTCCTGTGTTGTATAATTACTATTTCTAATATCTGTATTCATATTTTCATTATACAAACATTTGTTCGATAATGCAAGTGTTATTTCGAACAAATGTTTCCATGTAGTTCTTCAAATGTGCACCCTTTTTCCATGTCTATTTGATAGATTTCTTTCAGTAAACGAACGGCGTCTTGATTGATTTTCAGTATTTGGTATTGTTAATACTAACAAAATTCTTCTTAAAGAACCTGAAAAATTAAAAATTTTTTTCTCTAACATCCTCACTTGAAAATAAATCCGAAGTGTTGATCTCATCATAAAAAATCAACTGTTCCTGTGTCATCAAGGCACTTACATATTCTTCTGACGGATAATAGAAAAATAATAATATCTCTCTCGGATTTTCATAATAAGATTCATAGATTTTTGCTAAAACAGACTGCAAAATTTCTACTGAAAAGGGATTAAAAAAATAACAGCAATCTACATCCGTTGGAACTTCATAATTCTCTGCACTACATAGCACAAACTCTGTGCGGGCACCAGATACTGCTAATTCTTTATTGTCTGCCGCACCTTTATAGATTCGTTCATCATATTCTACGCCTACCGCTTTGCATCTTGTTTGGTAGGACAGATAAAAACATACTCGTCCTTTTCCGGTTCCATAGTCGATCAGAGTATTATTTTTCCTAATTAGTCCGCTGTTTGCTAAACGTTCCAATACCATATAAGGCGTTGGCTCATATGGATATCTATACTGATCGGCGCGAGAATCATCTCGACCCGTTGTTTTTATCTTTAGAAGCTTATCCCATTGTGTTTCATTTTGATTCATTCCTTAATGCCTCCGTAAATTAATTTTCGTAAATCACTTTACCTTCCTGTCACCAAATACATGAGCTGACATCCCTCTTCTTTTAACCACTCAATAGATTCTTTGTAATCAGGAAGCACTTTCTCTACTTCTAACCAAAATGCTTTCGAGTGATTCATTTGCTTTCTATGGCACAATTCATGAACAACAACATAATCCAATATTTCCGACGGAGCTAACATTAACAGACAGTTGAAATTCAAGTTTCCTTTACTGCTGCAGCTTCCCCATCTGGTCTTCTGATTTCTGATAGTTATATTTCCGTATGTAACCCCCATTATATTTGCAAAATATTCAACTCTCATTGGAATGACCTCAAGAGCCTTGTCTGCAAGCAACTTTATTTTCTCAGGAGTAAATTTATCTGTACTTTCCGATTCGAATCTTTTCTTTCGTGTCTTAATCTCTTCGATATGTTTGCTTATCCAGGCTTCCTTCTTCATAAGAATCTCTTCAATATCTTTCTCTGAAGCAAAATGCGGAGCTCTTACAGTGATACTCAAATCAGAATTCACCTGAATAGCTACAGTCTTTCTGTTCGATCTAATTATTTTAACATCCATAAGTCTTTCCTGTACCTGAATTTGTTAAGTGATTGATAAATAGTAAACGTTAGTATTTATACCTCATGGGCGAAGGTTTGTCATTGAAATCTGTTGGAAGTAGACGTGGTAAATGTAGGCGAAAGAAACGATAACACCAAAAAACATGTCCGGACGCACTGATGTTAATCAGTGTATCTAAGCCTGTCTTTTCAATGGTATTTCGATGAATAGCTGGGCTGGCTTTTCATTGAGATTTCTTATGCTTTTTTCGTTGACATTTAATACTGTTCAATGTATCATATAATCAAGAAATGGGTTTTGTTACTGAGTAAGGTCATTTGACTGGAAAAGATTGCTCGTTTCTTTTTTATTTTCATGATATCGTATAAGTAATATTTCCCATCTTCATCGTGTCTGACCAACATCGCAACATTAAAGACGTTGTATCTCTCTATTTCTCCATCATCACCAAATACCGGAAGAGCAAATCTTGAATCATATGAATACCAACCATATTTAGCATCTTTACTATGCTTCTCCTTACGATTATCTTCATAAACCTCGTTCGTTGCTATTTTAAGCAATTCCGGTAATCCCTGTGTGGCATTCGCTTTTGCTTTCGCATTTGCTCCTTTCAAAATCCGAGTATAATTTGAGTGCGTATACTCATCAGGAAGATCCGATCCAATATAAATCATCTTATTGCAATCTTCTATCTGATAGAATTCTCCTACATACTGGCGTAAATACTTTTCAACTTCTTCCCAATTAACTGCTCTTTTTCCCTTGAACAGAATATCGTGAATAAATACTGTTTTCTTTCCGTTCAAATCTTCGATAACATTTACTTTTCTCGCCAAGTTAACCTCCTAAACATTTACGTATTATAATGCATTGCGTTATGCTTATTGCAAAAATATACAGAGGATACCTTTAATTATCTACTCTTTCGATTCGACATTCTATCTCTGCTCTATACTTTAATAAACGTAACAGATAATCCGGAAGTTCTCTTTTCTCCGCTTCCCAATCCTGAACTGTACGATACGGAATACCATAGTAATCGCTGAACTCACGTCTGTTCATTCCCATTTTTTCTCTTAATTCTTTTACTTCTTTCCCTCTGCTCATGATTTAACTCTCCTGCTTAAATAACGCATTGCGTTACTTAATAGTACCCGATATATGCTATGTTGTCAATCCACTATCCCCCACCTCTCATCATATTTTTTCCATATATTTTTATAAAACAGAAAAGGCAGACCCCAAGCCCTTGATTTTCAAGGCTTTCCTTCTATTCCTCTTTTGTACTCAAAAAAGATCCAACATATTATCTAGATATATCTTTTCTCTGACATGGATCTGATATTCCGGTTTAGTCATATAATACAGCAGAAATTCCAAAATCAATGCACTTCCAAGTCCTCGTCCTTCAATCTTAAAATTAGAAAATCCCATTGGCATATAAATATCTTGGATATCAGTCACACTAATAAACCCAGGGTTCTCCATTGCTTTGGAGAAAAGATAGCCTTCTCCTGCGCCCGGTGCTGCACAGACATGATTTTGGCAATTTTCTCCCAGATTTTTCTGGCTGACTGTTTCATAACAAGCTCTTCTATCTTTACAACCAAACCAACAGCATTCATTGCACAGGAATTCTACTTTTGCTTTTTGCTTTGAATTCATCTTGTTTAGTTGCTCGAATTTTTTATTAAGATGAAAATCCGGGACTATATAATGAAATTCTTCTCTGTTTGTTTCCCGCAAAAAGTCGCTAAAATCCGTCAGTACCTTTGTAGTCGACGAGACTAGATAAAGCCCCGGATAATTCTTTTGCAAATAGTTTAGCAGTAAATCTGAATGAATGATCACACCATTTTGAGGTTCATTTCTTTCTTCCAGCAATGAGCAAAGTGTATTACATTTCCGATCCTGCAAATGTTCTTCTCTCAAAAGTGAATTACTGAATGTCAGTCGGGCAGATATCTTATAGTTCTGCATCAAATCCAATACTTTCTCTGTCTCAGTATCTCCAAAGGAAGTGCGACCGCCACCCCAGATACAGTCTGACGGGGCGCCATATATGGAACCGATCTCACACCAATCATAAAAATACTCTCTGTGTTCCCGAAACAATGACAGAAATACTTGATACAATTCGTAAAACTCAAATAGTCCCGGCAGATGATAATATGCTCGATTTTTCATGGTTACTCTCCTCGCGTCAAAATGAAATCTTATCTTGCCACTATATACTGTGATGCGTATACTGCAGCCATTGCTCCGGTCACGCTCAATGCAACATAAAGTGCTGCCCACCAGCCCGATCCTCGTTCCATCAACTGATTGGTTTCTAACGCGAAAGAGGAAAATGTTGTGAAGCCACCACAAATTCCAACTTTCAAGAACAAGATCAATTGTGGATTCCAATCTTTCTTTGCGCCAAAGGCTACTACGAGTCCTATCACAAATGCTCCGATAATATTGATCAACAAGGTTTTTATTGGAAAACCATTTTGCGGGTTGATTGGAATTAAGCCAATCAAATAACGAGCTACAGCTCCCAGGAACCCTCCCGTTCCGACTATAATACAATTCATCATTTTTTGTCTCTCCTACAAGTAATACATTAGTTATTGTCTGCTTTATTATACCATCTGTAATACTGATCTGCATCAAAACTATCTTCACTTTGCAAATAATACATATTTCAACTCTCCTGTATATGTAATAAATGTACCTTTTTAAGACCTGTTGGCATCTAAGGACTTTTAAATATAGAAAAAGCTCTGCGTACTTCTCACACGCAGAGCTTATAATCTTCTTAAAAGAATATCCTTATTTGCTTTCTGGAATAGAATCTTTTCCTACTGTCATCATCAGAATGATTGCAGCTATAAAGCTTACAGCACATGCGATAATTGCAGCAAGAACAGAAGAATCAAAACCTGTCTGAGGATTAATTACCTGAAGCCATCCAAAGATTCCGTTTGTTCCATATACATACTGTTTTACTCCACCAAATCCGATGATAGCACCACCAATACCAGATGCAAGACAAGCTAACATAAATGGTTTTTTAAACTGTAATGTTACACCGTAAATGGATGGTTCTGTAATACCAACCATTGCAGAAATAATAGCCGGTCCACAAACACTTTTCAGTTTTTTGTTCTTTGTTCTAAGCATGATCATAAGAACAACTCCAGCTTGTCCGAATGCAGATGCAAGACCAGCAATTGTAATAGGATCGTAACCTAGTGTTGCTAGATTGTTTACAGAGATTGCAACAAATCCCCAATGAACTCCAAACATAACACATACCTGAATAAGTGCTCCGTATAAGAAACCTGAAATAGTTGCATTCAGATTGAACAGTGCTGTAAATGCTGCGCCGAGTAAATCACTTGCAAATGTTGCGATTGGTCCGATAATCAGGAATGCAAGAATAATACTAATTAAAAGTGTCAGCGCAGGAACAGCGAATGTTTTAAACAGATCACTAATTCTTTTTGCAAAGAATTTTTCAATTTTTGCTGCAAAATAGCAAGTCAGAATTACTGGAATTACAGAACTTGCATAGTTCATTAAAAGAACCGGAATTCCAAGGAATTCTACATATACATCTGTCTGGAAGATAGTACCGCTGAATAAAGTATAAAGTGCATCTCCCGCCATGATTGTTGTTAGAGACGGATATACTAAGCTGCTCCAATTGCCATTCCGATAAACGGTGTTCCGCCGAATTTCTTCATTGAAGTATATCCGAGGAATATTGGCAGGAAGTTAAAGAAACAATCTCCAACAATGTTTAACATCTGATATGTTCCGGATGTAGTCGCAAGCAATCCTGTTGCAGCAAGAAATGCAAGCAGTCCCTTGATTACACCTGTTGCTGTAAGCATTCCAAGTACCGGTGTAAACACCCCACTGATCACATCAATAAACTGATTGGAAATCTTTTTCTTTTTCATTTCCTGTTTGAATTCTTTTGCATCTTTTAGTTCAACTTCTTTTTCTGTTGTACCCATCATTGTCTGCAGTTCGTTATAAACATCTGCTACGTGCTGCCCGATTACGATCTGATACTGACCTCCACCTTTTACGATAGAAAGAACTCCGTCAATCGCTTTTACTGCTTCGTCATTCGCCTTTGTCTCATCTTTCAGCTGAAAACGCAGTCTCGTTGCACAGTGATATACATTCTCAATATTTTCCTGACCGCCAACTTCTTTGAGAATACTTTGAATCATTTTCTCATACTTCATTTTGTTTTCCTTCCTCTCTCCTTAAAATTTTTATCTAAAAAAACCGTTTGGTCTTTTTTCAAATGTAATGGATATTCTTTTTCAGCAACAAGGATGAACTTGCAATCACGCATTGCAGTGATTTTGATTTTATCAATATTTCCTTCCTTCCACTTCATATCCAGTACTGCGCCTGCTTTCAGACAGACTCCATTAACCTCTCCATCTGAAAGACTGTTCGGTAATGCCGGCAAAAGAAATACTTTGTCTGAGTAATCCTGTATGAGCATTTCTAATAATCCACAGGCTCCTCCAAAGTTTCCGTCAATTTGGAATGGTGGGTGATTGTCGAACAGATTATTTAGAGTAGCATGTTCAAGCAATTCCTTTAAGTTTTTCCAGGCTTCTTCTTTCTCCCACAGTCTTGCATAAAACAGGATGATCCATGCTTTGCTCCATCCGGTATGACCTCCACCGTATTTCAGTCTGCGCTCAATCGTCTGTTTTGCAGCTTGAGCAAGTTCTGGCGTCTTATCCATACGTATCTGTCCTGCAGGATATAATGCAAACAGTTGTGAAATATGTCTATGTCCGGGCTCGACTTCATCATAATCTTCACTCCATTCCTGAATCTGTCCATATTTACCGATTTGCAATTCTGGCATATGATTCAGTCGCTCATTTATTGTTTCATTCAGATCTTTCGGAAGTTGATTTTCTTCTGTGATCTCCAGATAACCATTAAAAAGTTCTCTGATGATTTCTGTGTCCATAGAAGCTCCCATACAGAGACATCCCGCCTCTCCTTTTTGATTCAGATAGATATTTTCAGGAGAACTGGATGGTCCTGAAATCCATTTTCCATGAGCATCTTTTACCATGTATTGAAGGAAAAACTTAACAGCATCTTTCAGTATTCCATAATATTCCTTCAAGAACTCCCTGTCTTTTGTATATTTGTAATGTTCAATCAGATGCAAACAGAACCAGGCACCGCCCATTGGCCACAGGGTAGATGACACATGATTGTCCTGAGGTGCACAGTCTCCCCAAATATCTGTGTTATGGTGACAACAGAATCCATCAATTCCATACATCTTTTCAGCAACGTCTTTGCCGTGCGGATACATTCTTTGCAAATGTTCTAACAAAGGCATGTGGAGTTTAGATAACCCTGTTTTTTCAGCAATCCAGTAATTCATCTCTATATTGATATTAATTGTATACTTGGATCCCCACATAGGCTCAAATTCTTCATTCCAGATCCCTTGTAGATTTGACGGAAGACTTCCTTCACGGCTAGAGCTAATTAGAAGATATCTTGCGAAATTATAATATGTATTTATTAATTCAATATCTTCTATGCCATTACGCATTTGCTCAAGTCTTTCCGGTGTCGTCAGATGCTCATAAGAGTCTTTATAATTCAATTTCAGATTACTTTTTTCATAGTAAGATAAATAATCCTTTCTATGACGTTCTTGTAATGTTCCATAAGATTCTTTTTCAGCATTACTCAATACATCCATACACCACTGAAGCGGATGTTCACTTCGGAAAGATGTTCTTGCTGTGATAAATAGTGTTGCTTCTTTGGCATCCTCTACTAATAAATGACTTCCCATTCGTGAAATTTTGCCATTTTTAGTTCTTACCTGTACAAGCAATTCAAATGCAATCCCGTGATCTCCACCTTGTTTTCCATATAAACGGATTTTATTGCCATCCAGGACTTCTGTACCATCACAGAAAGATGAACCACGTCCTGATCGGTTATCTTTTCTTGTTAAAAACAAATCAAAGTTGAGAAGTTCGCCATCTACGGATTTCATTTGATATACAATTATATGATCCGGATTGCTGGCAAAAAACTCTCTTTCATATTTTCCTTTTTCAGATTCATATTGGATTTTTCCAACAGCTCTCGAGATATCTAATTCTCTGTTATACGTTTGAACTTCTACACTTTCATGCTGAACGCTTAAAAGCCCCCCTTGATCCTTTTTGAAGACTGTTTTGCCTCTCTGCTTATAAAAATCTATCCAAACATCTCCGAGTGTCTGATAATGTCGCATATGCGGATATGTTGCATACATACTTCGCTCTGCGAGAAGTTCTGCCTGTTCGATTTCTCCATTTAATAAGAGTTCTCGAACTTTTGTATAGTTCTCTCGCGCATCAGGATTTACACGTTCCATAAAACTTCCGGTCCAAACAGAATCTTCGTTAATTTGAAGTCGTTCAGTTCCGGTTTTTCCAAATACCATTGCTCCGAGGAATCCATTTCCTATCGGCAATGCTTCATTCCAATCTTTAGCTTCTTCACGAAAACATATTTTATTCATTTCTTCTTCCTCATCTTTTCACTACGCTTTCTTGAATCTGTTGTTATTATAACAATAAAAAAAAGAAAGACTGAAAAGTTTCTATTTTACGAACTTTTCAGTCTTTTAAATAATTATGGATGATTTTATTTTTCCATTGGAAATCCGTATTTATTTTGATACGCAATTGCAATTCGTTCAATTAACAACTGATATAAAACAGGATGGTTTTGGACTAAATCCTTATATTCCCAATCAATACATAGATCAACTCGAGGGTCTTTCTCCATTTCTCTGTTTGAAGTAAACAGAACTACTTTTGCTTTTGTTTCTTCAAAACACTTCTTTGATGGAGCATCTGTCAGATGCGTATACTCACTAATATATCTTCCGGAATTTGAAAAAATAAGCAGTAGCGTATTTTCTTTTGCACGGCTAATATACGCCACTTGCTTTCTGTCATTTGTAGTTGTGTAAATGAACTTCTGGTAAAAAGACATTTTATGTTGAAAATTCAGTGCAGCAGTCTCTGAATATCCTTCTCCAAATGCAGCTACTTCTTCATAGTCATGAATCAGCGTGACCAATTGTTCTATCTTTTTTGAATCAGTTTTGAAAAATAAGTAGCGAATATCTGCAAACAGCACATCCAGATATTCTTCCGTTCCTTTTTGCAATATATAATCTGTAATATTTATCGTATTTAAATCTTTTATGTAAACTTCTCTTTTCCCTCTACTATATGCTTCTGCTTTAAATTCTTTGTAATCCTCAAGCCTAATTGCTTAACAAACTTAGAGATTGTAGATTTTGAAACAGAACATAAATCAGCCATAGTACCTATGGAAATGTTATTCAATTGATGAATATGTTCCAGCATAACTCGAGCAATATGATGTTCTATTGATTCAGGTGACATCTCACCGGTTATTGATGATAGTCTTGTATATAGTGTGCCCATATATCTTCTCCCTCACGATTTTCTCTTGTGATAATTCTGTTTTCATAATAACATAAAAATGCTTAGAGAAGTACCGTAAGATTACCAAAGATGAATTAATCACGTTGATGAGTGTTCTTTGTAAACCCGACATGCTGATATCAGCAAAGCTCGTTTCCTCTATTCCGTTATCCTACCGATTATCAATTTTCTCCGGAAACATATCATGATTACTCATACGATTCCAGGCAACCTGCTCCCAGTTGGTACCTGGCTTTCCATAATTACAATACGGATCGATGGACAAACCTCCACGTGGAAGGAATTTTCCCCAGACTTCTATATATTTTGGTTCAAGAAGCTTGACAAGATCTTTCATAATTATATTGATCACATCTTCATGAAAATCTCCATGGTTTCGGAATGAGAACAAATACAATTTCAAGGATTTACTCTCCACAAGACGTTCGTCCGGAACATAGGAAATCGTGATCGTTGCAAAATCTGGCTGTCCGGTGATTGGGCACAGACTTGTGAATTCCGGGCAGTTGAACTTGACGAAGTAATCGTTTTCAGGATGTTTATTCTGAAATGCCTCCAATACAGACGGATCATAATCCATACGGTATTCTGTTTGCTGATTTCCCAATAATGTTAAATTTTCTTTTTCTCTCAATTGCTTTCTCCTCTATCTCAACGCAGGGTCTTCTACGTGATTCGCCTGAAATGCTGCTGCGCGATCAATGCATGTTCCGCATTTTCCGCAAGGCTTCTCTCCACCTTCGTAACAGGACCATGTCAACTCATACGGAACTCCCAGTTCTAATCCAATCCGTACTACTTCGGCTTTGGATACATTTACAAAAAGGAGCTTCTATTTTCAGCTGATGTCCGGAGCCTTCCCAGATTGCTTCATTCATCGCCTGATTGAATACCGGTGAGCAATCCGGATAAGCAAAACCGGCAGAATCATCTGCATGAGCTCCATAATAAATCACTCCACATTCCTTGCTCAGTGCGATACTTGCTGCCGAAGAAAGAAATAATCCGTTCCGAAACGGTACATATGTACTTACAGCTTATCGCCATTTGTTTTTGAAATCTGCTCTGCGTAACTCTCCTCCGGAATTTCTTCCGTGGACTGTTGAAGCAGTGAACAGTTGCTATATTGAAATATCTTACTTAAATCCAGGAACAGATGCTCCACGCCATAATATTCGGCAACTGCTATTGCAGCCCTGATTTCTTTATCGTGCTTCTGTCCATAGGAAATCGAGAGTGCAATCACCTGGTCTTTCCCCGTACTTTTTGATTGCCAGTCCTAATGCCGTTGTTGAATCGATTCCTCCACTAAAGAGAAACTAATAGTCT
>ENA-OQJT01000216-OQJT01000216.1-human-gut-metagenome-genome-assembly--contig:-NODE-216-length-14717-cov-0.894585_pt1 | contig 14717 bp, 16 predicted proteins | sample MGYA00242612_ERZ504779 | MGnify/ENA primary metagenome ERZ504779 (study PRJEB26092, sample SAMD00036366) | human gut metagenome | host: Homo sapiens | study: EMG produced TPA metagenomics assembly of...
AATGCCTAATTTTTAACCTGTAAAGTTTTTTAACTTTCTTCAATTTTAGTATTGTACTTTTTATTTGCAGGCTAAAGTAACGAGAATGCGACGCGCCGTTTTCAAAAGACACCTACAAAACCCTCTTCGACTGGATCGACCAGAACCATTTTTCGACGGGCCAGTATTCCTACAAAGAAGCAGTGATCGACGAACTGGCAACGGCGTCTGTGAAAGAATATGTGACGAAGATATCGGTACAGGTGTTTCGTACGTGAAACGCTTTTTATCAAGAAAAAAAAAGCCAGAAGCAAACGATACACAGCGTTTCTGGCCTTTCTTATTTTGACTTTTATTCTGACCCAAAGGGTCCAGGAACGCAACGTCTGCCTGTGCGGAAACGATCTTACCGCAGTCGGAAAACGAACCGCCCTGTTTTATTCGTGGATTTTTCTGGTATTACACATTTTAACAAATTCCGGATCAAAATGTTTTACCGCAGTTCCCTGATAGCCGAGATCCAGTGAGCTGATTCTCTGCATTTCCTCTTCGGTCAGTATAAAATCCCAGATCTGAAAATTCTCTTCGATTCTCGTCTTGTGAACCGATTTCGGAATGACCACAACGCCGCGCTGTACATTCCAGCGTAGAACAACCTGTCCTACCGTCTTTCCATGTGCAACCGCGATTTCTTTTACCATTTCATTGTCAAACGGATTGTGACGGCCTCCGCCGAGCGGTGCCCATGCCTCCGGCACGACCTGGTACTCTTCCATAACTTTTAACGCAGGCTCCTGTGTGAAATACGGATGCATTTCTATCTGGTTGACCATCGGACGGATCGCTACGGTCTCGCAGAAGTTTGTCAGCACATGAGGATAAAAATTGGAAACACCAATGGCTCTTAACTTTCCTTCTTTGTATGCATCCTCCATAGCACGCCATGCACTGAAATAATCTTTCATTGCCTGGTGCAGCAGATAAAGATCAAGATATTCCACGCCCAGCGTCTCAATTGAATGATCAATCGCTTTCTTTGCCATTTCATAATTCTGCATATCCTGTACCCACATCTTGGATGTGATGAACAGTTCTTCACGGGTGCAGATTCCTTCTGCAATCGCCTCACGGACGGCTTCCCCAACGGCATCTTCATTTGTATAAGAAGCCGCCGTGTCGATCAGACGATAGCCCGCCCGGATGGCATTTAATACAGATTCTTTGCACTCTTCTTTATCTCTTACCTGAAAAACCCCAAAACCCTCCATCGGCATTTTTATACCATTTGTCAATACTTTATATTCCATTTTTGTTTCCCTTTCTTATCAAATAAATGCAGTAAACACATGTTCTTCCATCTTTGGCAGGCCGTATTTATTTTATTTCTGGCTGTCCAAATCGATCTTCATATTCACATATGCTGCCAGTTTTTCCTCATCCGGGTAATAGTAACGCACGTTTTTATTCAGGCCTTCCATTTTCTTCATCTCTTCGTCGGTCAGTTCGAAACCGAAGATATCGAGGTTTGCCTTGATGTGCTCCGGATTCGTAGAACCCGGGATGACGATATTTCCAACCTGGGTGTGCCATCTTAAGATCACCTGCGCGGTGCTCTTTTCATATTTTTCCGCAAGTTCTTTGACAATCGGCTCCTCAAGCAGTGCATGATCACCGTGTCCCAACGGATACCATGCCATCACACGGCAGCCGCACGGAGCAAGTGCGGAAATAGTCTCCTCATCGCGGTAATACGGATGCGCTTCCATCTGGATCACATGCGGTTTGATTTCGCACTCTTCCAGCAGTTTTTTTCAACTTTTTCACCCTGGAAATTGGAAATACCGATAGCTTTGATTTTGCCCTCTTTGTACGCTTTTTCCAGTTTGCGGTTAGCCTGCCATGAAGTCGCCTGCCGGCTGATGGATAAACATCAGATCGATGTAGTCGGTTCCAAGCAGTTCCAGGCTCTTTTCTACCGTTCCCTCTGTCAGATACTGGCTCGCCCATATTTTGGTCGAGATGAAAATGTCCTCTCTTGCCACCCCGGATCTTTTAACTCCGCGCCCAACTGCACGCTCGTTCATATAAGCCTGTGCAGTATCAATCATGCGGTATCCGCATGCTAATGCGTCCACAACCGCCTGCTCTGCCTGATCCGGTGTCATCATAAAAGTTCCGATTCCCACTGCCGGGATCTGCACCTGATTGCTTAATGTAAAATTCATCATCATAACCTCCCTGTTTTATTTTGATGTGTGATATTTTGTTATTTCCCTGTCTTTGTAGCTTTAGTTTATCACCCGGGAGTTGCTACCGATCAAGGACTTTTTTGAAAAAAATTCCTAAAATCTAATCGTTCATTCCTGTTTCGGATCGACTCAAATGTTTGCAAAAACGTCATACCATGAATCCCTCATCCATAGTATGACGTTTTTCTTCTCTGCATTTTGTTTTCTATTTTTTTATCTTTTCAATCCTGTCATTCATGTTCTTCGTCCTTTTATTATAGTTGATCCCCACAAGAAGAAGATCTCCTGTGTATTCCAGAATAGAATCCGGATATTTTTTGTCCCGGATCTGTTCCATAGCTGTATCTGTGCTTTTGTTCCACTTAAGTTCTACCAGCAGCGCCGGATAACTTGTTTTGTATTCCGGTTTCGGAAGATAAACAAAATCTGCAAAACCACGCCCAGCCGGCAGCTCTCTTACGGGTTTGAAATAATACTGCATGGAGCTTAAATATGCTATCGTAAGCACGCTGCTCAGGGAATTTTCATCATTATATTGGATCACCGAACTGTACTCCTGATGAATTCGCTCTACGCCATCCGCTACCGCTTTTTCATCCATATCCAGGGTTGCATCCAGCAGATCTGTGGATTCCTTCTGAAAAGTAATCATTTCATTCCATTTGTTGCGTTTCACCGCATTGTTTAGTTCATGTCTGATTTCCTCATTCGGAATAAAAACCTGCTGCCTGTCCTGATCGTAAGCCAGATATCCGAGATGGATCAGATACGTCAGTATATCATCCCGGTTGGCAAAGCTTACAGTATCATTCTGGAAAGACGTCACATCCACATCCACGGCGGCCCCCGACATCATTTCTATGATAACTGCCCGCAGTCCGTCGAAATTCATGTTAATCAGTGGCACGATTGCTTCATAGCTGCCGGTATTGGACCAGTAGCTTTTATATTTTCCGTTCAGCATCAGGCTGACAACGGCTTTGGGATTATATACCTGATACCCTTCCAGAGAATATCCATCATACCATGATTTCACCTGTTCATAGTTCTGTCCGTACCGGTCGCATAAATCATGCACTTCCGCTTCTGTAAAGCCAACATACGGTGCCATTCTTCCTGCATCCAGCATGGTGAATTCTTCGAAATTGTTGAGGGCGGACTGTGTCTTTAATTTCTTGATCGGCAGAATTCCTGTCAGATACGCCAGTGCAATATATTTTGACGGTTCCGATCCTTTGAACATGCCTCTTAAAAAATCAATATATTCTTCCTGCACTTTATGGTTCTGCGCTTCATCTCGGATCAGTACATCCCATTCATCGATGATGACAACAAATTTGTTTCCCGCAGCAGCCTTAATATAGGACATCGCCCCATAAACCGTCTTCACAGTATCCGGAATCAGTTCTCCGTATTTTTCCTTCAGTTCCTGCAGAATTCCGTTATTGATATATTCCACAACGCAATCCGCATTTCCGGCATCCATCATGCACCACTGGACATCAAAATGAATCACATCATACTGATTCAGATGTTTTTCAAAGGACTCCGCCTTATGAATCGCATAGTCCGCAAACAGTTCTCTGGAATCACTTCCTTTGCTGTAATATGCCGACAGCATCTCCGCTGTGATCGACTTTCCGAAACGCCTCGGACGGCTGCTGCAGATAAATTTTGATGTAGTACTGATCACTCTGTTGGTATATTCCAGAAGCGGTGTTTTATCTACATAGATTTCTGAATGAATGACTTCCGAAAATGCTTCATTTCCCGGATTTAAAAATCTTCCCATGGCGGCCTCCTTCCTGTTCACATTGTGATCTTCCTGTATTCATTATACACGGAAAGAACTCCGATGGGTAGACTTTATCCTGCAAAAAATGCTGCACCACAGATTCTCCCAAACAATCAAAAAACAGAGCGAAAATCTCCTGGACTTTCACTCTGCTTTTGCTTCTTTTACAGTTTTGCGCGGAGAACGCACAGATTTCGTCCCACACTTCCTTCTGGAAGAAATGGAGATCTGCGTGGTCGGCATCCTCGATCGAAAGCAGTGTGACGTCACATCCCGCTTTTTCCAGTTCGTCGTGCAGTTCCTCTCCCTGTCCGAACGGAACAGTATGGTCATCCTCTCCGTGGATGATCAGAAACGGCGGTGCGGCTTTTGTCACGAAGCTGACCGGACAGCATGCGAGTGCTTCTTCCAGATGGCGCATCACGTTTTTGCCCATCAGAAGGGACTCCGGAGATGCCGCACACTGCTCCGGATCACTGTACTGGAATCCGCGGAAATCGGTCGGCGGGTACCACGGGCAGGCGGCCTGCACGGCACTGGAATATTCCAGGTTTTCACCCACATCATAAACGGGATCTGTCGCAAGCGCTGCCATGCAGGTCAGATAACCGCCCGCAGACTCTCCCATCACACCGATGCGGTCCGGATCAATGTTGAAGCGATCGGCATGTGCACGCAGATAACGAATTCCTGCTTTCACATCCTGCAGCGGTGCCGGAAATTTTGCCTCATTGCTTGTGCGGTATTCTACCGATGCAACAACGAATCCCTGATGTGCCAGTACGGACAGATAGGCAAGATGTGCCGAGCGGTCCATCTGGATCCAGGCCCCTCCGCAAATCCATACCACACACGGGTATTTTCTGGTGTTATCCCGCGGGTAAATCAAATCCAGCTTCAAATCCTGCACCGTGTTTCCAAACCAGGCATCCGCCTGTGCAAATGTAATTCCTGTTGTAACGCAGAATTGTGGTTTTTCTGCTTCTACCTGAATTCTTCTTCTCATGTAATAAAACCCCCATATTTCTGTTTTCCTGACCGTTCGTCGCAGCCTCCGGCCGGAAATCACCTTTTTTGTTTACTTCTCCTCCATTGCCTTTTTGATCGCACCAAGCAGCTCCTCATACGTCTCATACGCCGGAATCTGCGGATAGTCGGCTTTGATTTTGTCGGTCGAGCGGAACAGAAATCCTGCTTTGCTTGCCTGAATCATGCCAAGGTCATTGTAGGAATCACCGCTTGCGATCGTCTCAAATCCGATGGACTGCAGTGCTTTTACGGTGGTAAGCTTCGACTGCTCAACTCTCATTTTAAATCCTGTGATCTCGCCGTCGTCTGCGACTTCCAGAGAGTTGCAGAACAGCGTCGGATAGCCCAGTTTTTTCATCAGCGGCGCGGCAAACTCCGTGAAGGTGTCGCTGATCAGGATCACCTGGGAGAAGGTGCGCAGCTCGTCAAGGAACTCTCTTGCACCCGGCAGCGGATCAATTTTTTCAATCGTAGCCTGAATTTCTTTCAGTCCAAGGCCATGCTCTTTTAAGATTCCAAGTCTCCATCTCATCAGTTTATCGTAATCCGGCTCGTCGCGTGTCGTTTTTTTAAGTTCCGGGATTCCGCTTGCCTCCGCAAATGCGATCCAGATTTCCGGTACCAGTACTCCTTCTACATCCAGACATGTAATATACATTGTTATGATCCCCTTTCCTGCGCTGCCCGCCTTGTTTAGCGACGGGGTTTTGTTTTTTTTCACAACATCACTTTACCACACTATATCATAGAATCCATATCACTGCAAATTAAAATCACGTTTTATTTTTTATACGTATATATCTCTCTAAAATTACATTCTTTTTACAAAATCGTTGTTTTTTACAAATTCATATATTTATTTATATGTTTTTTGACTATTGATTTATTTTTCATATATTTATATAATAATTACAAGCATTTTTACTAATTTTCTATTTTATCATCCATATTAACGAACGAATTTACTTTTCAGATAGTGCACTAATCTAAGGATAAATAAAAAACTAAAACCATCCAACAATACTTATGAAAGGAGACCACTCATCATGAAAAAATTAAAAACATGTCTTGCATTTTTTTATTTGTTGTATTCTGCCCTTAAATATGGGAATTTGCAATGTAAAGGCAGATAATAATGTTGTTCTATCTAACAAAGCATATCTATTAAAAACCGGAATGCCACAAAAGGAAATAGAAAAGCTGGATGATGACGTCATGCAGTTCATTGTGGATGACTTAAAAAGTGGAGGTAAACATTTTGAATATATTAATTCAAATATCGAAAATCAAATATCGATACTCAGTAGCGAAACTTTAACCGGTATTTCCTTTACTGCATCAGCTTTTAAAAATGCATCAACCATTTATATCTATCCAACATACGAGTTTACTTCTAATAAACAACCTCGCGGAAAAGACAGTTTTTCTTTTCAATTAGGCGCTGCTATGAGACCGTATGAATATGGTGGAAAATTATGGTACAAAGATAATACTATGAACGATTGGAAAGTCGGTGGAACTCTTACTGCAAATAATCAGCAATTATCTGGTGCTGAATTTTCAGGGAGTCAACTAGGAACACCCGACTATGCCATGAAGCTTAAAGGTGTTACATACTGTCACGCTACTGCAGGTAATAGCAGTGATAAAAGAATTGTAATGGGATACTTATATAATCCCCAGAAAACCGGCTACAGTATCTCTTTTTCCTACAACGGTGGTGGAATTAGCTACTCTCCATCAGGAACAGCCTATACTGCATATAAAACAATGAACCTAAGTTATTAAACTTTCATTCACCACATACAAGTACATTTAATTTCTAATTACTCTTTCAAAGTAACAATTTGCCTATCCAGAAGCACAAATTTCTCTGATAGGCAAATTGTGTTTAAGGTATTTTCAAGTAATTTAAGTAAAATCATGAGCAAGTCGCCATTACTCGTAGAAAAACGGGCAGATTATGAATGTTTTAGGAATTGCAGGAACAAAAAGTACAGAACAACCATTCAAAAAAACTTTTAAATCCGGCATCAACTGAATAAAGCCATAAATAAGAGGTAACTCATTATGAAAAAAATCAAATTTTTATTTTTCACCCTGTTATTCTGTTTTTCTGTTCCAGTCAAAGCAGACACTGCATTCGAAAATGACGATACGGTATTGTGCTCTTTTTTAAAAGAAAACGTACCAGAAAATGCTTCGCCAATAGAATCCAGTTTAGAAAACGAGTATCGAAAAACTTCTTCCAAACCTATCGATTTCTATTTTTTTAAACGATCTGAAAAGACAAAAAGTTTCCAAGATCTGTATGCCGCAAATGTACTCACCTATCAGGAAAAATCAGATCGTTCTTTGTTATATCAGACAGTTTTCGATTTTCAAAATATAACCCCAGGTAAGAACTGCGAAAGAAGACTTTATCCGTCTGGAGACAGATCCACTGATGTATCTTTTTGAATTAGAAAAAGCAGAATTGTGGACTCGGAACAGCACGGAAGAACCCTGGACGCTGGAACGGAAAATCACAACGCCTGGAAACCCAGATTTTTATCTTCCTTATAGCCAGTTTTCTTCTGATAAAAATATTTTCGAATTCTGGCATCTTTTTCCTGGAGCCCGAGCCCTGCTGAGGAAAGCGAAGTTTCTTCGCCAGAATATCATTGCATTTATACCTCTGTGTATCCGGTATATCAGATTCCGGTGAAAGTACTCGTTTTGATATGCGGAGGCGCAGCTTTCTTCTTTCTCTACCGGAGACACAAAAAAAATCATATCTCCCAAAAAGATGTTCCGTAAGCTGCGCCTTTTCAACATGTTTTCGTCACTGTTCAGAGCCAACTTCCAAAATGCTACGCATCTCATCGGTGTGGCTTTATCTGCTTTTCATCGCATCCCGAATCCGCTCCAGTGCCTCGGTCAGGGTTGCGCGCGGGCAGGCGATGTTGATCCGCTGGAAGCCGCGACCGCAGTCTCCGAAGATCTTGCCGCTGTCGAGCCACAGCTTCGCCTTGTTGATGATCAGGTCTTCCAGTTCGTCGACAGAAAGCCCCGTCTTGCGGAAATCGAGCCATACGAGATATGTTCCCTCCAGGTCGATCATCTTCACGCCCGGAAGCTGCTCCTCCACATACTGCCTTGTAAATTCTGCATTTGCCTTCACATAGGAAAGCATTGCCTCATACCACTCCTCGCCCTTATTATATGCCGTCTCGCATGCCACCAGACCCATCACACCAAGCTGGCTCGTTCCGGCTGCATCGAGCTGTTTCCGGAATTTCGCACGGAGTTCCGGGTTGGCGATAAAGATGTTTGACATCATCATACTTGCCAGATTGAATGTCTTACTCGGCGCGGTGCAGGTGATCGTGATGTCCTCGTACTCTTTTTTGATCGCAGTAAACACCTGATGCTCGCCTTTAAAAATGAAATCTCCATGGATCTCATCACTTACAACGGTCACGCCATACTGCACGCAGAGATCGCCGATCGCCGTCAGCTCCTCTTTCGTCCAGACTCTTCCGACCGGGTTGTGCGGATTGCAGAGGAAAAAGAGCTTCACGTTTTCAGCTTTCAGCTTCTCCTCGAAATCCGCCACATCCATGTGATAGCGGTTATCATCGCCGAGCACCAGCGTGCTGCTGACAACTCTTCTGCCGTTATCCGCAATGACTTCCGAAAACGGATAGTAAACCGGTGACTGGATCAGCACGGCATCCCCAGGCGCGGTGTAAGCTTTGACTGCCATCGCAAGTGCAAATACAACGCCTGGCGTTTTGATCAGCCATTCTTCTTTCGGCTCCCAGTTGTGATGGCGTTTCATCCATCCCGCAACGGCCTCAAAATACGGAGTCTGCGCATCGCTGTAGCCGTAAATGCCCATTTTCGCACGCTCTACCAGCGCATCCTCGATGTAGGAGGATGTCTCAAAATCCATGTCCGCCACCCACAGCGGCAGCACGTCGGCTGGCATACCGCGTTTTACTGCGAAGTCATATTTTAAACAGTCTGTATTTTTTCGGTTGATGATTCTGTCAAAATCAAGATTTCTTTCCGTCATTTTTCTCTTCCTCAATTTCTGCAAAAACCTTCTCAAGCTCACCGACCAGGTCCTCGATATTTTCAATTCCGACGGAAAAGCGAAGGGTGCTCTCCGTAATTCCGTTCCGCTCACGGATTTCCTTCGGCACATCGGCATGTGTCTGCGTCGTCGGATACGTAACGAGTGTCTCCACGCCGCCGAGGCTCTCTGCGAAACGGATCATTCTTACCTTCTCCAGAATGGCAAGGGCAAACTCTTTGCTCTCGAGCTGGATTGTCAGCATAGCGCCGAAGCCTCTTGCCTGTTTTTTCATAATCTCATGGCCCGGGTGATCCGGCAGTCCCGGATAGATCACTCTTGTGACTGCTTTCTGCTTCTGCAGCCATGCAGCGATCTGCTCTGCATTCTCCTGGGAACGCTCCATGCGGATGCCTAAAGTTTTCATGCCGCGCAGCACCAGCCAGCAGTCAAACGGAGCAAGACCTGCACCTGTTGTCTTAATCAGGAAACGCAGTTTTTCCTGAATGTCTTCACGGTTTGTCACGATAAAGCCTGCCAGTGTATCGTTGTGGCCGCTTAAGTATTTCGTGCCGCTGTGGATGACAACATCCGCGCCGAGATCGAGCGGGTTCTGGAAGTACGGGGACATGAAGGTGTTGTCCACGATCAGAATCAGGTTGTGGCGTTTTGCAATATCCGCCATCTTTCGGATGTCGGTTACGTTCATCATCGGGTTCGTCGGAGTTTCGATGTAGATGGCTTTTGTATTTTCTTTCACATAGCTTTCCACGTCATCACGGCAGCAGTCGATGCCGGAAAATTCGATGCCGTTTTTCTCGTTCACATGGTGGAACAGACGAATGCTTCCGCCGTACAAATCGGAATCCGCAATGATGTGGTCTCCCGGGCGGAACAGCTCCATCAGAAGTGAGATCGCTGCCATGCCAGAGCTTAATGCAAACGCATCAATTCCGTTTTCCAGTGCAGCCACCATCTTCTCCAGATGCTCTCTGGTCGGATTCTGCAGTCTGCTGTAATCAAATCCGGTGCTCTGTCCTACGCCCGGATGCGCATACGTTGCGGTCTGATAAATCGGGTAGCTGAGTGCGCCGTAGTGGCTACACTGTCCCTCGTCCTCTTCTAAATGGATACATTTTGTGTCAATTCCTCTTGCCATATGAATAATCTCCTGTTATTTCGTAATTTTTCTTTCTATACTAATCTGATAGGTTTTGTAACGTAACCTATCATAACAGAAAATGCGGCGTTTGTATATTCCCTTTTTTCTTTGACTTGTTATAAGTTTTTCCTATAACTATCGTAAAAAACGCCGCCAGAAGATTTTTTCTCCCGGCGGCCGCCTCTTGCATCTATATTTTAAATAAGTTCCGCACAGATCGGATAATGATCAGAAAGGCACACACCGTCCTTCTGCTCCGTCCATTTTTCCACCTTTTTCAGTTCCCAGTCCCCTTTGAGAATGATGTAGTCAATCGAGCACTGCGGATCGTTCGGATCATCGCGATGATAGTTGTGGAAGGTAATGCCGATTCCTTCCGTCGCATTCACAAGACCGGCAGTTTCCCTCAGCGGTTTCATCTCTTCGCTGTCCGGCTCGGCATTGAAGTCGCCGCTAAGAATCACCGGCACATCGGCAAATGCTTTCTCTGCTCTCAGATGTGCGAGAATCTGCTCCAGGCCAAGCTTTCTCGCCCCGGCGCACTCGTGATCCAGATGGGTGTTGATGACGCGGAACACTTTTCCGGTCTCCATATCCTCAAATACCACATCCGTCGCAGTACGCGGGCACATACTCTGTACCGGATAGCGGGATCCAGGCACGTACGGTGTCGGTGACAGCCAGAAGGTTTCCAGGCTCACACTCTGAAAACGTTCTTTCCGATAGGCAATGATCATTGCCTCACCGGTCAGATCCTTTTCTCTTCCACATCCGGCAATGTAATATTCTGTCAGATTTTCCTTCAGCCAGGCAGCCACATGCGGCAGTACCTCCTGAAAACCGATGATATCCGGCTTTTCCTGTCTGATTTTTTCCAGAATCAGCGGTCTGCGGTAGATAAAATTATTGGCTCCATCCTGGCCAAAATCACAGCGAATATTAAATGTTACAAATTTCATCGTAAAATCCCTCTTTTCATTTGTTTTCCTAACCCTTATTTTTGCTGGAAAGCGCTGTGCTTTCTCTCCTTTTTCTTCGTATTCACACGGCGCAGACACGCATAGCGCAGCTTCAGCCGCATTTTCCAGCTGCAGCCCGGTACCGGCTCCATCAGCTTTTCCAGAAAATGGTTCAGCGTACGTTCCTCATAAGGAGACAGCAGAATCTCACCGTAGATATGTTTCTCGATCAGATGGCAGACACGCGTATATTCGCCTGGCTCGACCGCCGGAAATCTGCGGGCGAGTTCTGCATCGGTTGCTGCCGTTTCCCATCCAAGACCGGCATCTATGCCCCACAGACAAAGATACTGATAAATTCTTGCTTCCGTTCTTCGGATCCGCCCGCCCGGCCGCTCCTTCTGCTGTTTCTTTGCCGCCGGTCCAAGGCAGATGATCCGCGCCGCCTCCGCCGCAATCACAAGCAGTGTCAGCAGAATCAGAAGCACGCCAAGCAGCCCGAGAAGAAACAGCGAAACACTGCGCAGTACCGGGAGAACGGCTTCGCCTGCCTTGCTCTTTCGGTTTTCCACACCGGTAATCTGCTCCGCCGACAGCGAATTGTTCTCCAGCACCACATTCTTCTGGACAGAATCTGGACTTCCGACCATTTTCTGAAGAGATGCAACATTATACAGGAACAGTTTGTTTTTTAGGTATTTTCTTTCACTTGTTTTTCTGTTGCTCCTTCCTCCATTTTTTTGCTCTGCCTTAACTTCTAAAGACCATCCCAGAAAAACGCAAGTATTTTTAGTATTCCAGATACGCCCCTTTCATCGGGCTTGCTGCGTGGAGGCTGAAAAGACGGAGTACGCCTTTTTTGTATTTCGGCTCGCGCGGTTTCCAGTTTTGGCGGCGTTCTTTTAAGATCGCATCGATTTCTTCCATGGACTTGCGCTCACCGGCGATTCCGATGATGTTAAGTTTTCGTTCCTTCACATCAATCTCAATCAAATCCCCTTCCTCGACGAGTGCGATCGGGCCGCCGTCTACAGCTTCGGGACTGCAGTGGCCGATAACCGGGCCGGTGGAGGCGCCGGAAAAACGGCCGTCGGTGATAAGCGCGATGCTCTTTCCAAGCTCTTTGTCGCTGCTGATTGCCTCGGAAGTATAGAACATCTCCGGCATACCGCTGCCTTTCGGGCCTTCGTAGCGGATGAAGACGGCGTCGCCTTTCTGAACCTTATGTTTCAGCACGGCATCGAGGCACTCCTCCTCGCTGTCGAACGGTCGGGCACGGAGGACGGCGTGGAACATTTCTTTCGGGCAGGCCGTGTGCTTGATGACGGCTCCCTCCGGCGCAAGGTTTCCGCGCAGAACAGCGATGCTGCCGTCCGTTCCGATCGCCTTGTCATACGGGCGGATAATATCTTCTTTTGTAATCGAAGTTCCATACCGCTCATTAAATTTTGCGAGCCATCCGCTGCACTTCTCATAAAATCCATTTTCACGAAGCTCCGCCAGATTTTCTCCGAGCGTCTTTCCAGTCACCGTCATCACATTGAGATGCAGATGATCTTTGATTTCTTCCATAATCGCCGGAACGCCGCCCGCATAATAGAAGCACTCTGCCGGCCATCTTCCTGCCGGGCGGACATCGAGCAGATACCGCGCATTGCGGTGCAGACGATCGAATGTGTCGCCGGTGATCTCGATGCCGAACTCATGCGCAATGGCCGGGATGTGCAGCAGGCAGTTTGTGCTTCCCGAAATTGCCGCGTGGACAAGAATCGCATTCTCAAAACTCTCTTTCGTCACAAGATCGCTTGGCCGCATATGCTCCATCTGTGCCAGTTTTACCGCCTGGCGGCCTGCCTCCCGTGCATATGCCAGAAGATCCGGCTTGTCGCCGGCATCAGAGCGCTTCCAGGCAGGGCGAGGCCGAGTGCCTCCGCCATGATCTGCATCGTGGATGCCGTTCCGATAAACGAACAGGCACCGCAGCTCGGGCAGGCATTGCATTTCGCCCAGTCGAGCTTCTCCTCGTCGATCTCACCGCGCTCAAATTTTGCGCTGTACATGCCAAGCTGCTCCAGTGTCAGCATCTCCGGTCCCGCATTCATCGTTCCGCCCGGCACAACAACCGCCGGAATATCGACACGCGCAAGGCCGATCAGATTGCCCGGCATACCCTTGTCGCAGCTCGACAGATAGACGCCGCCGTCAAACGGTGTCGCATTCGCGTGGATCTCGATCATATTGGCGATCATCTCGCGGCTCGCAAGACTGTAGTTGATGCCGTCCGTTCCCTGGCTCTCGCCGTCACAGATGTCGGTGCAGAAATACCGCGCCCCGAAGCCCCCCGCTCCGCAACGCCTTTCCGCACTTCCTCGACCAGCAGATTTAAGTGGCCGCTTCCCGGGTGGCTGTCCCCGTACGTACTCTCCACCATAATCTGCGGTTTTTCAAGATCCTCTTTTTTCCATCCTGTTCCAATCCGGAGCGGATCCATCTCCGGTGCAAGTTTCCGCATTTCCTGACTCTTCAGCATTTCCTTCTCCTCCCGCTGTTTTTTAGGTATTAAAAATACTCTTTCTGCTTTTCACTATAGCAATCCCTGTATTTGATTGCAAGACAAAAAAGCTGCAGTCTGCAGGGATTCCCCACAGACCGCAGCCTCTCTGAACAGCTCACAGATTTCTCTGTTTTCTGTTTGCCTGCTTCCGCAGATAATTTCCAATGCTTGTAAAACTAAGCAGCGTCACAATCAGAAAAACACCCGGGATCAGAATGATCCACCATGCCTTTGTCATCAGCGCTTTTTCCGAAAGTGACAGCATGCTGCCCCAGGAAATCACCTCCAGCGGAAGACCGATTCCCATAAAACTCAGTGTGGATTCTGCTACAATCGCACTTCGGATGTTCATAACCACCATAAACATAATAGACGAAAAAAAGTTCGGTGCCAGATGGTGACATAAAATATAGAAAAAACTGCCTCCCATACAGCGCGACGCAATCACGTATTCACTGTTCCGGATCTGCCGTACTTCGGTCCGCACAACCTTTGCAATGCTTGTCCAGCTTGTCATTCCGATCACGGCAGAAATCGTAATCACATTGGATTTTCCCGCAGCGGCCAGAAGAAAAATGACAAGAAGAAGATTCGGCACCGACAAAAAGATCTCGGTCAGCCGCATCAGAAGCGCGTCCAGCCACGCCGGTGCACATCCGCTGACTGCGCCGAAGAGAACGGCAATCACAGTGGAAATCAGCGTAGAAAGCAGACCGATCGCCAGCGATATTCTGCCGCCGTACCAGATCATCGAGAAAATATCTCTTCCCATCGTATCGGTTCCAAACAGAAATTCCCGGCACGGCATGACGGAACAGTTTTTCAGATCCATATACGAGATCTCGTCATGATCTCGCCCACCAGAAAAGGACAGCCCAGCACAAGAAGACCCAAAAAAAAGCTCTGCTGCCACCGGCCGGTCCTGACTAC
>ENA-OQJT01000217-OQJT01000217.1-human-gut-metagenome-genome-assembly--contig:-NODE-217-length-14706-cov-0.887372_pt1 | contig 14706 bp, 19 predicted proteins | sample MGYA00242612_ERZ504779 | MGnify/ENA primary metagenome ERZ504779 (study PRJEB26092, sample SAMD00036366) | human gut metagenome | host: Homo sapiens | study: EMG produced TPA metagenomics assembly of...
CTTGTTATCGGACATATCCCTCCTGCCACTCTAAATCTGTCTCAGCCAGCTTAACTTCTCTTCCTCGGTAACGGTCATTGGTGCTGCAGCACCGCCATTATTGCTTGCCTCTTTGTATTTCCAGTGAGCGGCGATACCGTACTCAGCAGTGCGGTGCATCTCATAGGTACGGATCTGGATCTCGAACGGCTGTCCGGTCGGTCCGATCAGTGTCGTGTGAAGTGACTGATACATGTTCGGTTTTGGCATGGCAATGTAATCTTTGAACCGGCCAGGGATCGGTTTATACATCTCATGGATGACGCCGAGTGCCGCATAACAGTCTTTTACGGAATCCACGATAATACGGATTGCAAACAGATCATAAATCTGATCCAGCGTTTTATCCTGATTCTTCATTTCTTTATAAATAACTAAAAAATGTGAAACTTTGCCAGTCAAATAATATAAAAATGAAACGTTGACTTTATAAAACGATGTGACTAAAATCAAGTACAACGATAGTTGCTTCTTATTAAATCAAGACCAAACAAACATCAAAGGTCAGACAAAACACATCTTGAGTTATTAAGAAACAATTTGCGTATCAAATTTCATATAGCAAAAAAGAAAGGAGGTAACGCAGATGGATGCTCTGGTAGATGGACTGTTAGAGGAACTTAATTGTGACGTGGTATTCAAGATACCGATATTCGGAGGCATACCCATATACGAGTCGGTAGTAGTCACATGGATAATAATGGCAGCGGTATTTTTACTGTGCTTTTTTCTCGGCAGAAATCTTTCAGTTGAAAATCCCGGACGCAGACAGGTAGCCGTAGAGGCAGGAGTCAAATTCCTTAATGATTTCTTCAGTGAGACACTCGGAGAAAAAGGAAAGGATTACATACCATATCTGGCAACAGTAATCATCTATATAGGAATAGCAAACCTGATAGGCTTGCTTGGCTTCAAACCGCCGACAAAGGATATGAACGTCACCGCAGCACTCGCTGTAATGAGTATAGTTCTTATCGAGGTGGCAGGAATCAGGGCAAAGGGCACCAAAAGGTGGCTTAAAAGCTTTGCAGAGCCAATGCCGGTAATACTACCTATCAATATCCTTGAGATCTTTATCAAACCATTATCGCTGTGTATGCGATTATTTGGAAACGTCCTTGGTTCATTCGTAATCATGGAGCTTTTAAAGATGGTTCGTACCGGCAATCGTCCCGGCAGTATTCAGTTGTTATTTTGATATCTTTGATGGACTTATACAGGCATATGTATTTGTATTCCTGACAGGACTTTTCATCAAGGAGGCAACCGAGTAAGGAAGACCTGATGAGGCATGAAACACCACATCATTTAATTTCACATCGTAAGCATGGAAAATGTAACCTCGCTTACAAAAGAAACAAAATAATTGCTAACCAAAAGAAAGCATATAAGCAAGAAAAGGAGAACACATTATGTCATCAACATTATTAGTAGCAATCGGAGCTGGAATCGCAGTATTAACAGGAATCGGAGCCGGACTTGGAATCGGTAAGGCAACAAGCAGCGCAGTAGACGCAATCGCAAGACAGCCGGAGGCTGAGAGCAAAATCTCTAAATCACTTCTTTTAGGATGTGCCCTTGCAGAGGCAACAGCTATTTACGGTTTCGTTATCGCATTACTTATCATCCTCTTCCTTAAATAATCAGGCAGCGTAACTGACAGTTACAACCAGGTGAAACAGAAAGGAAGGTAGAGCAATGTTAAAAATTGATCCATGGAACATAATATGGACAGTAGTCAATCTGCTTTTCCTGTACTGGATATTTAAGAAATTCCTCTTTGACCGCGTGATGGGCGTGATCAATCAGAGAGACGAAATGATTCAGAAGCAGTTCTCGGAAGCAAAGAAGAGTCAGGACGATGCAGAAAGCTTAAAGAGCGACTATAAAAAAGAAGCTCGAGAGTGCAAAGACTCAGGCAGACCAGATAATCCTCGATGCCAGGGCAAGAGCCGAGGCTGAGCAGGAGAAGGCTCTTGAGAGAACCAAACAGGAAGCAGACAGTATGCTTGAAAAAGCAAAAGCGGACATTGCTAGCGAGCAGGATAAGGCAACAAAGGCCGCTGAGGCTGAAATTGCAAAACTTGCCATCTTAGCAGCGAGAAAGATTGTAAAGACAGGTGAAGCTAATGACACAGGCAGCAGTAAATAATGCAATAGTTTTGTACAGGCTGGCTGTAGAGCGTCGTGATGTGGAGGAAGCACAGAGAGTATACTTTGTGACAGAAAAGCTTGCACAGACGCTCGCAAATCCACTTATACCGCTGACCAAAAAGTATGACATCATAGAAAAGGTATACGGATTTGAGAGTGAGCCAAAGCTTATCACAAGCTTCATAAAGGAAATGGTAAAGCTTGGATATGCCGCTGAAATGAATGAAATCTTTGAGGCATATTACAGATACTGGGATGAGAAAAACCATATCATAAGAGCTGAGCTTATCAGTGCAGAGGCCGCAACCGACGAGGAAGCAAATGACGCCAAGGCGCTGCTACAAAGCAAATATCCGGAATATGAAATATCCCTTACACAGAAAGTGGACGAAACACTTTTAGGTGGATATGTGATTAAGACTCTTAATACAGAGTATGACAGAAGCTACGAAGGAAAGCTTCGTGAGCTTGAAAGAAAATTGACCAGGAGGTGACCCCTGTGGGCGCAATCAGTGCAACAGACATAATCTCCATTATCCAGAGTGAGATAGAAAATTTCGACTTCGATACCGAGAGCCGTGAGACTGGCGAGGTAATCTACGTCGGCGACGGAATCGCCACAATATACGGCATCGACCATGCCATGTACGGTGAAATCGTAGTATTCGATAATGGAGTAAAAGGAATGGTTCAGGATATCCGTCAGAATGAAATCGGAGTAATCCTTTTCGGAAGAGACCACGGAATCCATGAAGGAACCAAAGTAGTAAGAACAAAGAAAAAAGCCGGAATCCCTGTAGGCGAAGGCTTTATCGGCCGAATCATCAATGCCTTAGGTGAGCCTATTGATGGAAAGGGCGATATCAAAGAGGAAGATTACAGACCAATCGAGAATGAGGCACCAGGTATCGTAGACAGAAAGTCAGTAGATACACCACTTGAGACAGGAATCCTCTCAATCGATTCAATGTTCCCAATCGGACGTGGACAGCGAGAGCTTATCATCGGTGACCGTCAGACAGGAAAAACATCAATTGCCACAGATACCATCATCAACCAGAAGGGCAAGGATGTTATCTGTATATATGTAGCAATTGGTCAGAAAGCATCTACAGTAGCAAAAATTGTGTCAACTCTGACAAAACACGGCGCAATGGATTACTCAATCGTGCTTTCATCAACAGCCAGCGATCCTGCATCACTGCAGTATATCGCACCATACGCAGGAACAGCCATGGCAGAGCATTTCATGCATCAGGGCAAGGATGTACTTATCGTATATGATGACCTTTCAAAGCATGCGGTAGCATACAGAGCACTTTCACTGCTGCTCGAGAGATCACCGGGACGTGAGGCATATCCGGGAGACGTATTCTATCTCCACTCAAGACTGCTCGAGAGATCAAGCCGTCTGAGCGATGAGCTTGGCGGAGGCTCAATCACAGCACTCCCAATCATCGAGACACAGGCAGGAGACGTATCAGCATACATCCCTACCAATGTAATATCTATCACAGATGGACAGATATTCTTAGAGAGCAACCTCTTCAACGCAGGTATGAGACCGGCCGTAAACGTAGGTCTTTCAGTATCCCGAGTTGGTGGAGCTGCCCAGACAAAGGCCATGAAGAAGGCATCAGGAAGCATCCGTATCGACCTGGCACAGTACAGGGAGATGGAGGTCTTCACACAGTTTGCATCAGACCTAGACGATGCCACAAAGGCACAGCTTGCACATGGAAAAGCACTTATGGAGCTGTTAAAACAGCCGCTTTGCCATCCACTGTCACTGCATGAGCAGGTAATGACACTTATCATGGCAAACCATGGTGTGTTTGACACAATAGAGACAAAAGAGGTCAAGAAATATCAGGGCGATATCCTCTCATACATGGATCTTTCTTATCCGGAAATCGGACAGAAAATCGAAGAGAACAGAGCCATTGATGAAGAGCTCGTAAATAAAATCATGGATGCAGTAAAAGAGTATAAAGGGTAACAGGTAGTATTATGGCAAACACGAAGGAAATACAGGATCGAATAAAAAGTATCAATGATACGCTTAAAATCACAAATGCCATGTATATGATTTCTTCTTCGAAGCTGAAAAAGTCCAAAAAGATGCTGGCAGATACAGAGCCGTATTTCTTCACACTGCAATCAGAGATGAGCCGAATACTCAGGCATCTGCCTGATATGGAGGACATCTATTTCAAGACCAACGAGGATAAGCTGCCTGAGGACAGAAAGGTCGGATATATCGTAATCACAGCCGATAAAGGACTTGCGGGCTCATACAACCACAATATCCTGAAAATGGCTGAGGAACACTTAAAGGATCATCCGAACCATTCACTTTTCGTACTCGGAGAGCTTGGACGTCATTATTTTGAACAGCGTGGGATTGAGATTGAAAAACAGTTTCACTACACAGTTCAGAATCCGACACTCAATCGTGCCAGAAATATTGCAGAAGAAATTTTGGAGCTATATCTACATAAACGAGCTGGACGAAGATGTATATTATCTATACCAGCATGATAAATGCGATTCAGGAGGAAACACAGATGTCACAGCTTCTGCCGCTGAAAAAGGCAGACTTCACTGTGCAGATTCCTATAGATATACCGAGGGAGGAGCTGGCGCTTAAGCCATCGCCTGAGGCAGTCATGGATCGTATCGTACCAAACTACGTTGTTGGATTTGTCTACGGTGCTCTTGTAGAGTCATTTTCATGTGAGCAGAACGCCAGAATGATGGCGATGCAGTCCGCATCAAACAGTGCGAGGGACATGCTTGCAGAGCTTGACATTCTTTACAACCGTGCCAGACAGGCAGCGATTACACAGGAGATTACAGAGGTAATAGCCGGTGCTAAATCGCAGAAGAAAAAGAGAAAGTAGGCTTTTTGATGAAAACAGGAAAAATTATCCAGGTTATGGGTCCTGTTGTCGATGTAGAGTTCGAGGATGAGAACCTGCCGGCAATCAGAGACGCACTAGAAGTTTTAAATGGTGACAAAAAAGTGTGATGGAAGTCGCACAGCATATTGGAAATAATACAGTACGCTGTATCATGCTTGCTTCCAGTGAGGGACTTCACAGAGATATGGAAGTAACAGCCACAGGCGCCGGCATCAAGACACCTGTCGGAGAGCAGACTCTCGGCAGACTGTTCAACGTGCTCGGTGAAGCTATCGATGGCGGAGCACAGCCTGATACAGAAGAAAAGTGGGAAATCCACAGAGAACCACCAACATTTGAGGAGCAGAACCCTGCAGAGGAAATCCTCGAGACAGGTATCAAGGTCATCGACCTCCTTGCCCCATATGCAAAGGGTGGAAAAATCGGACTCTTCGGAGGAGCCGGAGTAGGAAAAACAGTCCTCATCCAGGAGCTCATCAGCAATATCGCAACAGAGCACGGCGGCTACTCAATCTTTACAGGAGTCGGAGAGCGTTCCAGAGAGGGAAATGATCTCTGGACAGAAATGAAGGAATCAGGAGTTCTGGAAAAGACAGCCCTAGTGTTCGGACAGATGAACGAGCCACCAGGAGCACGTATGCGTGTAGCTGAGACAGGACTTACAATGGCAGAGTATTTCAGGGATGAGAAGCACCAGAACGTGCTGCTTTTCATCGACAACATATTCCGTTTCACACAGGCAGGTTCAGAGGTTTCAGCACTTTTAGGACGTATGCCTTCAGCCGTAGGTTATCAGCCTACACTGGCTACTGAGATGGGTGAGCTGCAGGAGAGAATCGCATCTACAAAGAACGGTTCGGTAACATCGGTACAGGCCGTATACGTACCTGCCGATGACCTCACAGACCCGGCTCCGGCTACAACCTTCGCACATCTGGATGCCACAACAGTTCTTTCAAGAAAGATTGTTGAACAGGGTATTTACCCGGCAGTAGACCCACTTGAGTCTACATCACGTATCCTCGAGCCTGATATCGTAGGCGAGGAGCATTACCAGGTAGCACGAAAGGTACAGGAGATTCTCCAGAAGTACAAGGAGCTGCAGGATATCATTGCAATCCTCGGTATGGAGGAGCTGGCAGATGAGGACAAGGTGCTTGTATACAGAGCAAGAAAAATCCAGAAGTTCCTCTCACAGCCATTCCACGTAGCCGAGAACTTCACAGGTATCCAGGGTGTCTATGTGCCTGTAGAGGAGACTATCAAGGGCTTCAAGGCCATCATAGACGGTGAGATGGACGAGTATCCTGAGAACGCATTTTTCAATGTCGGAACAATCGAGGACGTCAAGGAAAAAGCAAAGACTATGCAGCAGTAAAAGCATAAGGAAGGACAAATCGTATGGCAACAAATACATTTTATCTAAAGGTAATAGCTGCTAACAGAGTGTTTTACTCAGGAAGATGTCGTTCCATAATAGTCCCTGAGTTCGATGGCCAGAAGGAAATCCTCGCCCACCACGAGGATATGGTCATAGCCGTCGATGAGGGCGAGATGAGATTTCAGCCGGAGGGCAGTGACAACTGGGAGTACGCGGTAGTGGGAATGGGCTTCGTAGAGATAGTCAACAACCGTGTGACACTGCTTGTCGAGACAGCCGAGCATCCGGAGGAAATCGATATAGCAAGGGCAAGAGAGGCAAAGGAGAGAGCTGAGGAACAGCTTCGCCAGAAGCAGAGTATTCAGGAGTATTATCACTCAAGAGCTTCGCTGGCCCGTGCCATGACACGACTGAAAGCAACTTCAGGAAAATAATAAATGTTAACAAATTACAAAAAAGAGGTTGTGACGACCTCTTTTTTGTTTACATTACACATGAAATGAGTTACAATGACATTGTATAGGTTAGTAATATGGTCATAGAAGACAGGTGGGAATATGAGGATAGTATATGGACTGGGAGTATTGCTGGAAGCAATACTGATTGCACATTGCGCAATCGGTTCCTTTAAAAAACATGACAGACTCGGTAAAAGTGTGTGTATATATGAGACGCTGGCATTTGCCTGCGCTACAGTCTTTTTTGTTTTTACATTTGTGCCGGGGCACATTGTTACAGTACTTGCGAAGGGGCTTACTATGGCCCTGTTTGACTGGATGCTCATCGCTCTTATGTTTTATACACAGTATTATACAGGTGCTGTAAAGACCTTCAAGGGAGTGCAGGCTGCTTCCATGATATTTGCGGTGCTGGACACATATATGCTTATAGAGAACACATGGACTAATAAGATTTTTGATATAGAATCCATAAAAGCTGAGAATATTAAGGTAGTATTCAATAATGACAGCCTATGGTACAGGCTGCATTTTATATTCACATATGCGTTTGTGATTCTGATTATTTTTACATATCTGTATATGATTATCAAATCATCGCGCATGTACAGGGAGGCATACGAGGCTATAGCGGTAGTTATCCTTATCGGCTTTTTCGTTTGACATTGCTACTATAGGTTCGGACTCCATATATGACCTCACCATGATTATATATGGTGCTATGGCTATTATCATATATTATCTGACATACAGATATGTGCCGAATGAGCTTATAGAAAATATGCTCTCTCTTGTGGTCAGTGATATGAACAATGGTATCATCTGCTATGACAGAAAGGGCAGGTGCATATATTACAATGACCTGATGGAGGCTATTTACAGGCATGGCGGCAATATGTCTGTTTATGAAAGTAAATATAGTCAGTGGATGGAAAAGCTGGGAGATGACAGAAGGGACAGCATGACCTTCCAGACGGATATTGAACTCAACGGTGAAAAGCACTATTTTGAGATTGCCTACAAGCGCATATATGATGAGAGCAATCGCGTTATATGTGATTATTTTGTATACAATGACCGTACACAGATGTATGAGTCGTGGGTGCAGGAAAAGTACAAGGCATCGCATGACAGTCTGACCGGACTTTTGAACCGTGACCAGTTCTATGAGGATGTGCACGATATGGTGAACAAGTATCATGACACAACCTTCTACCTGATTTGCAGCAATATAAAGGATTTCAAATTCATCAATGAGATATTTGGAATGGAGAAGGGCAATCAAGTGCTCATAAAGCAGGCGAAGCTCATGGCATCGAATCCATCTGAGAGGACCATTTGTGCAAGGCTTATGAATGACCGCTTTGCGCTGTGTCTGCCAAGAGAAGAGTTTGATGAAAAAAGAGTGACAGATTCAATAAAAGAGCTGCAGCGATGAGTTTACGGGCAATTCTTTCCATCTGCATACATACATTGGTGTGTATGAGATAAGAGACAGGGATGAGGCTGTCAGAATTATGGTAGACAAGGCTAATATAGCGGCAGACACCATAAAGAATAATTACGACTGCTGTGTGGCATACTATGATGAGCATCTGCTTGAGATATCAATAGAGCAGAGACGTCTGCTCGGTGAATTTGAGCCGGCACTGCAAAAGGATGAGTTTGTCATGTACTTACAGCCACAGGTGAACCGTGATGGTGTTGCGAGGGGCGCAGAAGCGCTGGTACGCTGGGGTCATCCATCAAGAGGCATCCTGACACCGTATGCTTTTATTGATATTTTAGAGAACGCAGGTCTCATTTACAAGTTAGACCTCTATATATGGGAAAAAGCAGCACAAAAGCTTGCAGAGTGGAAGGAAAAAGGCTATGGAAGCTATCATATATCTGTAAATATATCTACAAAGGACTTTTACATTATAGATATATATGAGACCTTTACAGGGCTGATTAATAAATATGGCATAGCAGCGTCCAATCTGCATCTGGAGATTACAGAGACAACGCTGATGACCGATTTTGAGAAGAATATGAATATTATCCACAAGCTTCAGGATGTAGGCTTCAGGGTGGAGATTGATGATTTCGGAAGCGGTTACTCATCACTCAACATGCTAAAGGATATTAGTGCCGATGTGCTGAAAATCGATATGGGCTTTCTTCGCAAATCTGAGAACGAGGTCAAGGGACAGGATATATTAGAGAGTATCATAGCGCTTGCAGGCAAGATAGGTATGGACGTCATCACAGAGGGTGTGGAGACGAAAAAGCAGCTTGATATGCTCACAATGATGGGCTGTCATGAGTTCCAGGGATATTATTTCTCAAAGCCGGTGCCGGTATCGGAGTTTGAAGAAAAGTATCTGGTATAGCTATGATGTATATCTATTATGTATATCCAATATATATTTTAGGTATTGTGCAAAATTTAATACACTGTATATTTGGGGCGGGTATTGAAATATCCGCCCTTTTTTTTCTATAATAATAAACCGTGTGGATTGCTGTAAATATGTAATTGCTGTGGGTCACACGAGGGTGTGGCAGCTAACAGCGAATATGAGAAAAAGAGGCGAAAAAATGACTGAAAAAGAAAAAAATAAGGATTCAGACATCAGAGACCTTTTTGCTGAGTGCGATTCTGGCACTTTCCGGAGGCTTTCAGGATGCCTACACCTACAACGTGAGAAACAAGGTGTTCTCGAATGCGCAGACAGGAAACGTAGTGCTGATGAGCCAGCATCTGATGATAGGTGAATGGATGAAGGGACTATCGTATCTTTTCCCAATCCTTTCATTTGCACTCGGTGTGCTTGTGGCAGAGAGAATCGGGCATAGATATAAGAAGGCAAAGCGCATCCACTGGCGTCAGATAGTGGTGATGATAGAGATAATCATACTGTTTGTGGTCGGCTTCATACCACACAGGTACGATATGATAGCGACAATGCTTGTATCATTCAGCTGTTCTATGCAGGTGCAGTCCTTCAGAAAGGTAAACGGCTACGGTTAATGCCCAGCACCATGTGCATCGGCAACTTAAGAAGCGGCACAGAGAGCCTGTCAATATATCTGCGTGACAGAAATATCGGGGCACTGAAAAAGACCGCGCACTACTATGGAATTATTCTGATATTTGCAATAGGAGCAGGTATAGGCGGAGTGTGCTCACTGCACATAGGAATACGCGCTATATGGGCTTCAAGCGTGCTGCTTGCCATTGTATGTACAATGATGGTCAGGGAACACAGATAAACAGTTACAAATAGTCACGAAATATATATAACGGAGATACAATATAAAATGAAATTATTAAAGCAATTTCTCATCATACTTGCGATTTCGTTTGTAGGTGAGATACTCAAATATTTACTGCCATTGCCTGTTCCGGCGAGCATATATGGTATGGTTATACTTTTCATAGGTCTGCTGACAGGCCTGATACCGCTTAACTCTGTAAGGAGTGCAGGCAAATTCATGATAGAGATAATGCCTGTCATGTTTATCCCTGCGGGAGTGGGGCTTATGTCATCCTGGGGCAATCTTAAGCCGGTGCTCGTACCGGTGATTGTAATCACGGTCGTGGCACTTCTTACTGTAATGATTGCTACAGGACATGTTTCACAGCTCGTAATCCGTATGCAGAAGCGCAAGAGGGCTGATGCTGGAGAAAATAAATAAGATAGAGGATAATCATAATGGATAATTTGTTTCAGACATCGCTTTTTGCCGGTGTCACAGTAAGTCTGGTTGCATATCTGCTAGGTATGCTTTTAAAGAAAAAGTTTAAGCTTGCAATACTCAATCCGCTTCTCATTTCAATAGTACTGACCATCATAGTGCTTGTTGTGGCAGATGTGGATTATGACACATACAATAAGGGGGCATCGTACCTTAGCTGGTTTCTGACACCGGCCACGGTATGCCTTGCGATACCGCTCTATGAGCAGTGGACACTGCTCAGAAGAAAATATAGCAGCAGTCGCGCTCGGACTCACGGCAGGCGTCATAACAAGTCTTGTGACAGTGCTTGTGTTGTCAGTGCTTATGGGGCTTTCACACGAGGACTATGTCACACTGCTTCCAAAGTCCATCACGACAGCTATCGGTATGGGCGTATCAGAGGAGCTCGGCGGATATGTGACCATCACCGTCGCAGTTATCGTCGTGACAGGTGTGATTGGAAATATACTCGGAGAGTTTGTTTGCAAAATATTCAGAATCACTGAGCCTATATCGAAGGGACTGGCGCTTGGCGCGTCATCACATGCCATAGGAACAGCAAAGGCTATCGAGATGGGCGAGATAGAGGGAGCCATGAGCTCTCTTGCTATCGCGGTGGCAGGAATTCTTACGGTGGTGTTTGCATCGGTGTTTGCAAACTTTTATTGATTTGTCTGAGCGCTTCCTGCGCGTTGGCTTTTTTACAGAAAGGAGCTATATTTATATGATAATTACAATAGCAAGAAAGTGCGGTTGCGATGCAGATAGTATCGGTAGAGCAGTCGCTGAGAAATATCATTTACATTTCATGGACAGAGAGGCTATTGCGGCCGGGGCCAAAGAGGCCGGCTGCTACGATGAGTATGAGGAGTTTTACAGTGAGAGACCGGTTAATTCCCTGCTATACTCTATTGTGATGGAGACGGAGGAGGATAATGTGCTGCATGATACTCCGGCTAGGGCTCTTACATTTATAGACAGGATGCCGCTTGAGGACGGCTGTGAGGGATATGTGATTCAGGGACGATGTGCAAACTTTGCCTTTCAGGGAAGAGATGATGTTGTCTCAGTTTCCTGACAGCGAATGATGCCTTCTGCGTTGATACTGTGGCTGATACACATGGAGTCTCAGCGAGAAAGGCAAGGACGGTTGTGCGTGAGACAAATGACAACAGAAAGACCTATCACAAATACTATACCGGACAGGAATGGGGGCAGGCAGAAAACTATGACCTGTGCCTGAATGTGGCAAAGCTCGGTGTAGATGGTGTGATTGCGATGATTGACAGCTTCATACAAAATAGAAAATAGAAGATGTATATACAAAAGCCGAATCCGTGGGAGTGTGGATTCGGCTTTTTGAGTTTGTTTTTGAAAATAAAAAATTCATCGTTGGAAAAATGTACGGAATTATGTTACAAACACAGCAAAGAATATCAAGAATAATGTTACAACGGGGATATATCTTGAAAAAATAGCTAATTAACGTTATAATATAATTAGCTAAAAGAAATGGATAGGAGGAAGGCATATGAATACAGCAACAGCAACTGCAACAGAAATGCAGAACAATTTTGGGAGATATTTGAATCTTGTTATGTCAGGACATGAAATCATTGTTACAAAGAATGGTCATGAAGTGGGAAGATTTATTCCTAAGGATGCCGCAGTATCATATTTGACGGATTCTCTAACAGGAATTCTTCAGGATAATGGTAATTTAGATGAGATAAAAACCGAAAAGTATGAGGGAAAAATATGGTTTTGTTGATTGATACTAACATTATACTTGATGTTTTACTAAGTCGCTCAGACTTTGTGAAGGAATCATCTATAATTTGGAAACTTTGTGAAACTGAACAGGCAAAGGGATATATATCTACATTAACTTATGCAAATATGATGTATATCATGAGAAAACAAATGACTCCAGAGCAGATAGAAGATGTATTCCGCAAGTTAAAACTTATTTTTGAGTTCGCTGATTTTAGTTCAGTTGTGCTTGAGATGGCTGTAAATATGAAGTGGAAAGATTTTGAAGATGCCATACAAAGTGCAACTGCTGAATATGTTCATGTAGACTATATTATTACGCGCAACATTAAAGACTTTACGCAAAGTAAGGTTATGGCACTTACACCTGCGGAACTTTTGGCAAGAATTTAATTGCAATGCATCTAATAATTAAAAGTGTAATATTATTGGTAAAACATATAGGAGGCATATATGTTAAACGGTGTGGGAACAAATATTTCAATGGCATATACTTCAAAGTATAATAATAAGTCAACAGGCGATAAAATGGATATAGAGTTCGAAATAGGAAATAGTGAGCAAAATTCATTAAATAAATGTGGGGAGAGGCAGAGTGAACTTACTGAAATATACATGAATATGTTGTCGGAAAATAACAGTTCTCTTTACAATAAATTGATAAATAATAAAAATGCAGTTGAACAGGTGTCACCGGATAAGGAAATTCCAAATGATAAGCTGAAAAATATCGGAATGACAAGTTTTGGACTGTCTGATACAGAAAGTCAGATAGTTTTAGCTTCATATGTGAAAACATCAAAGGAGGATGATCCTGTTGTTCAAGTGGTATATGGACATGGTGATAACAGAAAAGTATATCATGTGCATGTAAATGATGTTGATACATCGAATGCATCGGATCTGGAAATGTTTGCGCTTATGTCATATGAGGGGTATAAAGGAAGAACTGCGCCTGATTCGATAAATAATTACTCTGCCTATAAAATAATGAAAGCAGATGCCGGTTATGGAATGGCTTCTGCTGATGAAAATAGCTTTGTAAACAAAAAAAGTGAATGCTGATTATTTATTGGAGCAAATATATGATTCATTAAAGAAGCGGGAAACAGAACAAGAAGCAAAGAGCTTTGATGTATGTGAATATTTGCTCCAGATGATAAAAAATCGTTAAAAGCAACCGCTTTCAGTGCCGAAGCATAATAATAGTATGGAATGTCTTGGTAGGATCATCAAAGTAAAAAGTCATTTCACCGTTATACTTCTTAACAATATTTTCTATACTACGCATACCGAATCCATGAAACTGTGGATTCGGTTTTTTAGTTGGTAAAAGATTGCCATTCTTGTCGATAGGATTTACGCGGCAGGAATCAATGAGCGTGATAATGGTCATGTTATTTTTCTCTTTCTGAAAAACATTGAGTTCTATAAAAGGATTAACTGTTTTTTCGGCTGACTCTACAGCATTATCCATGAGATTACCGAAAAGTACACTGAGATCATCATATGTCACGAAATCAATACACTTACTTCTTATATCAATGTGTAGCGCAATATTTTGGGTGAGACATATCTTCTGGTAACGGCAGAGCAGTGCATTTAAAAGGTCATTATCGCATACCCGCACGGAGTGCTTTAACTCAGAAGAACCGAGTACGTGGGTAAGGTATGCTGCGATTTTTTCAGAATCGTGCTGTTCGTTCAGTGAGGCTATGGCATTGAGATGCTTTTTGATGTCATGAATGAGAACTTTTTTGTTTCTCATCCTGTGACACGAGGGCTTTGTAGTATTCTATAGAGTCGGCATCACGCTGGTTCTGAAGTGTGAGCTCTGCTATTTCGGAATTTTTTTGCTTAATATGTTCAAACAGACCAAAGATGAGTATGTTTATAAGCAGCATGAAAAAGCTGCTAAGGATGAGCAGATAGTTGAGTGGAGATTTTATTTTATAATTCATAAGAAAATATATCATTGTGTAGATTACAAATACGGAAATAACAGGTATTATAGCCAATGTAGTGATCTCATAGATGGAAAATCGTATATTGGATCTGGTGCTGGATAGCTTATGTGATATAAAATATATGATTACAAAGTAAAGTAATTTGCTTAAAAAACTAACTGAATAAAGCAAAACGGCATCATTCATGTTAGAATAAAAATGATATGAAAACTTTGAGAAAACTCCCATAGAAGCAAGCTCACACAAAGTCATAATTACAATCATAACGGCAGAATGGAAAAAGA
>ENA-OQJT01000218-OQJT01000218.1-human-gut-metagenome-genome-assembly--contig:-NODE-218-length-14679-cov-1.521853_pt1 | contig 14679 bp, 17 predicted proteins | sample MGYA00242612_ERZ504779 | MGnify/ENA primary metagenome ERZ504779 (study PRJEB26092, sample SAMD00036366) | human gut metagenome | host: Homo sapiens | study: EMG produced TPA metagenomics assembly of...
ATTTTAAATTTTAAAATTATACAGCATTTAATAATACAAAAATGAATGCAAAAAACAATCAAAGATATCTACGACTATTCTTCTATAATCTGTATTTCAAGATAATCAAAATCAATCTCATCGACAAAGTTGTCTTGATAAAATCTTGCTTTAGCATGTCGTTTGAATTCAGCAATTGTTGAGTCGAGCCAGAGTGGCTTGCTTAGATCAAATTCATAACAAATCTCATCAAGTGCATGAAAAATCTTGTGTGTACGTGTGTCGTCTGTCTCATCGCAGATAACAGTATCGCAAAGCATGCGGTTGTCTTTAAATTCTTTTCCCCATAAACGAAACATAAGAGACTCCTTTCCGGCAGCAGAAGAAACCATCTGATCTTCTGAAAATACCTGTCTCTTGTATCCTAACATAAGAAAAACAAAAAGTCATTTCTTTTTTAGAGACTTTTTGGTATAGTGGAACGGTAATGTTACTGTTTGTACATCGTGTGACAGTAACACGGTAATGGTAACAGCAATATAGTAATTGATAGAATGATTGGAGAGCAGTTATGATTAGAGAATGTACAGAGACAGACAGAGAAATACTGGGAGGTTATCTGGAAGAAGACAGTTATGGACAGGCAATCTTTCATCTGATTGATGAATTCGGATTTGAACAGAAATTTCAGTCCGTTTATATGGATATTGAAGAAGAACAGTGTAAAGGTGTTTATCTTATGATTTACAAAAATGTACTGCTTTATTCGAAAGAGAACCAGGTGGAAATTGATTTCCTGGAGCAGATGCTCTCTGTGCTTGTGCCGGAGATGGTGATTGGACGAAAGGATAATGTGAATATTGTAAGCTGGCTTCTGACAGACTACCGGATGGATACCGTAGATCAGATTCCGGAGCTTTGTGATGAGGAAGGCAATGCGTTGAAGAGGGATACCCGGAAGAAGGAAGGACAGGAATGGGGCGTCCTGTATAAGGAGGACTAGAAGAGCGATGAAGAGAATATTTATTGACGGACTCAGCGGAATGGCGCAGGGCTTGTTTGCAACATTGATCATAGGAACAATCATTCAGCAGATCGGAATGTTTGTTGGAGGAAATTATGGGGATTTAATTTATCTGATCGGGAAAGTTGCAGCAGCACTTACAGGAGCAGGTATTGGTGTCGGAGTAGCAAGGAAGCTGGAGGCTCAGCAGCTTGTTACAGTTTGTGCAGCTGTTGTTGGTATGATCGGAGCATTCGCGGGGGAAGATTCTGGCAGGTCAGGTGCTTGTAGATGGGAATATTGTATTAGTCGGACCGGGTGAACCACTGGGAGCTTTCGTGGCAGCTTATGTGGCAATTGAGATTGGAATTTTAGTTACAGGAAGAACGAAACTCGATATTATCCTGACACCATTGATCTGCATTGGTGTTGGTGCTGTTGTTGGTTTGTTTGTCGGACCACCGATTTCTTCCTTTATGAACTGGCTGGGTTCCTTGATTAACTGGGGAACAGAACAGCAGCCGTTCCTTATGGGAATTGTAGTTTCGGTCTTGATGGGAATGATCCTGACATTGCCGATCAGTTCCGCGGCTTTGGGGGTGATTCTGAATCTGTCAGGTCTTGCGGCTGGAGCAGCTACGGTTGGATGTTGCTGCAATATGATTGGATTCGCAGTTGCAAGCTACAGAGAGAATAAGATTGGTGGATTTCTGGCACAGGGAATTGGTACTTCTATGCTTCAGGTACCGAATATTATGAGGCATCCATTGATCTGGATTCCATCCGTTTTGTCGAGCGCAATTTTAGGACCTGTAAGTACAATGTTACTCCATATGACGAATAATGCAACCGGATCCGGAATGGGAACAGCCGGGCTGGTTGGTCCGTTGATGACATGGCAGGTGATGATCCAGACAGAAGATCCGATGATTGTTCTGGTGAAGATCATTGTAATCCAGTTTGTACTTCCGGCAGTGATCACACTTGGAATTTCAGAATTTATGAGAAAGAAGGGCTGGATTCGCCAGGGAGATATGAAATTGGAGCTGTAGACAGAAAATGGATTACAGAGGTTGGAAAGATACTATTACGGTAACACTAAAATATCTCTAAAAAAGCAGTGAATTCTGTGACAGAAAAAGGGGAGTATGTTATACTTAAGATATATAAACAGACCGGGGGATGACTGCTATGAGAAGTGAACAACAGGTAGAAGCTGCGCTAAAGAGTTATGAAGATGTTGACAGCTGGAAGACAATCATTTTCCTGTATAATGCAGCGTTGAAAGAAGTTGGTACAAAGCTGGAGATTCTTAATGATGAATTTCAGCATGTACATCAGTATAATCCGATTGAACATATTAAGACAAGAATCAAGACACCGGATAGTATTGTGAAAAAGTTGAAGAGGTATGGACATGAGACGTCTATAGAGAACATGGTTCGCTATGTGAATGATATTGCAGGAGTAAGATTGATCTGTTCATTTACATCAGACATATATCGTTTGGCAGAGATGATAGGGAATCAAAGTGATTTGAAAGTTCTTTCAATTAAGGATTATATTAAGAATCCCAAAGAAAGTGGATATAAAAGTTATCATATGTTAGTTTCTGTGCCGATATTTCTTTCGGATAGTGTAGTAGACACGAAGGTAGAAATTCAGATCCGAACCATTGCAATGGATTTCTGGGCAAGCCTTGAACATAAGATCTACTACAAATTTGAAGGGAATGCACCGGAGTATATCAGCAAGGATCTGCAGGAATGCGCGAAGATGGTATCAGAGCTGGATGATAAGATGCTTTCATTGAATGAGGCAATTCGGGAATGCATTGCCCAACAGGATAAGGATCAGATTCAGATGAACGAAGAACTGATGAATGATGTGTGCAGAGATGTTCTTGGAAATAACAAAGAATATAAAGATTCGAAAGTACAGGAAAAAGTGACAGAGATTGTAACATAAGACGGTAATCTGTAGAAAATATAAAACTGTAATAAACGAAGTGAGCTGTGGAAAATGAGAGATTCATATTTTCACAGCTCTTGTTGTTAAAAGTGATTGTATTGCTGTTCGCAAGATGTGCGACCAGCAACGCATCTCGTTATTTTAAATCGATTTGGCGATGGGGCTTGATGATTTTTTGTAGGTTCGGTATACTATAGCAATAGAAGAATGGAAAATATGAAAGATGAGGAAAATAGATGATGATAAGAAAAAAACTGGCAGTCTTGATGTTGATTGGTGTGACTTGTTTAGCATCCGGCTGTGGAAATGTAGTCAAGGACGGAACAGAGGCGCTTGGTGAAGGAAGATATGATGCGGCAGAGGCGGCATTTGAAGAGGCAACTAAGAATGAGAATAAAGAAGTTGCGGCAGATGGATATCAGGGACTTGGAATGACATATTATGAACAGAAAGAATATGATAAAGCATTGGAAGCATTTCAGACCGCATTGGATCAGGGAGCAGAGCAGACGCAGGAACTTTACAATCTGACAGCAGTTTGCGCAATGAAGACGGAGGATTATCCGAAGGCTCTCGAATGTTTCCAGGCTGGAATCGCACTTGCAGAAAGCAAGACAGGAGATGACGAAACGAAAGCAGATACAGCACTTCTTCAAGAAATGGAATATAATATGATTGTCTGCTACGAACAACAGGCAGACTGGGAAAATGCAAAGAGTGCGATGAAACAGTATCAGGCAGATTTCCCGGAAGATGATTCTGTAAGTAAGGAAGCAGAGTTCCTTCAGACAAGATAAAAAGGTTACTGCGGTCAGTAGCAGGGCGGGATGCATATTAGCAGATCATGATAAGTAGATAAGGAAAAGAAAATATGATATCAATGGATGAAATAAAAGAGAGGGTAATCCTCGTAGCGGTAGATACAGATGGATCTGATCAGGCAGAACGATCCCTGGACGAGCTTGGAGAGCTTGCGAAGACGGCAGGTGCAGAAGTTGTCGGCCGTATGATCCAGCCAAGAGAAAGTATCCATCCGGGAACTTATATAGGAAAAGGAAAGATTCTGGAATTAAAGGAATTATTGTGGGAGACGCACGGAACAGGAATTATCTGTGATGACGAGTTGACAAGTATGCAGATGGGGAATCTGGAAGCAGAACTGGATTGTAAGATCATGGATAGAACACTTCTGATCCTTGATATATTTGCAGCCAGGGCAGTGTCAGGAGAAGGTAAGATTCAGGTAGAATTAGCACAGTTAAAGTACCGTGCTTCAAGATTGGCAGGACTTGGAAAATCTCTTTCCAGACTCGGCGGAGGAATCGGAACAAGAGGACCGGGAGAGAAAAAACTGGAGATGGACCGCCGTCTGATCAGAGAACGTATCAGCAGACTGAAGAAAGAATTGAAAGATGTAGAGCGCCACAGAGAATTGATTCGTGGACAGAGAAAGCAGTCAGGACTGAAAGTAGCAGCGTTAGTAGGTTATACTTCAGCAGGGAAGAGCAGTATTGAGAATGCACTGACACAGGCAGGAGTATTGGAGGATGCGATGCTTTTCTCAACATTGGATACAACAACGAGAGCACTGACCTTGGATAATACACAGGAAATCCTTCTTACGGATACGGTTGGATTTATCAACAAGCTTCCACATCATTTAGTAGAGGCATTTAAGAGTACACTGGAAGAAGCAAAGTATGCGGATATTATCGTGCACGTAGTTGATGCTTCGAATCCACAGATGGATGCACAGATGCATGTAGTTTATGAGACACTCAGACAGCTTGGAGCCGAAGGAAAACCGGTCATTACACTGTTTAACAAGCAGGATAAGGTTGAGAATCCGGTTAATCACAAAGATCTTCAGGCAGATTATTCCATTGCGACATCTGCGAAGACCGGGCAGGGGCTGGAAGAGTTCAAACACGCATTGTTGGAGATTATCCGTAAAGAGCAGATTTATATTGAACGCTTATATGATTTCAGTGAAGCGGGCAAGATTCAGCTGATCCGCAGTAAGGGACAGCTGTTATCTGAAGAATATGTACCGGAAGGAATTGAAGTTAAGGCATATGTACCACAGGATATATATGGGCGATTATAATGATTCCGGGTATTCCATGTCATAGAATAGAAAAATAAAAAGACAAAAACCGTAAGAGGAAGCAGTTCATAGTGATATGCTTCACCTTACGGTTTTTTGCACTGTTAAAGTTTACTGCAGATACGGTGTTGCCGGGCTCTCAGGGTAACTTCCCATGGAGACAAGCAGCTGAAGACCTACATCTCTTGCAGTGAGAACTGCATTCTTAACGGCATCCGCATCCCCGGTTACTGCGACAATCACTTCGTTCGAATGGCTTGTTCCCTGGTCAGGAGTCATGTACTTGATGACTTCAACCGGGGAAGATTTCACAGCGAGGTCAGCCATGACTAGTCCAATGGCAGCAGGGGATCCGCAGAAGAATCCAAATGGTTTTCCAATCGGAGCGTTGAATGCCATATGAAGTGCTTTGTCTGCACAGGCAGAGAAAGTGAATTCCAAATGTCCGGCCTGGCTGATGTAGAGCTCACCGGCATATTTGCCGATATATTCAAGTGTAATATCAACAGCACGGCGCACATCAGAGACGTTGTCTCCGCCGATCACGATAAAACAACCGTGTCCGCCCCAGCCTTTTGTATCACGAGGAAGTTCGATGGAAACAATCTCCGTGTTCGTGGACTTGACAGCCTCGTCAGCTGCATTGATCTGTCCGGCTGCACCTGTTCTTGAACTGATCAGACCAAGACTTTTATATGGCTTTTTTAGATTCATCTTCTCGAGAAGCGAAGGGTCAATTCCCGGGATGACAAGTCCGATTGTATCCAAAACAGTTGTTCCGACAAATTCTGTAAGGGAACAATCCTGTGAAATCTGTTCAATGTGATGTACGTCTATCATATGAATCCTCCATCTATTCCAATAATCTGTCCGGTCATATAAGCCGGTGTATCTGTGAGCTTTAATGCAAGCTCGGCAACTTCCTCCGGATCGGCAAAACGTCCGGAAGGAATCTCATCCATAAGGTCTTGGCGTTCCTCTTCATTTAAACGACCATTCATTTCTGTATCGATCACACCGCAGGCAATCGCATTCACCTGAATATTACTCGGTGCAAGTTCCTTGGCAAGTGCTCGTGTCAGGCCATGTATTCCTGATTTGGTTGCGGAATAAGCAACTTCACAGGAAGCGCCGATCGTTCCCCACATAGAAGAAATATTGAGTATCTTTCCACATTTCTTAGACACCATGTATGGAATTGCGGCACGGCTGCAGTAGAAGACCGAAGAAAGATTCGTAGCAAGAATCTTATCCCATTCATTGTCAGTCATGTCGGTCAGAAGCCCGAACCACGCGATGCCGGCATTGTTGATCAGAATATCAACGCCACCACACTCTTTTTCAATAACCTGAAAAATTTTCCGGACTTCGTCGGGGTTACTGACATCTCCGGGAACTGTTGTACAGGATCCCCCGTCTGAGAGAATCTCATGTGCGAGTTCTTCTAAGCGTTCCACCTGGTGGACACAGTTGAGAAATACGTGATAACCGGCCTTGGCGTATGCTTTCGCACAGGCACGTCCGATGCCGCGGGAAGAACCGGTGATCAGTATGGATTTTTTATTCATAAAAGAAAACCTCAGTCTTTCTGAGCCCTTAAATAAGCGGCTGATTTGGAGAGTGATCATGATAAAATTCTAACGATTACTCAGATACATTAACTATAACATAAAATGGATTGGATTTCATTGTCTTTCGTAAATGGATATGCTAAAATTTTAGAAAAAGGCGTTACTGGATACAGTAATTAGGATAGATTTGATGATTTCGGAAGAAGGAGAGAACACAATGGCAAAGACAAAGGTAATCTGTTTTACGAATAATAAGGGAGGAAGCGGAAAGACCACAACTTGTTCAAATGTTGGATTTGGCTTGAGAGAGCTTGGAAAAAAAGGTTCTGATGATCGACGGAGATATGCAGCTGAATCTCTCCCTTTCTTTGTTTGACGAAGATACAGTGCTTGCATATGCACAGAGTGACAAAAATTTGTATGAAGCAATTAAGCGACAGGATGATCTGACAGATTATATCGTGAATACAAAATACGAAGGACTTGATCTGATTCCGTCTTCTACATTGATGAGTTCGATTGAATATGAACTTTTTACAAAATGGCAGAGAGAGTATATTTTGAAAAAAGGATTGAAGAAGATCCGCGAGTCAGAGGTTTATGATTATATTCTGATCGATGCACCGCCGACACTTGGTGGATGGGTGATGAATATCCTGTGTGCGTCCGATTATGTGATCCTTCCGGTAGAGGCATCTCCATGGGGACTGTTTGGTCTTGGAAATATGTTCGAATTCCTGGACAGTGTAGAAGAAATTGCACCGGATCTCAAGCTTGGTGGAATTGTGATCACAAAGGTTGATACAAGAAAGAATTATTTCAAACAGACATTAGAGACTCTGCAAGAGTTAGATGATGTGAAAGTATTTGATACTTACATCCGCGTGGACAGTGGAATTGAGTGGTCGCAGGATAATAATGCACCGGTGATCGCATATAAGAAGAGCAGTAGAAGTGCGAAAGAGTACATGGAATTAACGAGAGAGATTGCAGCTACATTAAAAGGATAAACCAGAAAGGCAGGCAATAGATGCATCAGGAACTGATCCGGGAACTGGCGATGATCACAGATGAGGAACGCCGGATCCTTGAAGGAAAACAGGAGATCGATCCACAGCTTTATACAGAAAAGAAGGAAATGGTTGTGGATAGTGCGAAACTTCTGAAGAAGGGGAAGTTGATCCAGGTCAGACCGCATACTCGCTTTGTACATTTCCCGGCGCATACACACAATTATATAGAAGTAATTTATATGTGCCAGGGAACAACGACACATATCGTGAACGGCAATCAGGTTGTGCTCGAACAGGGTGACCTTCTGTTTCTGAATCAGAATGCAGTGCAGGAGATCCTTCCGGCCGGAGAGTATGATATTGCAGTGAACTTTATTGTCCTGCCGAAGTTTTTTAACACAGCATTCTCTATGATCGGCGCAGAAGAAAATCAGCTGAAAGATTTCCTTGTCGGGGCGTTGTGCGGAAGAGATGAAGAGACGTCTTATCTGTATTTCCATGTGGCTGATATTCTCCCGGTGCAGAATCTGATCGAGAATATGGTTTGGACGATCTTCTATGACATTTCCAATAAGCGAAGCAGTAATCAGATCACGATGGGACTTTTGTTTCTTCAGTTGTTGAATTATATGGATAAGATGGAAGCCGGCGGACGCAAATTTGACACAGAGATTATGGCGAATGTGTATCGTTATATCGAGGATCATTTTAAAGAAGGTACGCTGTCAGAACTGGCGGTAGAGATGAAAGTGGATGTCTATTGGCTGAGTCGTGAGATCAAGAAGAAATCAGGGAAGACATATAAAGAACTTCTTCAGGAAAAGAGGATGCAGCAGGCAGTGTATCTTCTGATAAACAGCAGGATTGCGGTGTCGGATATTATAGAAGCAGTTGGATATGACAATACAAGCTATTTTTATAGAAAATTTAAAGAACGCTACGGAATCAGTCCGAAAGGATACCGGATTGAAAACATGAAATAAGAATAAAGTATAGAGAGGATGCTATTTTTCACAGATGGCATCTTCTTTTTTGCGCGAATAGTAAACCAATGACTATACTGATATAAGAATTGGCAATTTGCATTAATAGAAACGCGATAAAACGGATAAAAATAAAAAAACGACGAAATAAAAATTGTGAAAACAATATCAAATAGCACTATGCATAAAAGAGGATAGGATGTATAATGAATTATATGTGAAAAATACAAAAAGGAGGAACGCAATGTTAGATATATCCTATTATGAAAAACAGATGAGATTATTGCACAGTATACATGTGACGAAAAGTCTTTGATCCCGATTATACAGGGGATTCAGGAAGAATATCGCTATCTTCCACCGGAGCTTTTAACTTATGTTGCGGAGAAACTGGGAATCTCCGAGGCGAAAGCTTACAGTGTGGCAAGTTTTTATGAAAATTTTTCTTTTGAGGCAAAAGGAAAATATGTGATAAAAGTATGTGATGGAACAGCCTGTCATGTGCGTAAATCCATTCCGATTCTGGAAGGACTTTACAAGGAACTGGGGCTTGGGAAAAAGAAACACACAACAGATGACCAGTTGTTTACAGTAGAGACGGTTTCATGCTTGGGCGCATGCGGACTGGCACCGGCCGTAATGGTCAATGATGAAGTACATCCGAAAATGACACCTGAGAAAATGAGCGAGCTGATCAAGAAGCTGCGGGAGGAAGAGGAATGAGGATAGAAAACAGAATGCAGCTCCAGTTATGGAGAGAAGAGTGTAAGGAAAAGCGGCAGAAAGAAAACTGCTGTATTCTGGTCTGTGGAGGAACAGGATGTCTGGCAGGTGGTTCAGATAAAATATATGCCCGTTTGAAAGAACTAACTTCCAATATGGATCATGTAACAGTCAAAATCGGTGAAGAAATCGCTCATGTGGGACTTAAGATGAGCGGATGCCATGGATTCTGTGAGATGGGTCCGCTGGTTCGTATTGAACCTTATAACTATCTGTATCTGAAAGTAAAACTGGAAGACTGCGAAGAAATTTTTGAAAAGACGATTCTTCATGGAGAACCGGTTACAAGATTAATGTATGAAGATAATGGTCATGTATATCAGACACAGGAAGAAATTCCATTCTATGCCAAGCAGACCCGTCTGGTGTTGAGAAACTGCGGTCATATTGATGCAGAGCATATTGAGGATGCAATGGCGGTAGGAGCATATGAGTCTTTCGAAAAAGCTGTGTTTGAAATGACTCCGGAAGCAGTGATTAAGACGGTTACAGATGCAGGTCTTCGTGGAAGAGGCGGAGCAGGATTTCCGGCGGGAAGAAAATGGTCACAGGTAGCGAGTCAGCCGGAAAAGATCCGTTATGTAGTCTGTAATGGTGATGAAGGAGATCCGGGTGCATTTATGGATCGAAGCGTTATGGAAGGTGATCCTCACCGAATGATCGAAGGTATGATGCTGGCAGCTTATGCAGTACAGGCTCAGGAAGGATATATTTACGTTCGTGCAGAGTATCCGCTGGCAGTACGAAGACTGCAGATCGCTATCGCTCAGGCGGAAGAGAAAGGACTTTTGGGAGAGAATATCCTTGGAACAGGATTCAGCTTCAAATTACATATCAATCGCGGAGCAGGTGCTTTTGTATGCGGGGAAGGTTCCGCGCTTACAGCTTCGATCGAAGGCAAGCGAGGCATGCCGAGAGTAAAACCACCGAGAACAGTAGAACAGGGATTATGGGAGAAGCCAACCGTATTGAATAACGTAGAGACTTATGCGAATATCCCGATGATCATTAAAAACGGAGCAGACTGGTACAGCCGTATCGGTACACCGCAAAGCCCAGGAACGAAAGCGTTTGCCCTTACCGGAAATGTAAAAAATACCGGATTGATCGAAGTGCCTATGGGAATAAGTTTGCGTGAAATCATCTTTGATATCGGAGGCGGCATCAAGGACGATAAAGGGTTCAAGGCAGTTCAGATCGGTGGTCCATCCGGTGGATGTCTGGTAGAATCCCAGCTTGATAGTAAGATGGATTTTGACTCACTGTCAAAGATCGGTGCCATGATCGGTTCCGGTGGACTTGTTGTTATGGATGAAGACACCTGTATGGTAGAGGTTGCAAGATTCTTTATGAACTTTACACAGAGAGAAAGCTGTGGAAAATGCGTTCCGTGCAGAGAAGGAACTAAGCGTATGCTTGAGATCCTGGAACGTATAGTTGCCGGAAACGGAGAAATGAGCGACCTTGATGAACTGGAAGAACTGGCAGACATGATTGAAAATACTGCCTTATGTGGTCTTGGAAAGAGTGCACCAAAGCCGGTTGTAAGTACGATTCATGCATTCCGAAAAGAATATGAAGAGCACATAATAGATAAGAAATGTCGTGCGGGAGTCTGTTCTAATCTTCGTGTGTTTAAGATTGATCCGGAGAAATGCAAAGGATGTTCGAAATGTGCGAAGAACTGTCCGGTAAATGCAATCACAGGAAAAATAAAATCACCATTTACAATTGATAATTCAAAGTGCATCAAGTGTGGAAGTTGTATCGATAACTGCCCATTTGGAGCTGTTTATACAGAGTAGGGAGGATAGAGATTTATGGGAATTATGACAATTGACGGACAGGCCATTGAGTTCACGGATGAACCTAATGTATTGTCTGTAATAAGAAAAGCCGGGATTGATATCCCTACCTTGTGTTATCATTCGGAATTATCTATCTATGGTGCCTGCCGATTATGCACGGTAGAAGATGACAGAGGGAAAACATTTGCTTCATGTTCAGAAAAGCCGAGAGACGGAATGATTATTTATACAAATACACCAAGGCTGATGCGCTACCGGAAACTGATACTGGAACTACTTCTGGCTGCTCACTGCAGAGATTGTACGACGTGTATCAAGAGTGGCGAGTGTCATCTGCAGGAACTGGCTCACCGTATGGGAGTTCATGAGATCCGCTTTGAAAATGTAAGAGAGATACAGCCAATTGATACAAGTTCACACGCAATTATCAGAGATCCGAATAAATGTATCCTGTGTGGTGACTGTGTCAGAATGTGTGATAATGTACAGAATATCAATGCAATCGACTTCGCGTATCGTGGAACTGATGCACAGGTAATACCGGCATTTAATAAGAAGATTGCAGAAACAGACTGCGTAGGTTGTGGACAGTGTCGTGTTGTCTGTCCGACCGGTGCAATCAGTATTCATACCAATATTGATGAAGTGTGGGAAGCTTTGGCAGACAAGAATACAAAGGTGATCGCTCAGATCGCTCCGGCTGTACGTGTTGCAATCGGTGATAATTTTGGTTATGCCAAAGGCGAAAATGTAATGGGTAAGTTAGTAGGAGTACTGCATCGTCTGGGATTTGATGAAGTATATGACACATCCTATGGCGCAGACCTGACAGTTGTGGAGGAATCCAAAGAGTTTATTGAGAGATTTACTTCCGGTGAGAAGATGCCACTCTTTACATCCTGTTGTCCGGCATGGGTAAAATATTGTGAGAATAAATATCCGGAATTCGTGCCGAATCTTTCAACATGCAGATCACCGCAGCAGATGTTTGGAGCAGTTGTAAGAGAGTATTATAAAGATCCTGAGAAAAATGAAGGAAAGAAGATTGTATCTGTATCAATTATGCCTTGTACGGCGAAGAAGGAAGAAATCTTACGTCCGGAATCTTATACAAATGGCAAGCAGGATGTTGATTACGTGCTTACAACAACAGAAATCGTAAGAATGATCCGCAAATCAGGAATTGTATTTGACAAAGTTGAGATCGAAGCAGCCGATGTACCGTTTGGTATCGGCTCCGGAAGTGGTGTGATCTTCGGTGTTACCGGTGGTGTTACAGAGGCAGTGCTCCGTAGGCTGCAGCAGGGACACAACAGAGTAGACATGGAGTCTATTAAAAAGAGTGGTGTGCGTGGGGACGACGGTATTAAAGTGCTGACTTATAATTATAATGGAAGAGAGATTAAGGCGGCAGTTGTAAATGGCCTTGCAAATGCAGATAAAGTATTGCAGCAGATTAAAAATCACGAAGCAGAGTATGATTTTGTGGAAGTGATGGCCTGCCGCAGAGGATGTATCATGGGTGGAGGTCAGCCGGTGAATGCAGGACCGAGAACCAGAAAAGCAAGAATGAAGGGCTTATATGATACAGATGTAAACACTCAGATCAAGAAATCAAATGAGAACCCAATGATTCTTTCCTTGTACGATACTTTGCTGAAGGGAAAAGAGCATGAGCTTCTTCATAGAAATTTCTCCGGTAAATAGAGTGTCTGTTTTGTGGAGAGAAAACATTTTAAATAACACTACACAATATCAACAAAAATGAGGGTTTGAAATTGTACAAAATGCAAAAAGGAACCCTAAAAATAAAATACAGTGCAAATAAGGACGCTATTTTTCGTAAATAACGTCCTTTTTTTACATAGAAAGCGTGGATATAATAAAGCCATAAGAAATGAACAGTAATAGAAAAATAACAAGGAGGCACCAAAACGATGGGCAATTATTATCTGGCAGTTGATATCGGAGCATCCAGTGGACGTCATATGCTGGCATCCATGGAAGATGGAAAGATGAAACTGGAAGAGGTTTACCGTTTTCCAAATGGAATGGATAACAAAAACGGTACTTTATGCTGGGATGTAGATCGTCTTTTTACAGAAATCAAGAACGGATTGAAGAAATGTAAAGAACTTGGCAAGATTCCGGCAACAATGGGAATTGATACTTGGGGAGTTGACTATGTGCTTCTTGATGAGAAGGATCAGATCCTCGGAGATACAGTAGGCTACCGTGACAGCCGCACAAACGGAATGGATGAGAAAGTGTATGAAAAGATTTCCCTTTCCGCATTGTATGAGAGGACAGGTATCCAGAAGCAGATATTCAATACAATCTATCAGCTGATGGCTGTAAAAGAGACTCATCCGGAGTACCTTGAACAGGCAAAAGCAATCCTGATGATCCCGGATTACTTTCATTTCCTGCTGACAGGTGTGAAGAAAAATGAATATACAAATGCGACAACAGGACAGCTTGTGAATCCGACGACAAATGACTGGGATTATGAACTGATCGATATGCTCGGATACAACAAAGAGATGTTCCAGCCGGTATCTATGCCGGGAACAGTTGTAGGCGAATTTACGCAGGACATTCAGAACGAGGTTGGATTCAACTGTAAGGTTGTTCTTCCAGCCACTCATGATACAGGCTCAGCGGTACTTGCGGTACCAACCAACGATGACAATGCCATTTATATCAGCTCCGGCACATGGTCTTTGATGGGAATTGAGAGAAAAGAAGCGGACTGCTCACTGAGAAGTATGCAGGCAAACTTCACAAACGAAGGTGGATACGATCACCGTTTCCGTTACCTGAAAAATATCATGGGACTCTGGATGATCCAGTCTGTAAAGAAAGAATTCACAGAGGATCTTTCTTTTGCAGAGATTTGTGAGAGAGCTTCCAAAGAGACGATCACATCTTTAGTAGACTGTAATGATGACTGCTTCCTTGCTCCGAAGAGCATGATTGAAGCTGTGAAGAAGTTCTGCCGTGATTCCAAGCAGCAGGTGCCTGAAACAGTGGGCGAGATTGCAGCAGTTATCTACAACAGTCTTGCAAAATGTTATGGCGATACGATCGAAGAGATTGAAGCATTAACAGGAAAAAAATACACTACAATCTATGTTGTCGGTGGCGGTGCCAATGCAGGATATCTTAACGAACTGACAGCAAAATATACAGGAAAAAAGTTTCCGCAGGGCCTTCTGAAGCTACAGCAATCGGAAATATTGTTGTCCAGATGCTACATGATGGAGTATTTAAAGACCTGCCGGAAGCAAGAACATGTGTTGGGAAATCGTTTGATGTAAAAATATACGAAAAAATGTAGGAAGTAAAAATGATTACGGATATAATAAATATTTTGTAACTGTTCAGAGCCAAGCAAAATTTCATAAAACAGGTATAAAATGCTTGCATTTTTAAGACTGTTTTTGAAATTTTATTTGGCG
>ENA-OQJT01000219-OQJT01000219.1-human-gut-metagenome-genome-assembly--contig:-NODE-219-length-14583-cov-0.854317_pt1 | contig 14583 bp, 13 predicted proteins | sample MGYA00242612_ERZ504779 | MGnify/ENA primary metagenome ERZ504779 (study PRJEB26092, sample SAMD00036366) | human gut metagenome | host: Homo sapiens | study: EMG produced TPA metagenomics assembly of...
GACCCATGGACTCCCCAGCACACCCTTTATGACATTGTAATCCTTGAATGCTATGAGCAGTCCGCCCATCGGAACATACTTGAATATAATTGTCAGTAAAAGTGCCGGCATAAGGAAAAATATGTACAACATCCAGTTTTTCTTCACATATGTCACTTTGCTTTTCAATGACTGCTTTTTTTCTTTCATTTGCTGTGACCTCCACTCTCTTTCACATTTTGTCTTTTTTACTTAATTTACGCTCTTGTGTAACCGGTAAAGTAACCAGTTACTTTATAATTTGATAATACAATATCATTTGTGCTGTGTCAATACTTTTCTCAAAAAAGTAACCGGTTACTTTTTTGTTGATATTTTGGAAATTGCGCTGTATACTGTTTATAAACATTTGTAATATAAGTAATTTTTATAAGGAGACATCCCATGGGAAAAAAAACAGGTTACATTTGCAGATATTGCGGAATATACACACTTTTCAAAAACAACGATTTCAAGATATTTCAATCATCCGGACTCTCTGACACTGAAGAATCAGGAAAAGATTTCCCGTGCGCTTGATGAGCTCGGCTATAAGAAGAATAAGCTCGCAAAGGTTCTCGCAAACGGTAAGAGCGAGTTTGTCGGCATAATAGTGCCAAACCTTTACCTGCACTACTACTCTGAGATGCTCACACAGCTTTTAGCCACCTACACTGACTATCACTATAAGTTTCTCATCTTTATGAGTGACAAGGGGGCGGCTGAGGAAGAAAACTACATTGATGAACTTTTAGCTTATCAGATAGAGGGTCTTATCGTGCTAAGTCACACTCTCTCATCTGAAAAGCTTGCTTCATACCACATTCCAATTGTCGCAATCGAGCGAGAATCCATGCATATAAGCAGTGTCACCTCCGACAACTATATGGGTGCGCTTCAGGCCACATCTCTTTTAATACGTGACAAATGTGATATTCTCATCCATATCAATGTAGATGTGCCAAAGTATGTCCCGGCATACGACAGAATCCGTGCGTTTGAGGACACCTGTACCGAGCACAATATTCCCTATGAGCTCAGCCTGAACGTATCCGGTGATTCGTACAACGATTTATTTTCTCAGATGAAGGTGATTTTTAACAATATAGATGAGAAATATCCTGATAAAAAGAAAGGGGTATTCCTGGCAAACGACACATATGCCAACATGTTTTTGAACCTTGTCATACAAAAATACGGCTGCCTGCCGGACAGCTATGAGATAGTCGGCTTCGACAATTCACCAATTGCCAACGAAGCCATAATTCCAATCACCACCATCGGCCAGCAGATAGATGTAATCGCAAGAACCGCCATGGATTTACTCGTTAAGCAGATGGATAACCGCAAACAAAGAAAGCCTGAGCCAGATTTGGCGCCAACGCACAAAAAAGATAGCGCCTGTGCTGATTCGCAGGGAGACAACCAGCTAGTACATCGTTTATGTGACATGTACCAGCCTAATTTTCTCCTGTTGCGTCCTGATATTCCCTGCTGCTCACACCACCCCATGAGTTTCTATCTGCTGAGAAAACCTCATTTGTGGTTTTATTTACAGCATAAAATCCCAGTAGCCTTGTATCTGAGCCACTAACCAACTGCTCATAAACAAACAAATCACACTGTCCATTTTCGGAAACTCTGTCATAAACTAACCTATTCTCATACGTATTTCCATCAGCCTCGCCGGTTTCGAAAACAGAATAAAAAGTACCTTTAGCTGTGGAACCGTTGCGAATAATACCGGCATCCCCGGCTGAGAGTATCCCTGCAGCTGACATGTAATCATATACGGCCATGCTTTCTGTATCCAGGCTTTCGTCAGCGTTCTCATTTCCTGCATTCTCATTTTCTGTATTTTCAGAAGCGTCATTGTATGACTGTGAATTATTCTCAGTGCTGTTTTCACTGTCATTTGCACCACTATCACCAGCATCATTTCCACTGTCTCCGGTGCTGTCATCATCGTTTATAAGTCCAAACTTTATTGTTTCCTTAAATGTCAAATTTCGTCTCAGGAAAGGTCCAACCTTGATGTTATAATATTCATCAGTACTATATCCATCCGAAGTACTCATGCAGATAAGACCATTCGCATATACCTTTTTCTCCGTATCCATGCCGATGAATGAAATTATCAGATTAATAACCATGGCAGCCATCAAACACAGCCACATGACTATGAGTATTACTTTTCTGAATAGCCTTACCCCTTCTGACTTTTTAGATACGCTGTCACTGAATAATATCCACCTGATTATCCAGTAAAGCGACAAGACCATACAGCCTGCGTATGTTATCAGAACAGACGACAGCTCGAACCAGTATCTATAGTGATATCCTCGAGACAGTAAGCCTCCTACTCCATAGAAAATTCCTGCATACAACACCAATATCGCAGTAATTACAATTGCTGTCGGCCACTTATGCTTTATCCTGGTGTCTGCGTAAATTGCCTGACACAAATCCATTTTTGCATTTTCTGATAAAAACAATGCACCAATCTGCATGTCCGTCATCTGCTTTTGATTCGCCGGCACAGCATAGCACTTATCCAGCCACTCCTGCCAGCCCGGCTTATCACATAGGAACAAAAACTGCAGCATTGCAAAAATAATAATCTCTTAAATATGGCAGCTTCACACAATTGATATCAACCATTGCAAGAGCCTGTGCGGCCAGATCATAGTTTGACATAAGAAGCTGCTGCTTAGCCATCACTATCAACACAACTGACTGAAGCTGCCTATTATTCCTGTATCTGGTTCTGTACATAGCCAAATTGTAATCATGCCTGTCCTGAAGGCTCCAATTCTCTGTCCTTTTCGCTGATATATTAACAACAGCGATCAGCATCAACACCAGAAAAATAATACCTGCAAAAAAGAGCAATAAACATGATTTAATCATTCCTGAACTATAGTCATCCCTATGGAACATTCCAAACAACAAGCTTAATGTCAAAACACTCCATACAACAATCAATACTCTGTAAATCTGCACATATCTTTTCTGCCATAAGCCATTTTTGTATCCAATGGTATCAGGGGTGACAGTGTTTGAAAGCTCATAATAATTCATGCAATCCGCCTCTTTATCTCTGTAAATGAAATTGATTTATCCGTGGCTTAATTGTACCACGAATAAACCAATTTGTGTGAAATCTATTTTATCTGTATCTTCTTTCTCATGCGCATCTCCCACACATAGTAGGTCACAATAAGCAGTATTCCTGTTGTAAGCCAGGCTGCCGGATCTGCAAAGCACACACCGATGTAACCAAATGGCTTTGACAGGGCAAGTATTGCAATCCATCTCGACACAAGCTCCATCACACCGCTAAGCATAGGCACAAGACCCTTGTTAAGCCCCTGCAGGCCGTTTCTGTATTCAAAAATCCATGCAAGCGGAAGCATGAATACGCTCGCGATTTTCAGATATTTCATAGCACAGTCAATGTCAGTTGCCGTAGGCGATGTGATAAACCAGCCTATCATGTACGGTCCGACAAAGCAGTTAATTGCTGCCGCTAAAACTGCGCAGCCTATACATATGAAAAAGCATGACTTCATACCCTTAAATATCCTGTCGTATCTGCCTGCACCGAGATTTTGTCCGCAGTAAGTCGCAGCGGCTGTTCCAAGTGTAGGCATGGTCTGTGTCGCGATATTGTTGACCTTGGATGCGGCGGTATACGCAGCTACCACCTGCGAACCGAAGACATTGACCGCTGCCTGGAAAATCATCGTTCCAATAGCAGTGATAGAATAGTTGAGTGCCATCTGCAGACCGATTGAGAGCATGCGCCAGATTCCGCTCCAGTCCATGTAATAATCCTCACGGCTGGTGCGCAGCAAATCATACTTCTTAAACATCACGATAAATGACAAAACTGCAGCAATTCCCTGGGAGATAACTGTCGCATAAGCTGCTCCTGCCGTGCCTGCCTTCACCACCACGATAAAGAATATATCCAGCACAATATTCAATACAGATGAAAAAATCAAAAAGTACAGCGGCGTCTTGCTGTCTCCGATACTTCGCAAAAGACCGGAAGCCACATTGTAGGACATGGTGCAGAAAATTCCCGCAAAAATGACCTTTATGTACGCATCAGCCATGACAAGTATATCATCAGGTGTATTGAGCCAGATAAGAAGCTGCCTCGACGCAAGCACTGTAGGAATCGTAAGCACCGCTGAGACAATCACAGTAAGAATGATAGCTAAAGCCACATAATGCTTCAAAAGCTTCTCTTTTTTCGCACCAAACGCATGGCTTGCCATAACTCCAAAGCCCTGTGCTATTCCATTTGCAAAGCCAAGCACCAGAAACATAATACAGCCCGTCGAACCAACCGCCGCAAGCGCCTTCGAGCCCAGGTACTGTCCCACAATAATAGTATCCACCATATTATAGAACTGCTGAAACAGATTTCCCATCAGAACAGGAATCGAGAACAGCAGTATAATTTTCATTGGATTGCCTTTGGTCATATCTGTCTTCATGTGTAAATACCCTCCCCAAAAATTCAATTCATAATAACTTTTCCCAGCAGGTTCACCCCTGCAGAAAATCCATTAAAAAATATGTGACAAGCTACTTTTCAATTACCTCGTTCACACATTATATACACATATTTTCCAGTATTCAAGTACTATTTTCAAAATTTATAACTTATTTTTTAACAGTACGTTTATTCTTTCTTCCTCACACGATAATTCACATATCTCTTTATCAGGTAGTACACGACACCCCATGTCGGTACTCCGATGAACAGCCCCACTACTCCAAATAATCCATTTCCAAGGAAGATTGCAAATACCACCCAGAAAGGTGAGAGTCCTGTGGACTCACCGAGTATCTTTGGTCCGATAATATTGCCGTCCACCTGCTGTAAGATAATGATAAACAGCAAAAATATCACACCCTTTGACGGGCTGTCGAGCATGATGAGTATGGTGCTTGGTATGGCTCCGATGTACGGTCCAAAGAACGGTATGACATTGGTCACTCCGACTATCACGCTGATGAGTGCTACATACGGCATGCGCAGTATCAGGCAGCACACGAAACAGATAGCTCCGATTATGAGTGAATCAATGATTTTGCCACTGATAAAACCACCGAATATCTTGTCGCTCTCCTTTAAGATGCTTGAAAGCACCTGTATATGGCGTTCCGGCAGAAATGCGCTCACGAGCTTTTTAGTCTGGCGTTTGAAGGTATCCTTGCTAAGAAGGACATAGATGGCAACGATGAATGCAACAAGGCAGTTTACCGCTGTGCCAAAGATTCCCATAATACCGTTTATCACAAAGGTAACCTGTCCGAGCATATTGTCCCTTACCCATTCAGTAAAATAGCTTATGCCGTTATTGTATAGCTCAGTGATTATTTCCTTTGCCCTGTCATTGTTTTTGGCAAGCTCCGTGATTTTTTTCACAAGGTCCTGTATCTGATCCGGTAAAAGACTGACCGCATTTGTGATATTGCTTACAAGCTGTGGCACCACCATCATGATGAGCACTACAATAATGGCTATTATTATGGCCAGACTTATAAGTATTGACAACCCTCTCATAGAAGGTCTCTTTCCACACTTCTTTTCTATGGCTTTGCCAAGCGAATTGCTTAGCTTTCTGTCATAAAACTCTACCATCGGATTTATGAGATACGCCAGCACAATCCCCATGATAATTGGCATGAGTATATTTATTATACGCATAATCTGTGCCATTATTGCATCAAATTTAAATAGCACAAACACTAGCAGGATTGCTCCTGCTAGTGCTAAAAACTGTGAAAACCCTTTGGCCCATGCGACCTTTATGGTGTGCTTCATCTTATTATTCACTTCCATGCGCGATTCCTCCTCGTTTATTGTATGTCCGGAATGTAACAAGCTGATATTATATAGTCTTTAATCAATTCTAGCAACACTCTCACCCTCTGTCAGCTCAAATGGTATTATCTCATGACATGAGCCTTTATGCAAATCTATCATGTTAAAAAGAAGCTCCACGCTGCGTGCCGCCATATCCTTGTGCGGCTGTCTGATAGATACAATCTTGGGATTGTAGTACTCTGCAAGTGTCGAACCATCAAAGCCTGTGATAGATATATCTTCCGGCACCCTAAGTCCCTTATCAAGTATTGCCCTTAAGGCACCGATTGCCATGACATCGGAAATCGCATAGACTGCGGTGATTTCTATATCCTTTTCCAAAAGCTTTTTCATCGCACGATATGCGCTGTCATATGAGAATCGCGCTCTCTCATAGTAACGCTCATCAGGTGTGATTCCATGCTTTTTAAGCTGTTGAGATATCCGTTATGTCGCAGACGAGCTGTCTGTGAAAGCTCCAGATTGGCTCCAATCTCTGCTATCTTTGTATGTCCATGCTCGATGAGATAGTCGACGATTGTTTCCCCTGCCTTCTCATCATCAATGGAAACAGATGACAGCTCCTCCATGCTCCAGTTTTCTGCCGATGTGGTCACGATAACACACGGCACCTTAAATGACGATGTATCCTCAGAGAAATCTTCCCTGCTGCCTCCGAGGAATATGATGCCAAGTGGCTTTCGCTCCCTGCATATGCGGTCTGTCACACTGCTTAGATTACTGTCCTCATCCAGATATGTGATGCTCAAAGAGTAGTCTGTTCTGTCTATTATCGACTGGATTTCCTCGACTACGTTTGCAAACAGCATATTAGAGGTACCCTTTACCAACAGATAAATATTTCTGGAAATGGTCTGCTTGAGCCTCTTTGCATTGGTATTTGGCACAAAGTTGTGTGCCTCAACTATTTTCATTATGGTTTCTTTTGCTGCAGGAGAAACATCCTGCCTGTTATTTAAAACTCGGGATACAGTTGTTACTGAGTATCCCGATTCTTTTGCTATATCTACAATTGTCATTGTTTTCCCCGTCCGGACAGCGATACGTCCTTTTACATTATATCCATGTGATATAATTTATTTCACTCGTTATATCATATATCCACAACTACAAAACCTGCTAATTTAGCTTAAGCCCCACATGTTTTCTTAACAAGTTTGGGACTTAAATAACATAAACTATATCCTCTTGTAAGCTATATTAACCCTTTACAGCTCCTGCGAGCACACCCTCTATAATGTACTTCTGACATACAATATAGAAGATAACAATTGGCAGAATCGCAAGCACGAGCATGGCCATCATTGCACCCCAGTCAATCATACCGTGGCTCTGCTTTAAGTACTGAATAGCAATTGGTATGGTTTTGTACTGGTTGATGTTTAAAACCAGTGATGGAAGAAGGTAATCATTCCATACCCACATTGCCTCAAGTATCGCTACTGTTACCGCTGTAGGACGAAGTATTGGAAATACGACCCTGAAATACATCTGTAATGGTGTACAGCCATCAATCATAGCTGCCTCTTCGATCTCTAATGAGATACTCTTTACAAATCCTGTAAACATAAACACAGCAAGTCCTGCTCCAAAGCCAAGGTATACAATGATGATACCGAGTGGATTTGATAAATGAAGCATATTTGCAAATTTTGATAATGTAAACATTACCATCTGGAATGGTACAATCATAGAGAAAAGGCAAAGTGTATACATAAGCTTTGTGCCCTTAGTCTTTACACGAACTATGTACCATGCACACATTGAGCAGCAGAGTACAATAAGTACTACTGAGCCGACTGTGATGAAAAGTGAATTTCCAAAGCAGTCCCAGAAATGTGTCATTCTGAGACCATTCTTGTAGTTTAATGTGCTACAGAAAAGCCTTGACATACCATCCTTGAAGGCTTCAAAGCCCTCAGTGATAGATACTGTGCTGATTCCAAACGGATGCTTGAATATGTAGGCTTTTCTCTTAAATGAATTGAGTAACACCATAAAGATTGGTGAAATCCAAAGTACTGATAAAACAGTGAATAATAATGTGATTATCCAACCGTGCTTGGCCTGTCTTACGGCACTGACTTCCTGCGCTTTTTTTCTGTTTTGCCATTAGTCCTGTACCTCCTTGCTTGTAGTAATCTTATTCTGTGCAAGTGCGATAATTGCAACAATTATAAAGAATATAACAGCCTTTGCCTGACCTACGCCCTGCCATCCTGTTGTTCCATACATGGTGTTGTAGATATTTAAGGCAAGCAGCTCTGACATCTTTCCCGGATTACCGCCTGTAAGAGCTAAGTTCTGGTCGAACAGCTTGAAGCCGTTTGTCAGTGTCAGGAATGTACAGATTGTGATTGTCGGCATAAGCATTGGAAGAATAACGCTCTTTAAGAGCTGCCATCTGTTGGCTCCATCAATCTTTGCTGCCTCAATAAGCTCACCCGGTATATTCTGAATACCTGCGATGTAGATAATCATCATATATCCAATCTGCTGCCAGCATACTACTGCGATAAGTCCCCAGAATGCTGACCACTCTGAGCTTACGATTGTCTTTGAATAGTTCTGCAGGATAGAGTTAAAAAATCATCAACCATACATATGAGAGTACGATTCCACCGATCAGGTTTGGAAGGAAGAATACTGTACGGAAAAGATTTGTTCCTCTGATTCCTTTTGTAAGCGCCATTGCTATTGCAAATGATACGATATTGATAATCAGTACCGAAACTACTGTAAATAGTGCTGTGTACCAGATTGAATGAATAAAGGTTGTATCCACACTGCCGTTTACAACAAAAATCCTTGTGTAATTTTTAAATCCCACCCATTTCCAGTCTGTAACAGTGGAGAATTTACAAAATGAAAGGAAGATACCATATACGAACGGTACAATAAATCCTATTGTAAATGCTGCCATTGTCGGTAAAGCGAAGATCCAAAATTTTTTTCTAATCGACTTTTCCATAACAAATATACCTTTCTTAAAAAAATATGGGGTGAGTGACTGCCACTCACCCCACTTTTACTACTTTTTTACTAACTTTTAGAGAATTTTTACTGCTCGTTCTGAAGATCCCAGTAATAAGCCCATTTCTCTGAGAATGCCTTTGCAACGTCATCCCATGAACCATTACGCTCTGTGTACTCTGTGAGTGGAGCAAGGAAATCAGCTCTCCAGTCATCTACTGAAGGTGTTGCGTTGAATGACCATGCTACTGATGTCTTGCCTTCCTTTGCAAGTTCTGATGCTACATTAGCAAAAGCGTTCTTTGACTCATAGTCGCCTGTGAATGTATCGAATGGAGCTGAAAGACCCATTTTATTAACGATTGCATCACGTCCGTCATCACTTGTGATACCCAGTTGAGGAATTCAAGTGTTGCATCAATATCCTTCTGATCTGCCTTAGCGTTTACTGTCCAGTGGTTCTCTGTACCAACTGCAAGTCCCTCGTTCGCGTCATCTACACCGAAGTAGATAGGCATCATTGAAAGGTCAGACTGCTTAACTGTGTATCCGTTCTCGTTGTCATCTGCGAAGTTAGCATACTCCCAGTCACCATTCTGGTAGAATACAGCCTCTTCCATACCAAGCTCTGACTCAGCATTTAAGCTTCCTGAATCAAGTGTAGCCTTGTCTGCTGCTGATGTATTTGTGTACATATCCCAAACTCTCTTGAAGTTGTCCATGTACTTACCTGTAACTTCCTTCTGTCCTGCTGTGAGATCACATCCTGCATCCTTGAACTCATAGTAGAGTGCGAGACCTGCGAGATGTCCTGTGAATCTCCAGTTAGATCCGCTGTCAAGTCCTGCTGAAGCAAATGCCTCTGTAAGATGTAAGTCACAAGCTTTGTTGATGTCATCTACATGCTCGTTGATATCAGTTGCAACCTTCTCTAATGTATCAAGATCCTTGATATCATCTACTGACTTGATAACTGCTCCAGAGTAGTTGCTGCAGTATTTCTCAAGAATTGCCTTGTTGTAGATGATTCCGTAGCACTCATAGCAGTTAGCTACTGATGCAATCTTGCCATTGTACTCAAGTGCAAGTGACTTATCTGTAAGGTGCTTGTAAATCTCGCTGTCCTTTAAGTCATATATGTATTTGTCATACTCTGCGCAGTCTGCTGTGCTTCCGATATTGAAGATTGTTGGAGCCTCCTTCTTAGCAAGCTCAGACTTAAGTGTTGTCTTGTACTGTCCATCAGCTGCTGTTACTACTGTAACCTGTACGCCTGTCTCATCTGTGTACTTCTCTGCAAGATCCTGCCATGCCTGATCTGTCTCCGGCTTGAAGTTTAACATATAAACTGAGCCATCGCCGCCCTTTGCAGATGAGCCTTTCTCTGTTCCGTCTCCGCTTCCTGATCCACATCCGGCAAGCATTGTTGCTACCATTGAAGAAGCGAGTAATACTGTTACTAATTTCTTTTTCATTTTAAACCCTCCTAAAAGATTTAATATTAAAATTGTCTTTGCAAACATCCTTGGTTGTTTTCGGTAATGTTTGCGGTAACGTTTTCACAAGAATTATTATAGTACAGCTTCGTGTAGTTTCGCAAGAGGATTTTGTCTTTTCTGTATATATTAATAAAAACACCAGGTATTTTTTGGCAGTTTTTCACAAAAAATTGTCAAAAAATAAGTATTTTCACACTGGCGTTTGGTCATTTTAGTTATTTTCGACTATCCGTTTTGTGTAAAAATACTTTTGTTATTTTTATTCATTTCATCTATCAGAGCCTGCTTTTGTGCGCGCTTGAGCTGTTTTATATGATACTCCCTGCTCATTGCCTCCTCTTTCGTGGCAAAGTGCTCGAAATAGACCAGCTCCACAGGTCTGCGTGTCTTTGTATATTTGGCACCTTTCCCGGAGTTATGCGCTTTTATGCGCTTTTTCAGGTCATTTGTCCAGCCGGTATAAAGTGTGCCGTCAGCACACCTCACAATATATGTATAATTTTCATCCATATCTGCTTTGTCCATCTTAATAATCAACGCTGTGCTTATGACATGACAATATGATATCAGGCCTGCCCCTGAATCGTAGTGCCATAGCCTGACATAAGCATAAACTCTGCTCTGTCGACCACTCTGCAGCTGCCACGGTTGTCTGTCTTTACGCTGTATAGTATCTCATCTGCCACATGTAAAAAATCCCACACTCTGTTTTCTTCTTTTGGTACATCGCAATACATGCCCTGTGTGATTGTGACAATAGGCAGCATCTTTGAAAACCGGTGTGGCAGAGTCAGCTCCATAACCTTGCGGCGAAGCTCCTCCACATATTCTTTAGCATCTTCCTTTGATATATTCTCGTATATGACTACAAACTCGTCCCCGCCGTATCTGGCACAAAAACCTCCATGTACTCCCGCAACTTTGCTTATACAGCCCGCAATCGCAATCAGACATCTGTTCCCCTCCTGATGCCCGTAATTATCATTGTACTCCTTGAAATAATCCACATCCAGTATCTCAATAGCAAAATTGTGACCACATTTATGAGCATGCGAAAACATCTCATCCGCCTGTATATTAAGCTTTCGCCTGTTTGCCATGCCTGTAAGCGGATCTGTCTCAGACTGCGCCGCAAGAAGCTTATTCTCCTTCTCAATTTTTTTCTTGGCACGATTTACCTTCTCGAAATTCGCCCTAAGCTCTATGACCTCTTTTATCATAGCCTTGGCCTCAAGCTCCTTGCGCTCGGAAAGCTCATAGTACAGCCCTGCCGCCTGCAGATACTCTGCCCCCATATGGTGCTTTCTGTAAAATCTGATTTTAAGACCTAAAAAATCTCATCTGCATGCTTGTGACCTTAAGATTGTTTATCATCGGCTCCATAAGCTCCATCAGATGCCAGAATTCATCAATCTTTTCACTCTCGAAAAGCACCTCGAGATACACAAAGAAATCCTCTATCAGATCCATAAAAAGCATATCCTGCGTGATTACACCATCAATGCGCCTGATACACTCGTCACGTTTTTCAATCTGTCCGCTTTTATGCATGTAAAAGGTTCTGCTGATAAGCATTCCAAGCCTGTCGATTGCATCTGCATACGGCAGATGCTCCCTCTCCACAATCTCAAGAATCTCATCTATTCCGGTAAAGTCACTCTCCAGTACCTTGCAGTTTATCATATTCTCATAAAGAGATATCATCCTGGTGTGATATGAAGGTTCATCCGGTGCGGAAGCTATGTATTCCATGGCTTTTTGAAAATATTCCATGGCCTCCTTATATCTGCCCACTTTGATATTTAAAGCTCCGCAATTGACATTTATAATGCTCTGTTCTTCCAACAGGCCATACTTCTTGCAGTACATCAGTCCATCCAGATAATAGTCATATGCTACCGGCTGATTGCCTCTGCCTGACGTGATGATACCAAGTATATTGCATGCGCGCGCCAGCATGCTCCAGCTCTGCGCCTTCTCCAGATGATCTATCGCCCTGACCACGATATCAAAAATGTTATCGTAGTCATTCAGGCAATAAAGTGTCATGGCAAGATGATAGTATCCGAAGCCCAAGATCTTTGAATCTGCTGTCTTTTCTCCGTAATCTATCAGCTCATGGCAATATCTGATTGTGAGCTCGGCGTCCTTTCTGTAATTGTCAAGAATGCCATTTGTCCAGTTTTTCACACTCTCATTGTATTCGTTAAACTCCACTTTTCACCTCTATATATCTCCGAAATAGTCCATAGGATTGACCGGTTTTCCATCCTGTTCCATAGCAAAATACACATTGGTTCCCTCAACAGTATAGTATCTGGTCACCTTTCCAACTGTTCCAAGTGTTTCTCCTGCCTCAAGTACATCGCCCTCACTGCAGGTTAGATTTGCAAGCTGTCCGTAAGTAGCCGTATATCCGTCTCCTAAATCCTGCACTACTGTGCAGCCTGTCTCTGCGCTGTCATATATGTCTATAATCCTGCCCTCGGTAACTGAGCATACCGCATCTCCTTCGTTTGCACGTATTACCATGCCACGATTATACTGATACTGGTCTAGTGTCGGGAAATAAACCGTCTTGTCCATGGAAAACGGCAAAAGCACATCTCCCTTTACAGGCCAGTTTGTCACATTTTCTTGGACAAAATGCAGTTGTTTTTCCGTGGGCTGCTGATTTTCCTGCTGCCCTGCAGCTGATTCTTCCTGTCCCATTTTTGTCTCTGAGTCTACTTTTTCTGTAGTTTCCTGTGGTGTCTTTTTCTCTGTAGGCTCAACTATAGACGAAGTCTGTGAAATTTCTGTTGGTATCTCGTCTTTCCCGGGTTTCTGTGTTGAATATACCGCTGCAAATCCTATGGCTCCAGCCACGAGACATGCCGCTGCTGCAATTTGTTGTTTTTTCATAGGACATTACCTCCATCATCTGAATTGTTCTGATGATAGTATGTCCTGTCTGCATGGATTTATTCATGCTTTTTCTATTTTGCGGCACCAATTATATTTGATAATTGCGCAAACTGTGCAAGGCTTAGAGCCTCACCACGCACATTTACAGGGACTCCGAGAGCCTCTATGCTCTGCTGTATCTGCTCCTTGGTCAGTCCCATACCACCGAAATTGTTGAGCCCGTTTGCAAGGGTTTCCTGCGCTGGTTGAAAGATGCCTGATGATTTTGAACATCAGCTTTTCATCATCTACGTCAACCACCGGCTTTTCGTATCGCTTGAGCGATATAACAGAGCTTCCTACCTTTGGCTGTGGCATGAAACAGCTTGGCGGCACATTTACCACTATCTCAGGGTGCGAATAATACTGCACCGCAAGTGACAGAGCTCCGTAATCCTTCTTGCCGGGACCTGCCTGCATACGGTCTGCGACCTCCTTCTGCACCATAATTGTAATGCTGTCTATCGGCACATGACTCTCGAACAGCCCCATAATAATAGGTGTCGTTATGTAATATGGCAGGTTTGCAACAACCTTTATCGGCTTACCATTATTATATTCTTCTGCCAGAGCATTTATGTCTACCTTTAATATATCATCATTTATGACCTTTACATTATCATATTCACTCAGAGTATCCTTAAGTATAGGTATCAGATTTGTATCTATCTCGACTGCTATTACCTGGCGCGCGACTCACACAGATACTGTGTCATCGTACCTATTCCCGGGCCTATCTCAAGTATCATATCGTCCTTTGTGATGCCGGCCGAGTCTATGATTTCCTCCAAAATGCCTGTATCAATAAGGAAGTTCTGTCCGAATTTCTTTTGAAAATTGAAATTGTATTTCTGCAAAACCTCGATTGTGTTCTTAGGATTTCCCAAATATGCCATGATATGCACTCCTTGTGTCGTTTCATCTGATGTGACAGTCTAACTGCTGTCTTTATATTATGATATGAGGATCACTAAGCTATTCATCGAATTGCATGCAAGCATGCATCGATGATACCTTTTGACCCTTTAATCATATTATCACATGAAATGCCTTTATTTCAATTATATTTGTAAATTTTCGCGGTTTTCATACCTCAAGTTGTGGCTCAATTATTTACACGTGTGAACAGTTCAAATGCATTGGCACGTGTCGTGCGCTCTACCTCATCGGGCGTAGTGCCTTTGATTTCCGCTATCTTGATATGACATATGGAATGTTTGACGAATCATTCCTTTGTGA
>ENA-OQJT01000221-OQJT01000221.1-human-gut-metagenome-genome-assembly--contig:-NODE-221-length-14574-cov-0.832422_pt1 | contig 14574 bp, 18 predicted proteins | sample MGYA00242612_ERZ504779 | MGnify/ENA primary metagenome ERZ504779 (study PRJEB26092, sample SAMD00036366) | human gut metagenome | host: Homo sapiens | study: EMG produced TPA metagenomics assembly of...
CCAGCGCTTCAAGTATCTGCTTATTCTCATCTGAGAGTGTCTTTGCGTCAGTTTCTGCACCTTCTGCTGTGCTCTGTATATCTGTGACATCATCTGACTGCGGCTCTTTTGTAAAAAATGATATTATTCTTTTTAAAAGGCTCTTTTTTTCAGTATCTTGTGCATCAACTGCTGCATCAGCCGTCTCGTGCACTTTCATCTGGCTGCTTGCATAATCATCTATATCAGCCCCTGTCTCACCGGTTTTTCCTTCAAGCAGATCACCGATATTATCCAGACCATCACTACCCAGTATGTCAAGTATATCCTTTGATGCATTTCCTGCCAAATCCGGCTCTCCTATTTCTTCAACCATCTGAGGTTCATTTGTTATTATACTCTCCGGAGTCTCCTCCTGTTTGGGATTCTCAGCCATTTCCGGCATGTTTGCATCCATCATCTCTATCCCAGAATCTGCCGGTGTAAAATTAAATACCGCATCGCTTAGATTATCGTCTGCTTTGTTTTCCTGTTTATCTCCCTGAGTCTCCTGTTCCTTCATCCTGCGGTCAAACTCAGTGAGCATATCATCAAGTGAAGCATCCTTGTCATCAGGAGCCGGAGTCTGTACATTAAGAGCCTGACCCTTGGCCTGCTCATTTTCCCTCTCAAGTTCCTTTTCAAAGTTCGACAGATACTCATCATATGTCTCATTTTCAAGCTCGTCCTCAAACTTTTGAGGAATTCATCCTGATCAGCCCCAGACATCTTCGTATCTGTATCCTGCAGCTTATTCATTGAATCCAGCAAATTGTCCAGATAGTTTTCTGTCGATTTATCGCTCATTAGTATTCTCCATCTATAATCCATTAAAGGGTGCAGCTAAACAAGCCACACCCCTTGTATCTAAATATATTATGCTTTATCAATCAGCTTGTCAATCGCCTCTACAAGCTTTCCGATTTCAGGCTTTGTAAGCTGTGCGTCTGCTCCAAGCTGTTCACCCTTTTTCCTCATCTCTTCATTTACCAGTGAAGAGAATATGATAACCGGTATATCTCTAAGCTCTGCATCTGATTTTACAAGCTTTGTGAGTCTGTGTCCATCCATGAGTGGCATCTCAATATCAGTTATAATGCAGTCAAGATGCTTTGTAATATCGCCCTTTGCCTGCATAGCCTCTATCACATCCCAGGCCTCCTGACCATTCTCTTCCACTATGAGATTGGTATATCCCGACTTCTTAAGGCACTCGGTGATGAGCTTTGACAATAAAGCCGAATCCTCTGCGATAAGAATTGTAGCATCACTCCTATCTCTTGCCTCCATCTCATCGATATCATTAACCCTAAGTCCTGTCTGTGGACTAATAGAAGCAACTATAGCCTCAAAATCAAGGATAACTATAAGCCTGTCATCCATTTTGATAACACCTGTAGCAGTGCTGCCATGCTCGCCCGTCAGTGTCTCGTCAGGCTTTATGATATTCTCCCACGATACGCGGTGTATACCGATAACCTGATCTACATGAAATGCCACATTGAGTTTGTTAAAATTCGTAATGATAAATAAGCCTTTTTCATCCGTCTGTGGCAGATTAAGACAATTCTTTAAATTGATAACCGTAATCATTGTGTCACGTGGCATAAATATTCCCTCAACACTCGGATGAGTATTCGGAACAGGAGTGACCGGCATATATTGCAAAATCTCTCTGATCTTTGCGACATTGATTCCGTAGTGATTGTCTCCCAACGTGAATTCAAGCACTTCAAGCTCGTTTGTTCCTGACTCCAATAATATGTTCGTATCCATAATACAACCTCCACCTCTTAGTAATCTAAGTATATCATATGTTTTATAATTCAATCAAACTTTTTTCGTTATCTTTTATAACCGACATCTTAATATTGTCACATGCCGTACCCTGAGGTATCTTGAAAAGCAGCACCACATCAACCGCATCGTGCGCCTTTACGGTTCCCTGAAAAGTATTAAGGGAATATGTAAGGAATGTGCCCTCAGCCGTGTATTCCTTTCCATCGGGGAAAGTGGCTTTATATGTCCTGGCATTGCCAAACATATCAACATTTATATCCTCGTCTGTCGGATTTTTAAGAGTGAATTTCATAACCGCAAAAGTATTACCGCTTCCTGCCGTTATAGAATAGTATGAGCCCTCATTGTACACATCTGACTCGTTTACTCCATCATATGTAATTTCAAGGCTGCCGTAGCCTGTTGCCTCGGCAAGTGACACCTTCTTTTCCTGCGTGGCAGAAGGCTCTTTCTGCGAATTGCTGCTCTTATCATTTCCAGCTTCAGATGTCTTATTATCCTGCGAAAGTGAATTATCAGGTGACGCCTCGTCCACTTTCTCAGTGTCGTCAGCATCCTCCATATCCCCACGTTTCTCCGTAGCGTTAGTCATGCCATCCTGCTGGTATATATTGTGTTTTGCAACAACATATGCTGAATAATTAGCGATAAGGCCTTGTTCCTCATCAGTCATATCATATAATTTTGTTCCGCAGCCTGTCAACGTTATAATTGCTGTAAATGCCACAGCTGCCATTTTTATATTTCTTCCCATCATTGCAATAAACCCATTCTTATTCTATGACTTTATCCTAATAATACATATAGTAACACATTTATTGATTGTTTGCAATAAATAACTCAAGTTCAAACCAGAATTCTACACCATCCTTGTGATTTATGACACCATACCCTCTGTGATGCAGTTCCATAATTGCCTTTACTATAGACAGTCCTATGCCGCTTCCGCCATATTCCCTTGTTCTGGCCTTATCCACCTTATAGAACTTATTCCATATATTTTCTATATCCTTATCAGGTATCGGCTCTCCCGTGTTAAACACACTGACCCTCACACGGTCACTGTACATGCTGTATGATACAGTGATAGTACCACCTCTTGTGCAGTGATTTATCGCATTGCTGATATAGTTTGTCACAACCTCTTCAATCTTGTATATATCACCGCTCACATATACGGAATCGGTGCGGTCAAACTCAATTGCAGCCTCATTTTTCTGTGCCAGAAGCTTAGATGAGTCTATAACCCCTCTGACAAGCGGTGTCAGATCAAACCTCGTCATCTCAAGCACATCACTGCCATCCTCCAGATGATTGAGAGATAAAAGCTTCATAACCATGCGGTTCATCTTGTCAGTCTCGTCCATGATGACATCACAGTAGAAGTTACGGCTCTCCTCATCGTCATTTACGACCTCTTTGAGCCCCTCAGCATAGCCTGAGATCAGAGCAAGCGGAGTTTTTAACTCATGTGACACATTTGACAAAAACTCCTTTCTCATCTCATCAATCTCTTCTTTTTTCTTTATATCACGCTGTAATTCATTGTTTGCCACCTTTAGTCTTGTGATGGTCTGCTCAAGTGTCTGCGACAGCTCATTCATATGCTCACCAAGCACATAAAGCTCCTTTGCACTGTTTTCCGTATCAATGTACTTCGCATCAAAATCAAGCTTCGCCATCCTTGTCGACAGCTCAGTCATATTTCTTATCGGCCTGGTCATGTTGCGAGCAACAATATATGCCATAAACACTCCCACAACAATAGCAGCCACTGTGCCTATTGCAAAAAAGCGGTTCGATATAGACACGCTCTCCTTAATGCTCTCAAGCGGTGTCTTCATGTATACAAAGTTACCGTCAATCAGTCTGTTATTTATGATGATATACTCTGTCCCCAGCCTTTTATCCTTCTGCCTTGTCATATTCAGGTTGTTGTAGTCTGCCGAATACGACGACATGCTTGCCTCCAAAAGCAGCTGGAATATTTCCTGATTGTCAGTGGTTCCCTCAATGATGACCTTACCGTATTTGTTGAACACAACCGCATCTATATTGGCGCCAACGCATTTCTTTTCAAATGCTACAGCAAACGTATCATCTGAAAGTTATCATTTTTTTGCAGCCAGGTCCACCATTTTTGTATACCGCAAGCATCTCTTTTTCCTTGTTATATACATAATACTTTTTCCAGCAGTGTGTTATTAGCCATCCAGAACACGCCTACTATCAGAAGTACAATGAATGAAATCACAAACGTAAGCTGCGTGGATAGCGTTTTTTTCTTTTTCATGGTGACACCTCTTATCCCGAATCCATTAGTCCTAAGCTTAACACTTACTGTATCTCGAACTTATATCCCACACCCCAGACAGTCTTTATATAGTCGCCTTTAGCGCCCATCTTGCTTCTTAATTTCTTCACATGTGTATCAATAGTCCTCGCATCGCCAAAATAATCATAGCTCCACACACTATCAAGTATGCGCTCCCTGGTAAGAGCAATCCCCTGATTGCTCATAAAGTAATCCAAAAGCTCAAATTCCTTTACCGAAAGTTCAATATTCCTGCCATCAATAGCTACAGTGTGCGCCGTCTTGTCCATAACAATACCACCGGCCTCGCTTATTACTGCCTCCTTGCCCAGTTTATTCGCCCTGCGAAGGAGAGCATTTACCCTGGCCACCAGTATCTTTGGAGAAAATGGCTTTGAAATGTACTCATCAGCACCAATGTCAAAGCCGTTTAATTCATCACGCTCATCGCCCTTAGCTGTAAGCATAATAATCGGCACCTTTGAAGTCTGTCTGATTTCACGGCATACCTCAAAGCCATTTATCCTTGGCATCATTATATCGAGCACCAGCAGTGCTATGTCCTTCTGCTGATAAAATATATCAAGTGCCTCCTCGCCGTCTCCGGCCTCAAGTACCTCGTACCCTTCCCTTGCAAGGAAATCATGCACGAGCTTTCTCATCCTGCTCTCGTCATCTACCACCAGTATCTTTATTTTGTCCACTCTGTTGCATCCTGCCTTTCATCCAGTGCTTTTTCCCTCTCTTCTACTGCCTTTTCCCTTTTTTCAAGCTCCTTCTGCCAGTTTTCATATTTGTCTATCAGCTCATTCTCGTAGTCCACCACATACGGACTGTGTCCACTCACATATGTGATGCCAAACATAGTTACTATGGCAGCCGATAATACAATAGTAAAAAACAATGCCACATGGAACTTTTTCTTATAGCCTTCCGTCTGTTTTTTACCTCGACAACAGCTTTTTTATCCTCAGGAATATAAATCGGACGGATATCCTCATTCTTGATATATGGGATTGTATGCAGATATTCCTGCAGTTCAACAAGAAACGATAGCCCTACAGGAGTAAAAAAATACCCCGGCTTGTTAAGCCTTAAATACAGCTTGTATACCGTATCCGGGTCAGACATATCAGTCTGATCCTTTATATATCGTATTCCGTCACTTTCTTTTTTAGCCTGCCTTGCCTCTTCCTTTGTCTGAAACTCAAACCCATCAACTACATACATCATATTCCCTCTTTCTAATCATCGCGCTCTGCAATCTCACCCGAACGATATGCCGCAATGAGATGCTTTAGGATCAGCTATCTTTTCCTTCATCTTTATTCCGGCATCCGTATCTCCGACAAGTATTCTCTTATCAAGTACCTCTACAGCCTCACGCCTTGATACGATATCCCTCTCATCCCTTACTGCCGTCTCCGGTGATTCAAACGGCTCATGTGCTGTCAATGTCAGCCCATATGAATTGTAAATCAGGGTATATCCCGCGATGCCTGTCCGCCTGCGGTACGCCTTTGAAAAACCACCATCTATGACTATCACTCTGCCGTCGCACTTCACAGGCTTTCACCTCTTAATCTGTGCACAGGAACATGTCCGTTTATGATATGGTCTCTTTTATCATGCAAACCAAACTCCTCGAGTATACGCTGCGCACACTCAGGCTTGTTTATATAGTCATAATAAAAGTTTTTCTTTTCTATTTTCATGTCATCGTCATCTATAAAATATCTCTCAAACGTAGCCATCTTATTTCTGCCATAAAGCGGAGAATATGGTGCTGTCCATATGTACCACATGATATCGCTGCCCTTTTGTCTTTCCAGCCTGTCGTCCGAGAAAAAAGCCTTTCTGACGTAAGTCTCCAGTATATCAAACAAAGCCTTGCCACTATACTCTTTACCGTAGATATTTACCTTTGCGAAGCTCCATCCTCCTCCATCGGGATGCATCCGTGGAAAAGCAGATTGCCATTATATACCTTGTACATGCTGCCTCTTTTAAGCAGCAGCCCAACGTGGTTTTTAAGCTTCTCGCAATGAATAAACGAGCTCCTGAGCCTCTGTATGACTTCCTCTTCCCCCTCTGTCAGCCTGTAAGGATCAGCCGGGTCAATTGTTGGAAAGCTTGTATCAAGCAGCTTATAAGTTCTGCCCTCAAGCTCTATAGTGCCCTGTTCATAATCAATATGTTCCAAAAGCAATCGTTCCTTCATGCCATACTCAGGCCACTTCTTAATGAGCTGTCCCTCCAGCTTGAAACGTATGATGGCAATGGCCTTGTGCATCTTCTTTATCAGATCACTCTCCATATTATCTGCGCCACTTGGAGCCACCTTAAACACAAATCTGGTGCATGGGTCATCCTTGTAAGCCTTCAGTGCAAACGTAGCAAGCGGAAGCATATTTATGCCATAGCCCTCCTCGACCACGTCCAGATTACCATATCTGATACTGTTTCTGACAACAGTTGCAATACATGCAGGATTTCCTGCGGCTGCCCCCATCCAGATAATATCGTGATTGCCCCACTGTATATCCAGCGAGTGATATCTGCACAGCCTGTCCATTATCAGATGCGGCCCCGCTCCCCCTGTCGTATATATCACCAAGCACATGCAGATGGTCAACAGCAAGTCTCTGAATAAGCTCTGAAAGCACCACTATAAACTCCTCCGCAGTACCCAGCTCCACTGTTGTATTGATGATTGACTCGTAGTAAGCCTCCTTGTTTAACACCTCCGGCTTTTCTGTGATGAGCTCCTCTATAACATATGCATACTCCTCCGGCAAAGCTTTTCTCACCTTGGAGCGCGTATACTTTGACGAAACGGTCTTGCACACCTCTATCAGCTTATAAAGAGTCGTCTTATACCACGAGTCCATATCCGGCTCGTCCTGCTTAATAAGCTCCATCTTTTCCCTTGGGTAGTAGATGAGTGTGGCAAGCGCAGCCTTGTCAGCCTTGTCCATCGCCAGACCAAATACATCATCTATCTTCTTTCTTACAGCCCCAGAACCATTTTTCAGCACATGGGAAAAGGCTTCATACTCACCATGCACATCAGATACAAAGTGCTCTGTGCCCTTTGGCAGGTTTAAAATAGCCTGCAGATTGATAATCTCAGATGATGCCTTGCCTATTGTCGATACATCTCCGACAACTGTTCCAAATAATGTAAGTGTTCTTTATCAATTGCTATATCATTCATTTATATCTAGACCTCATAATACTGATTCATCACCTTATTTATTTCCTTTTCAAGCTTACAACCCGTGTATACACACTTCATAATGCACTTTCTGATTGGCTCCTCAAAATTAGTACCCTCGCACTTATCCAAAACTCCCTGCAATGTAAGCTGTACAAGTATGCTCTCACCTGTCTGCGGATCTGTGGCTATGTTTTCGTACACCTTCTTGTAGTACTTATCACTCACTACCGGGTAGTCAGTAAGCGCCATTTCCCGCCACTTTCTAAAACTTAGCGACATATATTCACCTGCTCTTTTGTATATAATAAAACATTGTACCAATTAGCGGTGCTCTAATCAATGCCTCAGACATCATTTATTCAAAAATTTTTTGATATTTATTATAAATAAAGCTGCATTTGTTTAAATAAAAAAAGTGTAAGCTGCATTCAGCTTACACTAATTAAGTTTCAGGACACCTCCCTTTTATATAACAAACATTTTAATTTGACAGTAATTGACGTTTCTTATATATTTATTTATGTTTCAACAATAACCATTATAGTGTATTGCGCATGTCAATACTTGACCAAATTTGGAGTTTATTTTTTTTAAAAAGAAGGGAGATTAGCTCATAAATGAACCGACTTGAAATAGTAAATAACATATCGACAAATATTGAGCGCGAACGCATAAAGCTTGGTATGTCCCAGGCACAGTTTGCAAAAGCACTTGATATGTCACTCTCCACCTACAAGCGGATAGCAAACGGAGAATCCTCTCGTATAGACGTCTACACCGCTTACCTGATATACAAGCTGACAGGACGGTTTCCCTGCGAACTAACAGGCTTCAATGATGATGTAATAAACCTTGTAAAGCGCATCAAAAAGCTTTCCAAAAGCCAGCGCATACTTATAGACTCGATTATAGACACTGAGCTTGCGCTGTCTGCCTACAAGGATGAAAGCTGTCATACGGAGGATCTGATTTCCGTCCTCATCCCGACAGGCAATATGACCGACGGCATGATTTTGGACTCCTACAATGTCGAAAAGCTTGATGTTTCAAATTACAGAAAAGCCTTCGGTGATGCCCTTCACATCGGAATCCGCATCACAAGCAATCATCTACATCCTGTATATAATAAAGGCGATATACTTCTAATCAGTCGAAACCCAATCCGCGACGGCGATACCGGTATCTTTATCAACGCACAGAACAAGCGTGCATACATCAGAAAACTGCATCAGAAAAACCCATGTGAGCTCACACCAATCAACAATTACGGTGAGACCTTTTATGTCGACAGCGATAATGTTGATGATATGAGCAAATGGATAAAATTCGGACACGTGCTCTGCAAGGTGCGCTAGCAGATTACTCTGTTATTTTAATATCATCAAAGCAGTCAAAGGTTGCAAAGTAGTCTGCCGGAGTTTCTGCTCTTCTGATGAGTTTTGCCTCTCCATTGCTTTCGAGCAATATCTCTGCTGAGCGAAGTCGTCCGTTGTAATTGTAGCCCATTGAAAAGCCGTGTGCTCCTGTATCATGGATTACCAGATAGTCTCCCATATCAATCTTCGGAAGCTGTCTGTCAATTGCAAACTTGTCACAGTTCTCACAGAGTGAGCCTACCACATCATATGTATGGTCACAAGGTGCATCCTCCTTGCCGAGCACTGTGATATGATGGTATGAGCCGTAAATAGCCGGTCTCATAAGGTTTGCCGCACACGCATCTACTCCTATATACTCCTTGTAGATATGCTTCTCATGGATAGCCTTTGTCACAAGACAGCCATACGGAGCCATCATAAAACGTCCCATCTCTGTGTAAATAGCCACATCGCCCATTCCTGCCGGTACCAAAACCTCATCGTACACCTTATGTACACCGGCGCCGATAACTGATATATCGTTTGGTGTCTGATCCGGCTTATAGCCACGCCAACTCCACCTGAAAGATTTACAAATCTAATATCACATCCGGTCTCATTTTTAAGCTCAACAACCAGCTCAAAAAGCTCCTTTGCAAGCTGTGGATAATACTCGTTGGTTACTGTATTGCTTGCCAGGAATGCATGCACGCCAAAGTATTTAGCGCCTTTTGACTTAAGAATTTTGAATGCCTCAAAAAGCTGTTCCTTTGTCATTCCATACTTGGAGTCTCCCGGATTGTCCATGATACCGTTTGACAGTGTGAACACTCCACCCGGATTATATCTGCAGCTTATTGTCTCCGGAATATGTCCGATTGTTTCCTCCAAAAAATCAATATGTGTGAAATCATCGAGATTGATGATAGCACCAAGCTTGTCTGCATATGCAAATTCCTCTGCCGGTGTATCATTTGATGAAAACATGATATGCTCTCCGTCGAAGCCGCATGACTTTGCAAGCATAAGCTCTGTGTATGATGAGCAGTCACAGCCCATGTCATAATCCTTTAAAATCTTGAGCAGATATGGGTTTGGAGTAGCCTTTACAGCAAAATACTCTCTAAAACCCGGATTCCATGCAAATGCATCCTTTACAGCCTGCGCGTTGGCACGGATGCCAGCCTCGTCATATAAATGAAATGGTGTAGGGAATTTTTTTAACAATCTCCTCTACCTGTTGTTTTGTCACAAATGGTGTCTTTTTCATGTTTATCTCCTAACTTTTACATAGTAAAGTGTACTAAAACATATGCTACAACAAAATGGGTATATTTTCAAGAATTTTTATGGTATAATTTCTCATTAGGTAAATGTCTTTACTTTTTTAAGTATAAAAGTTATGGTATACTATAATTCATAATAAATTGTATTCTGACTCACATAAAATTATATTTTAATTCAAAGTGGCTTGACAAATGCTGATGTATATAGTAAACTTAGCAAGTTGATAGTTGCTGATGTGGCTCAGAGGTAGAGCACTTCCTTGGTAAGGAAGGGGTCACGGGTTCAATTCCCGTCATCAGCTTATTTAAAGAAATAGTTATTTTATATATTGAATGCCACAGACATAAAGCCTGTGGCATTCAATGTATATGAGGAAAAGCATATGCGACGTCAATTCTGTGCACATGAATAATTTTTAGTCGGAACTGAGTGTACCCCAACACATAGTTGAAATACAACAGCTCCTTTTGATGATATTATAGTAACACTTAATTGTGTCCTAAATATAGCCATGTGATAAATATTTTCTTAAATTTGGTAAATGTCTACAAACAAACTCTTAATCCGGCAGAAATATTCTATATTTCAACAATATATTTCTCGTATGCATTGATAACAGTAGTTTCTCCCACCTTGTCAAGCCTGACAAACTGCCTGCCGTAACTCATATGAACATGTCCATGCACAAAATACCTTGGCTTATACTGCTCAATAAGCCTGTTAAACACATCAAAGCCTGTATGACATACATCCTCACCATCATGCAGTCCCTTTGCCGGCGAATGGGTGACAAGCACATCAAAGCCGTTTTTACGTTTAAGCTTCCACCACAGCTTCTTAACACGCTTTGTCATCTCCTTCTGAGTATACTGATTTTCTCCCGGTTTATAACGGTTTGAGCCTCCCCAGGCCAAGAAACCGTACACCCTCATATTCGTAAATCTCATCCTCAATGCATATGCAGCCTTCCGGCGGCTTTACATTGTATTTGTCATCGTGATTGCCATGCACATACAAAAGAGGGACTCCAACCATCGTTGTCAGAAAGGACAGATAGCTCGGGTTTAAGTCTCCACATGATACAATAATATCAATTCCTTTAAAATCCTCTTTCTTAAAGTATTCCCAGTACATTTTCGACTCTTCATCAGCTAAGAATAGTATCTTCATTACAGTTTATTTTCCTCTACACCCTTTAGTTCAACCACCATCTTTGCATTGTCAACAAACTCACTCATAGGCGGAATACTACCTACAACATTATCTACAAGCCAGTCCATTTTCATGATATCAGACGGTTTCATCTCGTGCTCACCTTTGTTTTTAAGCTCTCCCTTCTGGTCATATATCTGTCCAAAGAAAGGTACAACCTCGCCCTTTGTGATATCGCTCTTTAAATGATCCGCAAGCCTCTTTACTCCATAAGGTACATGCTTTGAACAAATCAGGTCAATAACACCTGCAGACATGCCCCACCAGTAATTAAGTGCCTTAACCTGCTCCTGTCCTTCAGCCTTGTAGGAGCCTGCCAGTACGCTCTGCAAAAGTTTCTCATAAAACACTCCCCAGTTCCATATAGGCATGGCAAGGTTTAATGCCTGTCCATCCTGCAGCTTGTACAGACCAAAATATCTGGACGCGTCATTCGGAGTGATAATATCCTGATCCGACACATAATGCAGGTCATTTTCTGTAAGGAATTTATTCCTGTCATAATCCTTTGTCTTTGACCATGCCAGATATACCTTTGCCCTTGGATTCACACTTGCAACTCCCAGAGCAAACGCGTTGATATTGGCAATCATGCCATATATCGGGTAGTCTGCAATATATGCAACCCTTTCATTGTCTGTGACAGCTCCTGCTATCATTCCTGCGAGAAACTTTGCCTCATACATACGTCCATAGTATGTTCTGATATAAGGATGAGGCGCATTCAGCGAACAGTTGAGTATATAAACCTCCGGATGCTCAACAGCCACCTTTAAGCTGTTTGGCATCATCTGCGGTCCCACACAAAAAACTATATCGGCACCGGACTTTATGATATCTTCAAGCACCTGCTCCACATTGTTCTCATCTACACCTGCCACATATTCTGTCTCCAGTTTGTCTGAAAAGGTTTCATCAAGATACATACGCCCAAGCTCATGCGAATACAGCCATGCAGATGTCTTTGGCTCTCTCGGATACAAAAATACCACCTTAAGCTTCTTCGGTGTCTGAGGAATCAGATAATTGAGCAGACTCTTTTTGGTCTGCACCTTTTTCGGATCCAGCACCAGATTTATCTTGTGCTTTTCCCCTTCTGCTGCAAACTCCTTCCATGTATTGATGACGTTTTTGTTGTAATCATTCTCAGACATCTCAAGCATGGCATCCATGCCAAAGACCTCCATAAATACTGTAATAGCATCACCCAGCTTAATGTCCAGCCTGTCACCACCGCGGAAATTATAGACCTTTGAAAATCAAACATTACCTTGGCAAATTTTTCCTTGGTCTCATCATCCCATCTGCCCTCTTTTCCAACAAGCGAAAGAAGCTTATCAGCATTGCCCAGCTTCGTAAACTCCACCGAGCAAAGCCCCGTGATTTCATTGAACTTCATATACTCATAATAAAGCCTCACATCATAATCATCCGACAGCTTTGGAATCTTTCTGGTCACAATTGCAGGAATCGAAACGGCGTTGAAGTACTTGAGTACACTGACCCTCTTATTGCCCTCAAGCACATAATACCTGTTCATGTACTCAAATGCCTTGATTGGATCTCTGATTCCCTCATTCATCTGTGCATCTGACAGATTAGACCACTTCACTGCAAATTCGGTTTCCCAGTCCAATATCGGCATAAAATTTGCCGCAAATGAATATGTCCTTCCCATGGTGCTTGTTCCTACAACGAAATCCAAAGGCACATGAACCAGCCCCATATTCTGCTCTGTCTGAATATCTGCCTCTGATAAGATTTCATCAAGCACTGGCAGATAAGGAAACTGTCCTTTAGCTATCCTTGCCCTGTATTCTTTTTTTCCCAGCTTTAATGCTTCTGAATATTCTGTTTCACCCATATTGTAATCTCCTTTTGAAACTATTTTAACATAAATTCAAAAAAATTAAACATTTCCTTTGATATTTTTAAAAACTCTGATATAATATATGTTAGGAAATAGGTACCACAGTCATATGGAGGATAAAATAATGCAAAATATATCTCGGGAAAATGCCGATATCATAGGCGAAGTAGCCAATATCTGCATAGGCAATGCAGCCACAACACTGAGCATGATTCTACAAAAACCGACAAATATTACGACTCCGATTGTAGAGGTTTTGAAAAAAGAGGATGCTCTCGATCATGATGATCGAATTTTAATTAAGGTTCCTTACACAAAAGGACTTGACGGAACCAACCTACTTATTATAAAATTAAATGATGCATTGGTTATTGCCAATCTCATGATGGGAGGCAACGGAAGTAATGTTTCTGATATGACACTTGATGAAATCACACTTTCCGCCATATCGGAGGCTATGAACCAGATGTGTGGTACAATAGCTACATCAATGTCTTCGCTCTTAAACGAGCCAACCGACATAGGTTTTCCGCTTATCAATTCAAGTTATCAGAAGACCTTTGATATACCGGACGAGTTGTGTAACGGAACAGATATTGTCAAGGTGACATTCAGGCTGACTGTTGGAGATTTAATAGACAGTGATCTCTTACAGTTGTATCCAATAAGCATAGTAAAACAGATTATCAAACAGGAGGTTTAACAAAATGGCTAGAATTTTTAATAGTTGATGATGCAGCATTTATGAGAATGATGCTGAAGGATATCCTTACAAAGGGTGGATTCGAGATTGCAGGCGAGGCTGCTGACGGAAATGAGGCAGTTGCAAAGTACAATGAGCTCAAGCCTGATCTTGTAACACTTGACATCACTATGCCAAATAAGGATGGCATCCAGGCTTTAAAGGAAATTAAAGCAGCTGACCCAAATGCTACATGCGTTATGTGCTCTGCTATGGGACAGCAGTCTATGGTTATTGACGCTATCCAGTCAGGTGCCAAGGATTTCATCGTTAAGCCATTTCAGGCTGACCGTGTTATCGAGTCAATCAGAAAAGTACTTGGATAATATTTACATACAAAACAAGGTCTGTCAGTATAGCTGACAGACCTTGTTTTTATTATATTTTTGTAACTGTTCAGTACATTCACAGCTGCGCAAGACTCTCAATAGCCTTGTCATCAAGAATAACCTTTGCATGCTCCATAAGAAAAGCCCTTTTGTCAGCCCCTGCAATGATATCATCTGCATACTCATCTGCTATGACAGACATCTTTTCAAGCTCATGCTCATCATAGCCCGATAAATCCATGCTCATAAAGTACTCTCCCTCAAACTTAAAAAGCTGTGAGAATGGCATTGGCAGTCCTTTAATCATCTTTGCAAATCTGACAGCCACATCAAATTTTCAAAAATGAACATTACAACAGACACCATATCCTGCTTTTTTGCAGTTGTCCTGCCTTTTTTATTTTTCTCATTCTCTGCAGCCTCA
>ENA-OQJT01000222-OQJT01000222.1-human-gut-metagenome-genome-assembly--contig:-NODE-222-length-14568-cov-0.815941_pt1 | contig 14568 bp, 19 predicted proteins | sample MGYA00242612_ERZ504779 | MGnify/ENA primary metagenome ERZ504779 (study PRJEB26092, sample SAMD00036366) | human gut metagenome | host: Homo sapiens | study: EMG produced TPA metagenomics assembly of...
TTTCCTTTATTTAAATTATTTTATTTTATGAGGTTGATTTTGTCTTACATTTTACATCAACAAATAATTCTAGTTTTAATGTATCATTGATTTGGTTTGGTACAGCAGTCTCTGTGGCTGAAATCATGACAGGAACTTTTTTAGCACCACTTGGCATGAAAGATGGATTTTTAGCTATTTTAGTAGGTCATGTAATTGGTGGAATTATTCTTTATTTAGCAGGGATTATCGGTGCTAATAAACGTTGTAGTGCTTCTGAAAGTATTAATTTATCTTTTGGTAAGTTGGGTTCTGTTAGTTTCTCTCTATTAAATACTATTCAATTAATAGGTTGGACTTCTATAATGACCATCATTGGGGCACAAGCTTTTAATAAATTAATGGCATCTTTATGGAATATGGGAGAAAATACTATTTTATGGACAATTATTATAGGTCTTTTTCCTTGCATTTGGATTTTTAGTACAATGGATTTTGTAAGTAAGATAAATAAAGTAGTAATGCTTTGTTTATTGCTTGCTTCTTTATATTTAGGTTTTGGGGCTGTAGTTTCTGCAAATGAAGTGGTAACTTCTTTAGATGAAAGTATGAGTTTTGGCATGGCGGTAGAATTAAATATTGCTATGTGTTTATCATGGATGCCAGTTATTTCAGATTATACAAGAACACTTAAAAATCAATCTACAGGTACATTGAGCTGTGTAGTGGCATATTGTTTTGGCAGTATTTTAATGTATACAATTGGCTTAGGTAGTGCTGTTCATTATGGGATAACAGATATTTGTGATATTTTCATGTTATCTGGATTGGGTGTTATTTCTTTAGTTGTTATTTTATTATCTACAGTAACAACAAATTTCATTACGATAAATTCTTCAAGTATTTGTTTAAATCATATCAGTAATCAATTAGATGTAAAATATACAGCGTTTTTTGTATGTATAATTTCTACATTGCTTGCTATTTTCTTATCCATGGAACAATATGAAACTTTCCTTTATTTTATAGCAGCAACTTTTGCACCGTTATTTGCTATTGCTTTTTCTGAATATTTCTTTAGCCATAATATTTATCATCAAAATTCACTTATCACTGGTAAAAATTGTCTTTTATGGTTAATTGGTTTTTTATAGCTTATGAATTGTTGATTGATTACAGCACTTTTATTGGGATTACTGTGCCAGTTATGTTAGCTATAGCCATTATTAATATTTTTGTTAATCAATTGATTGGGAGCAAAAAAATTTAGTTTAAATAAGAGATATTAAAAGTATTTTATTATTTAGCCATAAATCTAAAAGTAAACAACATAAATATATTGACAAGGATTTTTTCTTTTGCTAGACTTTATGTACAGCAATGAACTAGAAAAGTAACTTTAATCAGCGAGTAGTGATGGTGTAAGACTACAAAAAGTGAATGGCACTAGGGAGCTTTATAATAATAAATAACATTCTAAAGAGGACTTAAATATATTTAAGTCAATCAGGGTGGAACCGCGGGAATACATCTCGTCCCTGTAACATTTTGTTGTTACATGGGCGAGATTTTTTATTTTGTCGCCCATGAATATCAAGGAGGTATATTTATGACATTTCAGGAAATTATCCTGACTTTGCAGGAATTTTGGTCTAAGCAAGGCTGTATTTTAGCTCAACCTTATGACGTGGAAAAAGGTGCAGGTACTATGAACCCTTCTACATTTTTTACGTGTACTTGGCCCTGAACCTTGGCATGTAGCATATGTAGAACCATCTCGTCGTCCAGCTGATGGTCGTTATGGTGAAAATCCTAACCGTTTATTCCAACATCATCAATTCCAGGTAATTATGAAACCATCTCCTGATAATATTCAGGAACTTTATTTACAGAGCTTAGCAAAACTCGGTATCAATGAAAAAGAACATGATATCCGTTTTGTTGAAGATAACTGGGAATCTCCAACACTTGGTGCTTGGGGTCTTGGTTGGGAAGTTTGGCTCGATGGTATGGAAATCACACAGTTTACTTATTTCCAACAAGTAGGTAGTGTTGATGTAAAACCTGTAGCTTCTGAAATCACTTATGGTCTTGAACGTATTGCAATGTATATTCAAGAAAAAGAAAATGTTTATGATATTGATTGGAATGGCACATACACTTATGGTGATGTATTCCATCAAAATGAATTTGAACAATCCACTTATAACTTTGAACTTGCAGATACTGCTCTTTTATTTGACCTTTTCGATAAATACGAAAAAGAAGCTGTTCGCGTAATTGAGCTTGGCTATGTTCATCCAGCATATGATTATGTATTGAAATGTTCTCATACATTTAACTTGCTTGACTCTCGTGGAGCAATCAGCGTATCTGAACGTACAGCGTTTATTTCTCGTGTACGTAATCTTGCTCGTCTTTGTGCTCAATGTTATTTAAAACAGCGTGAAGAACTCGGCTATCCTCTCTTGAAGAAAGGAGCAAAATAATAATGGCTAAAGATTTATTATTAGAAATTGGTACAGAAGAAGTTCCTGCTCATTTTATGCCAGGAATTTTAGCTCAATTAAAAGAAAAAGCAACTGCAAAATTTCAAGAAATGCGTCTTGATTTTGATGAAGTAACAAGTCTTGGTACACCTCGTAGAACTGCACTTTTAGTAAAAAATCTTGCAGAAACTCAGCAAGGTGCATCTAGTGAATATAAAGGCCCATCTACTGCTATCGCTTTTGATAAAGATGGCAATCCTACAAAAGCAGCTATTGGTTTTGCTCGTGGCAAAAAAGTAGATGTTGCTGATTTAGTAGTAAAAGATGGTTATGTATATGCTGTTTCCAGCGAAGAAGGCAAACAGACTGTAGAACTTTTACCTACTTTATTAAAAGAATTAGTAGAAGGTTTGAACTTCCCTAAAAATATGCGTTGGGGCGATTTAGATTTCCGCTTTGTACGTCCACTTCGTTGGCTCGTAGCTTTGTATGATGAAGAAGTAATTGATTTTACAGTAGCTAATGTAACATCTGGTCGCGTATCTCGTGGTCATCGTTTCTTAAGTGAAGGCGATTTCACAATCAATAAAGCAAGTGATTATGAACAAGCTTGTAAAGATGCATTTATTATTGTAGACCAAGAAAAACGTCGCGATATCATCAAAGCACAGATTGAAGAAATTGCAAAAGCTCACAATGGTCATGCAGAAATCACTGAAGATTTATTAGAAGAAGTAATTTATCTTGTAGAATATCCAACAGCACTTTGCGGAACTTTTGAAGATAAATATCTTAAATTACCAAAAGAAGCAGTAATGACTCCAATGAGAGATCATCAGCGTTATTTCCCTGTTTTAGATGATAATAACAATTTATTACCATTATTTATCACAGTTCGCAATGGTGGCGATTATTGCTTAGATAAAGTACAGCATGGTAATGAACGTGTACTTCGTGCAAGACTTGCTGATGCTCAATTCTTCTTTGATGAAGATAGAAAACATAGTCTCTATGATTATGTAGAAAAATTAAAAACTGTAGTATTCCAAGAAGGTCTTGGTACAATTTATGATAAAGCTAATCGTTTAGCAGAACTTTCTGCTTTTATTGGTGAAAAAGTAAATGCTACAGAAGATGAAATAAAAACAACTAAACGTGCTGCAATCTTAGCAAAAGCTGACCTTGTATCTGCTATGGTTTGTGAGTTCACTGAACTTCAAGGTATCATGGGTCGTGAATATGCACTTTTAGATGGTGAAGGTCAAGAAGTAGCAACTGCTATTTATGAACATTATATGCCACGTTTTGCAGGTGATGCAGAACCAGCTAGCGTAGCAGGTCGTCTTGTTTCTTTAGCTGATAAAATGGATAATATCGTAGCTACATTCAGTCGTGGACTTGTGCCAACAGGTTCTCAAGATCCATTTGCACTTCGTCGTCAAGCTCTTGGTATTGTGCATACAATTATTGAAGCAAACTACACTATTTCTATCAGTGAAATTGCAGATAAAGCAATGGATTTACTTAATATTACTGATAGTGAAAAACGTGCTGAAATCCAGAAAAATGTAGCAGAATTCTTCACTTTACGTCTTAAAAATGTACTTAGCGATAATGATGTTCGCTATGATATTATTGACGCTGTACTTGAAAATGCAGATGAAGTTGCAGGCACTTATGCTAAAGCTTGTGTAACAGCTCAAGAAATCGCTTCTGGCGTATTAAATGATGCAATTCAAGCTTTTGTACGTGTAGGTAACATCAGCAAAAAAGCAGAAAATAATGTTATTAATGAAGCATTATTTACATTAGATGAAGAAAAAGCTCTTTATAATATTTATGTAGCAGTAGCTAAAGATGTAGAAACTGCTTTAAATAATAAAGATTATAAAACAGCTATTGATAAAATGCAGGAACTTACTGCACCAATCAATAATTTCTTTGATAATGTAATGGTTATGGATAAAGACGAACAAATCAAAAATAATCGTCTTGCACTTCTTAAAAATATTGATACACTTATTAAATCTATTGCAGATTTCGGTAAAATCGTATTATAAGAATGATTGATAAAAGGCTAGGTAGTTAAATGTTAGGTTTAACTATCTAGCTTTTTTGTTATTAAAAATGAAATTAAATAAAACAATAAAAAGACTTGTTATAGTTATTTTTCTATAGCAAGTCTTTTTTAGTATTGATATTTACTAATGCCAAAGTTGAAGCAAAAAGCAGGATTTATATAATATGATGTTTAAGAATATAAAGATGAATTACAAATTCTATTGATTTGAGAAAATGAATTATAGATTTAATTTGAAAAGTAGAGGATATATAAATGAAAGAAAAAGAAATTTTAATCAAAGGTGCTTTACTGCATGATATAGGAAAAGTATGTTATCGTGCAATGAAGAAAAGGATAAATCATTCTAAATTAGGTGGAGATTTTTTAGAGCAGTATTTAAAACTAAATGAAGAAACAGAGCGTTTATTGAATTGTGTGAGATATCACCATAAAGATTATCTCCAAAAAGCCAAATTAGATAAAAATGATTTAGCATATATTGTTTATGAAGCAGATAATATTGCTTCAGGCATGGATAGACGAGAAAATGAAGGAGAAGAAAAGGGCTTTGATCCGAAATTAAATTTGGATAGTATATTTAGTGTTTTTTATAGTGATAAAGAAATACAAGTAGCAAATAAATATCCTTTAATATACAAAGATATAAATAAAGCGTTTAATTATCCACGAAAAGATATTTCTTTGGCAACGAATAGTAATTATGAAGCTTTATTGAATAAGATAAAATCACATTTTATCACGAAAGATATAAGTCAGATATCGATAAATCAATTATTGCAAATTCTAGAAGAAGGTTTTTCATATGTACCATCGAGTACAAATAGAGCAGAAGTTTGTGATATTTCATTATATGTTCATTCAAAAATAACATCAGCAGTGGCTAGTTGTATGAAATTATATTTTGATGAACAACAGATACAAGATTATAAAAAATATTGTTTTAATAGTGGCAGTAAAATTTTTTAGAAATGAAAAAAATATATCTTTTTAGTTTCTGGTGATATATCAGGTATACAGGATTTTATTTATACTATTCCATCAAAAGGTGCTTTGAAAACCTTGAGAGGTCGCTCACTTTATATTGATTTATTATTAGAAGAATTTATAGATGAATATTTAGAGCAAATAGGGCTATCAAGAGCAAATGTATTATATTCTGGTGGAGGGCATTTTTATATTTTAGCTCCGAATATAGAGGATATAAAAAAATCTATAGATAAATTACAAGCAAAGATGAATAGATGGCTGATGGAAAATATAGGCATTAATCTATATTTAGCTATCGGTACGGCTGAATGCAGTGCTAATAATTTGATGAAATCTGAAGCTCAAGGAAATTTATTCGCTATAGTTAATAAAAAATTAAAAGATGATAAAACTATACGATATAGCAAAGATGAAGATTTTTTAGAGCATATATTTAATGTAGAAAAGGAAAAAGATACAGCAAAAAAAGAATGTAATATCTGTCATAATTTAGTGGATAAACTTTGGAAATATAATAGTGATGAAGAAATTGCTTGTGAATTTTGTCTGAATTTATATAAATTAGGCAAGATTATATTGACACAAGATTTAGTTTTTGTCATCAGTGAGGAAAAAATAGATGGTGGCATCAAAATTTTTGGCAAAGATAAAGATTTATATATGTATGCTGTAAATATAGAAGATATAGATATGTTTAAAGGAAAAATCCTGCGTATTTATAGCAAAAATAATCTTTTAGAAAATGATTTGGCTATACGTTTATATTTAGCAGATTATAGTGCCAAAAATGAAAATGATGAGGTCATGACTTTTGATGATTTAGCAAAGAGTAGTTGTAAAATAGATAAAGGTATAAAAAGATTAGGCGTATTACGATTAGATGTAGATGATTTAGGTATAGCTTTTAGCAGTGGTTTTGTAAGTGATAAAGATAAAATAGAAGATAATTTAAGATATGCTACCTTATCTCGCTATGCGGATTTATCAAAAGATATATCTATGTTTTTTAAAGTAGCGATAAATAAAATCTGTGCTGGCGATTTAATAGGGTGCGTAGATTTTGAAGAGAAAGCTTTCAATATTTTGGGCATAGCTAAAGCCCAAAAACGCAAGGTAAATATTATTTATGCTGGCGGTGATGATTTATTTTTAGTCGGTGCATGGGACGAAGTATTGGAAGTAGCAATAGATATAAATAGAGCTTTCAAACAATTTACTAATGGAAGATTGACACTTAGTGCAGGTATGGCAATGTTTAGCCCGACATATCCTATTAGTAAGATGGCAGAGATTGCAGGTTTATTAGTACAAATGAGTAAAAATAGGAAAGATAAAAATAGCATAGCTTTATTTGGTATGGAAACGAATTTAAAAGCAAATGGTAAGCCAGAGTGTAAGCATATATATACATGGGCGGATTTTGAAATGAAGGTCTGCAAAGAGAAGATGAATTATTTATTAGCTCGTCTTTCTTTTGATGGTGATAAATTTAATAAATTATCTGTAGGAAAGAGTTTAATTTATAGATTGATGGATTTAATACAATTAGCAGATGAAGATAAATTGAATATAGCAAGATTTGCTTATGTATTGGCGAGAATGCAACCTAAACAAGACAAAGATGAGCAAAAAAAGAAAAGTATATGAAGATTTTGTAAGTAAAATGTATCAATGGATAAATAATAATGAAGATAAAAAGCAATTAGCGACTGCTTTAAATTTATTAGTATATTATTTAAGAGATAAAAAGGAGTAAATATTTATGGAAAATATAGTGGATAAAGCGGAATTAGCAATAAAATCTATACGTAAACCAAATAAAAAAATCATGATAAATTAGTTATAGAGCTAAAAACTAATCAAATAAGAAAAATTTTAACAGCGGTGAATATCTTAAAAAATAAAAGTAGATATCTATAAAATAGCTAATCCTCAAGCGAAAAAATTAGATGAAGAATTGCAAATGGAAATAGAATTTTTGAGAGTGAGTATATCTTATCAAGCAGGTAGAGAAAAATTAGTTAGGGAGTTTGTAGAAAAAGCAGATTTATTAAATATGGTAAAAGACATCAATGGCGATATAAAAGCTTTTGAGAATTTTTGTAGATATATAGAGGCTTTAGTGGCATTTCATAAATTTTATGGAGGACAAGAATAATGATGAATATACAAGGACAAAGACAATTGCAGGGAAAATTATTTATTACGGCAAATTTAAAGCTCATAACAGGTATGCATATAGGGGCAAATAGTGATTTTGCACCTATTGGGGCGGTGGATAGTCCATTTATTCGTGATTGTCTGACTCATGAACCAATCATTCCTGGTAGTTCTTTGAAGGGAAAAATTCGCACTTTATTAGCTAAGAGTAGATGTAAAAATTTAATTTTAAATAATATAGATGACGATGATGAAGTGATATCGCGTTTATTTGGTTCAGCAGGGAAAAAAGGAGCTTGTTTTGCAAGATTGCAGTTTTTTGATTTATTTTTGACTCGCAAAAGTGTAGAAGTATTTAAAAATCTCGATACAGATACGTATATTGGCGAGATAAAATGGGAAAATACCATAGCGAGGTTGACAGGCTCGGCAAATCCTCGTCAGATTGAAAGAGTACCAGCTGGGGCAGAATTTGTATTTAAACTTGTTTATAATATTGAAGATGAAGAGCAGATAGATGAAGATATGAAGATTTTAGCTCAAGGTTTTCAATTATTACAGATGGATTATCTTTGGCGGACATGGTTCTCGTGGATATGTAGAGTGAAATTCAATGATTTTAAAGTTAAAGCTATAAATAAGAAAATTGATGCTGATGAATATGGATATTTTTTTTGAAGGGAAATGTTCATAATGAAATATAGAGCTTATTTTTTAGAGTTTTTGACACCTGTGCATTTTGCGGATAATAATTTTGGCGGAGATTTAGAAAAAGCTAGTTTTTATTGTAGTGCAGATACTTATTTTAGTGCTATTTGTTCAGAAGCTAATTTGATTTCTAAGGAAATACTACAAAGCATTATGGAAAAATTTGAGCAGAGAAAATTAGCGATATCCAGTTTATTTCCCTATTATTATTCTGCCCCAAATGATGATTTACAATTATATTTGCCAAAGATATATTTATCTATGGATAATTTGTCGAAGATAGACTCTTATCCTGAACAGAAAAAATACAGTAGATTATGGAAGCAAAATGATAAAGAAAATTTTTATTCGTATTAGTGAAATTAAAAATTGGCTACAATCTATAAATGATAAAGAAGTATATAGCATAGATAATCCTATTTTTGCCATAGAAAATACAATGGAAAAAGTAGCTTGTAGAGGTCAAGAACCTTTTGCCTTATTTTGTGAATAGCTATAAATTCAATGATAATGCAGGATTGTATTTTATCTTGGGTTATGAAGATGATGATGATGCTATTATTATGGAAAAAATAATAGAAAGTCTGGGTTATAGTGGTATTGGTGGCAAAAAAAGCAGTGGTTATGGTAAATATAAATTTTTTAGAAATCCTAAAATTTTAAATGGAGAAGTTAGCAAATATAGAGATGTTTTGATTTTAACTAAAATGATAAATATGGATATGAGTGTAAATAGGGGCAGAAAATTATGTATAGCACCATTATTGCCTAAAAAAGAAGATGTAAAATATATATCTGTTGGCAATTATAAGATTATAAAACGCAGTGGTTTTATCTATGACCAAAATACACATAATAAGAAGCGAAAAAAATAATCTATATATGTTAGCAGAAGGTTCTTGTTTGATGAAGTATTTAGAAGGCATGATGCTAAAAGAAGAATATGAGGGCATATCTTATCCTATTTATCGAAATGGTATAGGTATGTTTGTGGGGATAGATTGTGAATAATACGAATTTGATAGAATTTAATAAAATGTATCTGGATATTATCACACCTGTCAATATAGCCAGCAATGAAAAATTAAATACTACAGATTATATATATGATAGTAAAAATCAAGTAGCATATTTTTTAAATCCTTTATTGTGGCATAAATTTATTTATACGAAAAAATTATTTCCTGCTTATATGGATTTTATCAATGATAAGACTAAACCACGAAAAATATTATATAAATGGTTGATAGAGCAAGGTTATAATATCGAGGATATAAAAGAAGTCGTAAAATATAAATTAATCGCACATGAAAATATAGATAAGATAAGTAAAGATAGTTTAAATGATATTATTTTGCAGACAAAATTAATAGATGGCAGTGCTTATATACCAGGTAGTACGCTAAAAGGCTTGATAAGAACGGCTATTTTATATGATTTATTGCAAAAAAATCCGCATTTAAAACAAAGACTTTGGCAAAGTTTGGAAAGAGCTATAAATGGTAATAAATCTTATGATGAAATAAAAAGGGTTGAAAATAATTTAAATAGATTATTGACGGCTGAAATAGAAGGTACAGGAAAGAGAGAATATACGAAATACGATAAGAAAAGTATAAAAATTGAGTATTATAATTTTATGCAGGGAATAAAATTAAGTGATGCTATGGCAAAGACAGAGCATAATAACTTAGTTTTATTGAAAAAAATTGATTTGGCAGTGAAAGATAATTATATAAAAGAAAATTCGCTAAGTGTTTATCGTGAATGTATAGAGCCGAAGACAAGATTTTATTTTGATATGCAGATAGAAAAAAGATTTACGCAAAAATTAAATATAAATTCAGCAGAAGATATTTTAATAATGATACAAAATTTCTTTGACGCTAGTAATGAATTATTATCATCTGCTTTTGGCAAAGATTATGGATTTTTATTTAATGATACGAACTTAGGCAATACTTATATCGGTGGTGGTACAGGCTTTTTGACGAAAACTCTAGTGGCTTATCTAGCACCTACAAAGATGAAAGCAAAAGAATTTATTAGTAGATATTTAAATATGAAATTCAAACAAAGAGTAAAGCCTGGTATAAGAGATAACGAAGATTGCTCCACGAACATTGAAGGCTACAAAATATAATGGAAAATTGACTTTGCTAGGTATAGCGAAGATAGGTAAAGTATAATTATGTTGAAAATAATTGAGATAGTATTAAAAGCTAAAGCTGATGAAGAAATACAAAAAGCAGAAAAATCTTTAGCGTCAATTATGAATGATGTTTTGATGCAATATGTAGACGACAAGTATCGAGAATATTTATCTATGCAGATGATAAAGCCATATACACAATATATAATAAAAGATATAGAGGTTGAAGATATATATTATTGGCGGATTGCTACACTAAATCAAGAAGCTACAGAAAATATAGCTTATAGATTGATGGATAAATTGATGAAGGAAAATTGTGAGTTTATAACAGCTGATAAGATAGTATTTCAGATAGAGAAGAAAAGTTATATTCATAGTGCTACATATAAGCAATTAGTAACGAAATATTTTACACGTAGATTGAAAAGTAGCTATATTGAATTTAATTTTTTGACACCGACTTTATTGTTTGGCGAAAAAGATAAAATAATTTGTCAACCGCATGATATAATAATGAATTTAGTCGCTATCTGGAATTTATTTGCTATTGATGAAAAATTGTATGAACAAGATTTAATTGAAAATCTAGCACAAGAAATACAGCTAGATGATTATGAAGTCGTTTTTAAGACCACAGCTGATAAATGGCAAAAAAGACCTCACATTTCAAGGAAAATGTAGGTTTAGTTTAAAAAAATAATATAATGGCAAATAAAATAATCTTAATGCTGGCAGAATTTTCCCAGTATACATCAATAGGAGTAAATACACATTTAGGCATGGGAGCAATACAGATAAATTAAATTAAAGCAAAATAAAAAGGCTTGTTATAGAAAAATAACTATAACAAGTCTTTTTTTATACAGTAACTGTTGATATTTATCTGAACTAAATGGCAAGCAATGGACATTTCAATATACGTTTTTGTACAGTAACTGTTAATATTTATCGGCTTCTAAAAAGAAATTATGGTATTGGAGACCAGAGTTTTCGTACAGTAACTGTTGATATTTATCAAAGCAAGCAGAAATATATAACAAACAAACTGCTGAGTTTTCGTACAGTATCTGTTGATATTTATCCTTTAATAGAAGTAAAACAGTTATCCAACATATTAGTTTTCGTACAGTATCTGTTGATATTTATCTGTTGGCAATGGATCTGATTTTTGTACGGTAGTTGTGTTTTCGTACAGTATCTGTTGATATTTATCCCACAAATATTGTATCGAGCAGAAAAACCATTAAACTTTTCGTACAGTATCTGTTGATATTTATCAAACAACACAAATAAACACAATGGAGGAAAATAAAACTTTTCGTACAGTATCTGTTGATATTTATCTGTGTAGTTGATTATTTTGTCGTATCTTTAACAAGACTTTTCGTACAGTATCTGTTGATATTTATCTATGTAAGTTAAATAAAAAGGAGTTTTAAAAAATGTTACTTTTCGTACAGTATCTGTTGATATTTATCAAGGGGAGAAATAAAGATGATAAAGTTCTTAACTAACTTTTCGTACAGTATCTGTTGATATTTATCTCTATTCTTTCAAATGCTCCTTTGTATGTAAATGAACTTTTCGTACAGTATCTGTTGATATTTATCTAATTATTATATCTATTTATTGGAGGTTCTAACGTACTTTTCGTACAGTATCTGTTGATATTTATCTCAGTAATCTTTTGTTGTTATGCTCAACCACATCTACTTTTCGTACAGTATCTGTTGATATTTATCCCCTTAAAGATTAAGGTTTATAAAATATATTATAGATGAAAATAGTGATTTTATCAAGGTTTAGGGATTTTTTACCAACGAAAAGGATTTTGAGAATTTAATGACGAATTTTTGTTATAATTATTGATATATCAACATTTTTAAATAAAGATGAATATATTACTTGGTAAATTCAAAGAAAGGGGCATTTTGATGAAGGTTTATCAAATACGCATAAAATTATATTTATTAAAGGATATCATGGCACAAGATGTGCAAATTATGTTGACTAGATTTATTGATAAAAGTTTATTTGCAAGAGAAAATCTAGGAAAATTACATAATATAAATACATATAAAAATTATTGCTATGATTTATTATCGCCATTGGAAAAGATAAAATCTATAAAAAAGGCAAGATATATACTTTGACTATCAGAACTATTGATGAGGATATGGCAGAATTTTTCTATGAAGTTTGTCCAAATATAAATACTAGAGAATTTAAAGGTCTGACAGCAGAAAAAAGAGTTTTGCCACGAAAGATAATAGAGTTTATCTATACTTTGACACCAATGATAATCAAGGCAGAAAATGGTTATTGGAAAAATTGCATGAGTCAAGAAGAATTTGAACAGCGATTTATTATTAATTTAACTAAGAAAATAAATAATTTTAAAGGCGATATAAATGATAAAGATGAAATAAATATGGAAAAATTTTTATTCCACTATAGAATTTTTAAATAAAACACCTGTGCCAATGAAATATAAAAATATAAAACTTCTCGGCGATAAAGTGCGTCTTGCTGTCTTAGATGATGAAAAATCTCAAGAAATGGCATATTTATCTTTAGGCGTGGGCTTAGGTGAGATGAATTCACGAGGAGCAGGTTTTGTGAATTATCGTTGGCTATAAATTTAAACTAGATGATTGAGGAAAAAACTTGATTGTCTAGTTTTTTTATAGAAAGATTTATATATATAATTAGGAAAAAACTTTATTATAATAATGGTTTTGAAGTTGCTTTATCTAGGATTTATGCCTATAATAAAGTATTGATATATCTTTGAGGAGGTGGTCAAATGGCAAGTAAAGCTTTTTTAGTAGCACTACAGTATGGAATGCTTCTTTGTATCTGTGGTTATATTTTTGTAACTGTAAAATCCATGTTCAAAGATTTGAAAAGCACTTCCAGCTTAAAGCCAGTGAAAGAAGAATCTGCACAAAATGAAGTGGCTTTAATAGTGCTAGAAGCAGCAGATCCTAAATTGGCTAATAAGAAAATATCTTTTTCAGGTCAAATCTCTATCGGTAGAGGTAAAGAAAATGATATTGTATTAGATGATATTTATGTATCACATCATCATGCTGTTATTAGTCCAGTTCGCAATCTTTATCAGATTGAGGATTTACAAAGTCGAAATCACACCTATATAAATGGTAATATTCTTAATGGCAAAGAATTTTTACAAAATGGTGATGTTATAAAAATAGGTTGTGTATCATTCCGTTTTGAGAGGTGAGAGCTATGATAATTACTCATGCTACTGATATTGGTTGTGTACGTACTACAAATGAAGATAGTTATCTTTGTATTGAACCACATATTTATGCAGTTGCAGATGGCATGGGAGGACATGCAGCTGGAGAGATTGCCAGTCGCATAATGGTGGATACTATAAAATTTCATTTGGAGAATAAAAATCCTGATGAATGTAGTGAAGAATGTTTAAAATCTGTTGTCTTAGAAGCGAATAAACAAATTATGAAAGCTTCTAGTGAAAATCCTGATTATAATGGCATGGGGACTACGATTAGTCTATTTTATGTTCATTATGGATATGCCACATGGGCTCATGTAGGTGATAGCAGAATTTACTTATTGCGCAATGGTCAAATTTATCAATTGACAAATGACCATTCTTTGGTGAATGAATTATTAAAACAAAATAAAATCACAGCACAGGAAGCTGAAAATTATCCACATAAGAATATTTTAACAAGAGCAGCTGGTGTTTCTGTGAATTTAAATGTAGATACAGGTTATTGTGATATTTTACAAGCAGATAAATTCCTTATTTGCTCTGATGGCCTTACAAATATGATAGATAATGAGGAGCTAAAAAATATCTGTTATGATAGTAATATAAAAGATAAAGCTCAACATTTAGTACAAAGAGCAATTAATTATGGTGGAAAAGACAATATTACATGTATCGTGGTGGAAATATCATGATAAAAAAGGGATATATTACATTAGTATTTTCAATTTTATTATTATTT
>ENA-OQJT01000223-OQJT01000223.1-human-gut-metagenome-genome-assembly--contig:-NODE-223-length-14553-cov-1.047692_pt1 | contig 14553 bp, 16 predicted proteins | sample MGYA00242612_ERZ504779 | MGnify/ENA primary metagenome ERZ504779 (study PRJEB26092, sample SAMD00036366) | human gut metagenome | host: Homo sapiens | study: EMG produced TPA metagenomics assembly of...
CGTTCTTGATGCCCTCCTCGGATCATCTTGCCCTCACTCCGCAGATGCAAGCAGCTTTTCCACCTGCTTTTTCTGCTCCGCAACAACCTGGGCCAGCCGCTTTGGATACCCGTCCAGGCTGATGTGCTCCGGGTCGTCGAGCGCCGACTCAATAAATGCGATCTCGTAAATCAGCTTCTTGCGGATTGCCCTGATCGCCTTTTTCACCGTTCCGCGAAGCTGGCTCTCGGAGCTTTTTTAAGGCATAGGCACTTTTCGCCGAAATGACATCCATGACCGCTTCGGCCTGCGTCAGATCCATTCTTCCGTTCAGAAACGCCCGTTTCGTAAACTCGCCCGGATCTGCCGCCCGCGCGCCCGCATGTAAGACTGCCTCAAGCACCTTTTTTACCGCCAGCACACCGCCGTGACAGTCGATCTCGACGGTATTTTCACCTGTATATGTTTTCGGTCCTTTCATTACCATGACAAGGACCTCATCAATCACTTCCTCCCCTTCGGTAATCCAGCCATAATGAATGGTGTGCGATTTGACCGCGGAAAGCTTTTTTCCTTCTTTTTTTGCACGGAATACGCGGTCCGCCACTTCGAACGCATCGTTTCCGCTGATTCTTACAATACCAATTCCCGCCGGCGCCATCGCTGTGGACACTGCGGCAATTGTATCATCCAAATGAAATCCTGCCATTGTTTCCAGTCCTTTCTAAAACCTCTCTTTTTGGGGATCCCAGTATTCAGATCCACATCTTTTCTTTCCTTTCGCATGGCTCTGAATAGTTCCATTTTAGCAGAAAACCAGAAAAGACGGTACCCCGTATTTTACACAGGTACCGTCTTTTTGCATATTTTTTACGCTTTCTTATCGTTTCGGCGCTACAACAACGTGGCGATATGGCTCGCTGCCCTCGCTGTAGGTCTCCACAAATTTATTTCCCTGCAGTGCAGAGTGGATGATTCTTCTCTCGTAAGGATTCATCGGCTCTAAGGAAACCGGTCTTCTGGTCTTTTTCACTTTGTAAGCGATGTTTCTTGCCAGGTTTTCCAGTGTTTCTTTTCTGCGCTTGCGGTTAATTTTCCGTATCAAGTTTGACACGAACGTAATCCTTCTGCTCTTTATTGACTACAAGGCTGGTCAGATACTGAAGGGAATCCAGCGTCTGTCCTCTTTTGCCGATCAGGATGCCCATATCCTCACCGGCAAAATCAACTTCAAGAGAACCGTTCTCGGCATTATACTCCATCTGGATCTCAACCGGGAGCTCCATGGCTTTGAATACACCGCTTAAGAACTCAAGTGCCGTTGCCTTGATCTGGGCGATTTCCTCGTCTGTTCTCTGAACTACTTCACGCTCTTCTCTTGGCTCGGAGCGTCTTGCAGTTTCTGCCTGACGCGGAGCAGATTTTCTTTCCGTTTCTTTCTTTACAGCTTCTTTTTTCGGCGCTTCCTTTACCGGTGCAGGAGCTGCCTCTTTTTTCTCTGGTTTCTGGGGTGCTTCCGGTTCTTTTTCCGGTGCGGCTTTTACAGCGGCACGGATCACAGCCGGTTTACTTCCGATTCCAAAGAATCCGGAACTGCCTTCGCTGATGACCTGGATCTCCAGTTTATCGCTGGCAGCCTGAAGCTCAATGCAGGCTTTTGTAATAGCGTCGTCCACGGTTTTTGCGGATACTTCGATAAACTCCATAAAGATTTACCCCCTATTTTTTCTTTTTGCTGTTCTTTTCATCAAACTGTTTTACCATGTTTGCTTTCGCAGCGATGCTTCCGGCGCGGTATTCCTGATTGCTGTTGTAATACTCAGTCGAAGCCTTTCTTGCTGCCTCTTTTTCCTCAGCAGACGGCTCTTCGTTCTCCTGTACCTGAATATTACGCACACTCTGCGTTGCAGCCTGTGTGATTTTCTGCGGCGGAAGGCCGGCTTTTTCTCTCTTCTTTGCAGCTTTTTCCTGGTTTTTGCGGATCACCTCATCCATGTCGATCGAGGACATATGGCGGTTGATGATAACCTGCTGTACACTTCGAACGAGCGCACCGGCGATCCAGTAAATACCAATACCGATGGAGAATGATAAACACATAAATGCGGAGAAAACAGGCATTACCGTGTTCATGGTCTTCATGGAATTTTCCATGGAGTTTGCTGTCTTATTTCCGTTGTTGGAAGATGGTGCCTGCGGCATCAGCTTGTAGTTCAGCCACTGGGTAAACCATGCCAGAATCGGCACCAGAATTGCTCCTGCAATCAGAAGCGCAGATCCGTTTGCCATACCCTCGCGGATGACATCCATCGGAGACTGTGTGATATTAAATCCAAGGAACATGTTGATATGCTTGGACTCCGCGGCGGTTTTTGTAATGGTATCCGCAATACCGGAGAACTCGCTGATATCGGCCAGCTTCGTCCACTGGGACGGTTTCAGCACATAAAACATGTCCAGAAGGTTATTTTCGGTTAATGTTTCACTTACTTTACTGTACATGGTAACACGGTTATCTGTGATAAACTGTGTCAGGATGTCAGAATATCCTGATACACCCATCATCTGTGTTGTCAGTCCCTGGAATACATTGCGGACACTTCCGATATATCCCGGAATATGATAGATAACCTGGTACAGTGCAAGCAGAATCGGCATCTGAATCAGCAGTGTACTGCAGCTTCCTGTCGGGGAGACACCGTATTTCTGATAAACTGCCATGGTTTCTTCAGATTTTTTCATCTGAGAAGCCTGGTCTTTTTTGTTCTGATATTTCTTTTCAATTCTCTGCAGATCCGGCTGCATTACGCTCATCATCTTCGACATCTTCTGCTGCTTGATCTGAAGCGGCGTCAGAACGAGATAAATGATAATCGTATACAGAATAATCGCAATACCGATATTCGGAATTCCAATTTTTTCCAGACAAAAATAAATTCCATTGATCAGCCAGCCGAGGATCTGGCATACCCACCCGATAATCGGCCACGTTGATTTACTCAGTACGATATCCAAAAACGTCTTTTCCTCCTTATTTATCTACGGCACAGGGTCGTAACCTCCGTGTGAAAACGGGTTACATCTCAGTATTCTCCATAATGCCAGCAGACTTCCTTTGAAAGCACCATATTTCTGAATCGCTTCCAGCCCGTACTGCGAGCAGGTCGGCGTATAAGGGCAGTGCACCCTCTTCAGAGGAGACAGGTACTTCTGATAAAACCGGATACCTTTTATCAATACCGTCTTCATTTTTCTGTTTCCTTTAATATATGATGCAGTTTTCCCAGATGCAAAAGTGCTCCCTCTATCTCGAAATACGTACAGTTTTTTGCATTAACTCTTGCGATCACAACTACATCCATTCCACACTGAAATTCCTCTTCATGCAGACGATAACTCTCCCGGATCAGTCTCGCCAGATGGTGGCGCACAACGCTGTTTCCCACCTTTTTACTTACTGAAATTCCAATCCGGTTCCGTCCCAGCTGATTTTTCTTCACATACATGACCAGAAATCGGTTTGCAAACGATGTTCCCTGCTTATAAACCAGCTGAAAATCTCTGTTTTTTTTCAGGCTTTCCGAATATTTCATGAATCCATTCTTTCCTTCATGATTTGTCTAAATTTTCTTTTCATTGAATAGCTTTAGATAGAAGAAAAGACCACATAAATTTTATGCGGCCTTTGGTTTTATGCTGATAATTTTTTTCTTCCTTTTAATCTTCTTGCAGCTAAAACTTTTCTTCCACCTTTTGTGCTCATTCTTGCTCTGAATCCGTGAACTTTAGCTCTGGATCTTTTTTTCGGCTGAAATGTCATTTTCATAAGATAAGGCACCTCCTTTAAATTCTAATCAATAACTGCCTGCAAGGCAGTATTTCACTACATGTATGACAGAAAACATCATTTCAATTATATTCATAAACCCCCATTTCGTCAACCCTAAAATCAATAATTTTCGCAGTTTTTTCGGGAAAAATGCCGCTCTGACGCGGTTTTCCGGTCTGCCGCTGCCCGTGCCTTCCGTGTGCTGATTTTCGGTTTATCCACAACTTATCCACACTGTCCGCCGCACGCGTACAAATATCAGTTCGATTTTTGTGCTTTCCACACGATATCTTGTAACCGTAATCAACATTATCCACAATCTGTGGATAACCTTGTGGATAACTTTCGGTTTTGCTGTGTACAACCTGTGGGCATTTCCAATTTTTCCAGTATTTACGCCATGTATAATGTGTATATAAGTTTTCCAGACTTTACACATTTCGGTTTTTCCAGCCCTCTATCCACAATTTTATCAACATAAGATTCCCTGTTATCCACAAACTATCCTCCATTTCATCAACAGGAAAATTTTTTACACATTCTGTGGATAAAAAAATAATTATCCACATTTTTGGGTTGAATAAAACGGCATTTTATTATATCATATAGAAGTAAAAATGCGACTATTCGGGGAAAATTTCGTTTTCCAGACAGAAGTTATCCCCAAAAAGCAATGATTATAGAAGCGGAGCGACAGAAAAAGCATGGAAATCGTACAAGATAAATGGAAAGAAATACTGCAGAGAGTGCGGGACGAGCACGAATTATCTGAGATCTCCTTTACCACATGGATTGAACCACTTACGATCCATTCCGTAGAGGACAATCTGATCACAATCCTGGTTCCATCCGAAAAAATGGGCCTCGATTACGTGAGCAAAAAATATACTCTTCCTATTAAAGTAGCAATCGCGGAAATCACAGGCATCAACTATGAAATCCGCTTTATTCTGCCGGAAGAAGTGAAACAGGAAAAAGCGCCTGCTCCCGTCCAGAAAAATCTTTATGTGCCAAACCTGAATCCAAAGTATACCTTTGATACCTTCGTGGTCGGCAGCAATAACAAATTTGCCCATGCAGCTTCTCTCGCCGTGGCCGAATCCCCGGGAGAAATCTACAATCCGCTGTTTTTATACGGTGGTGTTGGACTGGGCAAAACCCATCTGATGCATTCGATCGCACATTTTATTCTTCAGAAGAACCCGTCTTCGCGGATTCTCTACGTAACGAGTGAAGAATTTACCAATGAAGTCATCGAGGCTATCCGAAACAGCAACAACACCGCAATGACCAAATTCCGTGAGAAATACCGCAATATCGACGTACTTCTCATCGATGATGTGCAGTTTATTATAGGAAAGGAATCCACGCAGGAAGAGTTTTTCCATACCTTCAATACGCTGCACGGCGCCAACAAACAGATCATCCTTTCTTCGGATCGTCCCCCGAAAGACATGGATATCCTGGAAGACCGCATCCGTTCCCGTTTCGAATGGGGACTCCTTGCCGACATCCAGAGCCCGGATTATGAAACGCGAATCGCCATCCTCCGCAAAAAGCAGGAACTCGACGGCTATTCCGTCAGCGACGATGTGATCGAATACATCGCTTCCAATATTAAATCGAACATCCGTGAGTTGGAAGGCGCTCTCAACAAAATCATTGCATACGCAAACCTTGAAAAACGTGAAATCAACATTGATCTTGCAGAGCAGGTGCTGCGCGACATCATCTCCCCGAACGAGAAGAAGGTGATCACGCCGGAATTTATCATCGACACCGTTGCAGATCACTTCGATATTACGCCGTCCGACATTGTCGGCAGCAAGCGGAGCAGCAAAATCGTATTCCCGCGCCAGATCGCAATGTATCTGTGCCGCGAAATGCTCGATGCCCCGCTGACCGGAATCGGAAAAATGATGGGCGACCGCGATCATACCACTGTCATGCACGGCATTGAGAAGATCGAAAAGGAAATGAATGCCAAAGACAGTGTCCGCAACACGGTAGATATCTTAAAGAAGAAGATTAACCCGTCTAAATAAGCGGCATAGCTGTAACTCTGTCAAAACAGTTCGAACCGATCTACATTTATATCTACATTTATATAAGAAGAAACGCATCGGTTTACAGGCCCTTATTATGCACAAACCGATGTGGAAAGCCTGTGGATGAATTGTGGACAAATTTGGGGCCTGAAGTTATCAACATTTCATACACAGGTTCACGTTCGATTATTCACAGAGTTATACAGATCGATTTTTCCAGTATTTCCGCATTCTTGACGGGGTTTTCCACATATCCACAGCCCCTACGACTAAGACTACGGATTTTTACTATATTTTTTCTTTATAAGCAGACTCACCAAGCAGTGAGGAAAGGAGAGTTATCCACAATTATGAAATTAGTGTTTGACAAAGCAGACCTTGTAAAAAGCGTTGGTATCGCTATGAAAGCTGTCTCCGGTAAAACAACCATGCCGATTCTGGAATGCATTCTGATTGATGCATCTTCCAACGTGATCAAATTTACCTCCAACGATATGGAACTCGGAATCGAAACCATCGTCACAGGTATGATTCTGGAACGCGGTATTGTTGCTCTGGATGCAAAGATTTTTTCTGAGATCGTAAGAAAACTTCCGGATAATCAGGTTACAATAGAAACAGATGAAAATCTGCTAACCACGATTACGTGTGAAAAAGCAAAATTCAACATTCCGGGACAGTCAGGAGAAGATTTTTCCTATCTGCCGATTCTCGAAACTTCCGATTGTGTTTCCATTTCCCAGTTCACCTTAAAAGAACTGATCCGTCAGACCATTTTCTCCATTGCAGCCAATGAGAACAACAAACTGATGACCGGTGAGCTTTTTGAAATCAAAGATAACACACTTCGCGTCGTATCTCTGGACGGACACCGTATTGCGATCCGCAGAATTGAGCTGAAAGATTCGTATCCGGACCGAAAAGTCGTTGTTCCGGGAAAAACCCTGAACGAAATCAGCAAAATTCTGTCCGGCGAGATGGATGATCAGATTGATATTTACTTCTCGGAAAACCACATTATGTTCAAGTTCGATGATACAACGGTCGTTTCCAGACTGATCGACGGTGAATATTTCCGCATCGACCAGATGCTTTCGAGTGATTACGAGACAAAAGTGACGATCAACAAAAAAGAATTCTTAAGCTGTATCGACCGTGCGACGCTTCTTGTCAAAGAAGGCGACAAAAAACCGATCATCATCGACATCCAGGATGGAGCGATGGAACTGCAGATCAACTCCGCGATGGGTTCCATGAAAGAAGAGATCGATATCAACAAAGAAGGCAAGGATATTATGATCGGTTTTAACCCGAAATTCCTGATCGATGCACTTCGTGTTATTGACGACGAGGAAATTTCGATTTATCTGGTCAACCCGAAGGCTCCATGTTTTATCCGGAACGAAGAAGAGAGCTATATCTATCTGATTCTGCCGGTAAACTTCAATTCCGTGAGATAAGTCACATAAGTTTGAAATCTGCCGGAACCTTTTCTGAAAGAACTTTCAGCGGTTTTACAGCCACACAGGTTGAAAACTGCGAACTTACGTGAGGAAAAGGCACGGCAGTGCAGGAGGAAAAAATGGAAATTATTACGCTGCGTGAAGATTACATCAAACTGGGCCAGGCATTAAAAGCTGCGGCTCTGGTAGAAGACGGCGTGGAAGCAAAGCTCGTCATCAAGGACGGCGAAGTGACCGTAAACGGTGAAGTAGATACCCGCCGCGGCCGCAAGCTCTATGACGGAGATGTTGTCTGCTACAATGGAAATGAGATACAAATTAAAAAATAAGGCTTAAAAACTTAAGCTGATTTTTCACGGACGAGTGCTCATGTATATCAAATCTTTAGAACTGAAGAACTATCGGAATTATGAGAGTTTATGCATAAATATCAGCCCCGGAACGAATATTCTCTACGGCGACAATGCCCAGGGAAAGACGAATATTCTCGAGGCTTTATATCTCGCGGGTACGACAAAATCGCACCGCGGCAGCAAGGACCGCGAAATCATCCAGTTTGACCGGGAGGAAGCCCATATCCGGATGATGGTGGAGCGGAACGGCAGCACGCATAAAATCGATATGCATCTGAAAAAAAATAAATCCAAGGGAATCGCCATCGATGGAGTTCCGATCCGCAAAGCGTCGGAACTTTTTGGCATTGTAAATATTGTGTTTTTCTCTCCGGAGGACCTGAATATCATCAAAAATGGTCCTGCGGAGCGCCGGCGTTTCCTGGATAGCGAAATTTGTCAATTGTCAAGACTATACATGATCGAGCTTGCCAATTATAATAAAGTGGTGGCGCAGAGAAACAAGCTGCTTAAAGAGATTTCGTTTTCCGGCAGAATGGCGGATACGCTCGAGATCTGGGATGAGCAGATGGTCCGCTATGGAACAAGCATTATTTCCGAGCGGAAAAATTTATCAGCCGCCTGAATGATATTTTATCCGAGATCCATCAGAATCTGACCGGAGGAAAGGAGCAGATTCTGATTACTTATGAACCGAATGTGTCCGAGGAAGCGTTTTCCGAAGAGTTAAAAGCCGGAAGAGAGCGTGATCTGCGTTTCGGACAGTCCTACACCGGGCCGCACCGGGACGATTTCTGTGTGCGGGTCAACGACATTGATATCCGTAAATACGGTTCCCAGGGGCAGCAGAGGACGGCGGCGCTTTCGCTGAAACTGGCGGAGATCCGTCTGGTCGAGGAGGAAATTCACGATACACCGGTTTTACTGCTGGATGATGTTTTGTCGGAGCTGGACGGCAGCCGGCAGAATTATCTTCTGCAGAGCATTCACAGCATACAGACACTGATTACCTGTACCGGACTGGACGAGTTTGTCGAAAATCATTTTGAGGCAAACAGCGTATTCCAGGTGGTCGAGGGATCTGTGTTTCACAAAGAAACAGGAGGAATCTAAATGAGTACAGAGAACATGGAAAAGACAGAGTATGGTGCAGACCAGATTCAGATTCTGGAGGGTCTGGAAGCCGTACGGAAGCGCCCAGGTATGTATATCGGCAGTACCTCCGCACGGGGACTTCACCATCTGTCTATGAGATTGTCGACAACTCGGTAGACGAGGCACTGGCAGGATACTGCAAAAATATTGACGTTACGATTAACCCGGACAACTCCATCACCGTCATCGACGACGGCCGTGGTATTCCGGTCGGCATCAATCATAAGTCGGGCCTTCCGGCCGTTGAGGTTGTCTTTACGGTGCTGCACGCAGGCGGAAAGTTCGGCGGCGGAGGGTACAAGGTATCCGGCGGTCTGCACGGCGTTGGTGCATCCGTTGTAAATGCGCTGTCCAACTGGCTTGAGGTGCGCGTTTATCACGATGGAAAGGTTTACTTCCAGCGGTATGAGCGCGGAAAAACCATGAATAAGCTGGAGGTCATCGATACCTGTCCGATCGAAAAAACAGGTACCGAGGTCCGTTTCCTGCCGGATGACACGATGTTCGAGGAGACGGTTTATGATTACGACGTTTTAAAAACAAGACTCCGCGAGACCGCATTTCTGACCAAGGGACTGCGCATTGTTCTGCGCGATCTGCGCACGGATCCGGTAGTGGAAAAAGCATTCCACTACGAGGGCGGTATCAAAGAGTTTGTCAGCTACCTGAACAAGAGCAAAACGGCGCTCTACCCGGACATCATCTACTGCGAGGGAGAAAGAGACGGCGTTCTCGTTGAGGTTGCGATGCAGCACAACGATTCCTATCAGGAAAATACGTACGGTTTCGTCAACAACATTACGACGCCGGAGGGCGGTACCCATATCGTGGGCTTCCGGAATGCACTGACGAAAACCTTTAATGAATATGCAAGAGCAAATAAACTGTTAAAAGACAGCGAACCGAACCTGACCGGAGAGGATATCCGCGAGGGTATGACGGCGATTGTCAGCATCAAAATTGAGGAGCCGCAGTTCGAGGGCCAGACAAAGCAGAAACTTGGAAACAGCGAGGCGAGAGGAGCAGTCGACAATATCGTGAGCACCCAGCTCGAGCTGTTTCTGGAGCAGAACCCGGCTGTTGCAAAAACGATCGTTGAAAAGTCCCTGCTTTCCCAGCGTGCGAGAGAGGCTGCAAGAAAAGCGCGTGACCTGACGAGAAGAAAATCCGCACTGGACGGTATGTCCCTGCCTGGAAAACTGGCAGACTGCACCGACAAGGATCCGAAAAAACTGTGAGATCTTCCTGGTCGAGGGAGATTCCGCGGGCGGTTCCGCAAAATCCGCGAGAAGCCGTGCAACGCAGGCGATCCTGCCTCTGCGTGGAAAAATCCTGAATGTAGAGAAAGCACGTCTCGATAAAATTTATGCCAATGCCGAGATCAAAGCGATGATTACGGCATTCGGAACCGGAATCCACGACGATTTCGATATCACCAAACTGCGCTACGACAAGATCATCATCATGACCGATGCCGATGTCGACGGCGCGCACATCGACACACTGATGCTGACGTTCCTGTACCGCTTCATGCCGGAGCTGATCAAACAGGGCCACGTTTACCTGGCACAGCCGCCGCTGTTCAAGATTGAGAAAAACAAAAAAGTATGGTACGCATACGACGACGATCAGATGAATCAGATCCTCAATGAGATCGGACGCGGAGATAATAAGATCCAGCGTTACAAAGGACTGGGAGAGATGGATGCGGAGCAGCTCTGGGAGACCACCATGGACCCGGAACGCCGTGTTCTGCGCCGCGTTGTGTTCGATGAAGAGTATTCTTCTGAAATTGATCTTACCTTCAATACGCTCATGGGCGACAAGGTAGAACCGCGCCGTGACTTTATCGAAGAGAGAGCAAAATACGCAAACAACCTGGATATCTAAAAAGTCCTGTGAACTGAAGTGGAGGAAAAGATGGAAGATAATGTTTTTGATAAAATTCACGAGGTCGATCTGAAAGACACGATGGAGGAATCCTACATCAACTACGCGATGAGCGTAATTGCATCCCGTGCACTTCCAGACGTCCGCGATGGCTTAAAGCCGGTACAGAGACGTATTCTGTACTCCATGAGTGAACTGAACAATACGCCGGATAAGCCGCACCGTAAGTGCGCGCGTATCGTCGGTGATACGATGGGTAAATATCACCCGCACGGCGACAGCTCTATCTACGGAGCACTCGTCAACATGGCACAGGACTGGGCAACCCGTTATCCGATGGTGGACGGTCATGGAACTTCGGTTCCGTCGACGGCGACGGCGCTGCGGCTATGCGATACACCGAGGCACGTTTAAGCAAAATCTCGATGGAGATGCTGGCGGATATCAACAAAGACACCGTAGACTTCGCCCCGAACTTTGATGAAACCGAAAAAGAGCCTGTTGTTATGCCGGCCCGCTACCCGAACCTTCTGGTAAACGGTACTTCCGGTATCGCAGTCGGTATGGCAACGAACATCCCGCCGCACAATCTGCGCGAGGTGGTAAGTGCCATTGTAAAAATTATTGATAATATCATCGAGGAGGACCGTACGACAGATCTCGAGGAGATTCTCGGCATTGTAAAAGGCCCTGACTTCCCGACCGGAGCAGAAATCCTCGGCACCCGCGGCATCGACGAGGCCTACCGTACTGGCCGCGGTAAAATCCGTGTTCGTGCGGTATCAAACATCGAGACACTGCCGAACGGAAAGAGCGAGATCATCGTAACCGAGATCCCGTATATGGTAAACAAGGCGCGCCTGATCGAGAACATCGCCGCGCTGGTAAGAGATAAAAAGATCGACGGCATCACCGGCATTGCGGACCACTCCAACCGTGAGGGTATGCGCATCTGTATCGAACTGCGCCGCGACGCCAATGCAAACGTCATTTTAAACCAGCTGTACAAACATACCCAGATGCAGGATACCTTTGGTGTGATCATGCTTGCACTGGTAAACAATCAGCCGAAAGTCATGAACCTTCTGGAGATGCTGACGTATTATCTGCAGCACCAGGAAGAGGTTGTGACGAGAAGAACGAAATACGACCTGAACAAAGCGCAGGAGAGAAGCCATATTCTGGAAGGACTCTTAAAAGCGCTTGACCATATTGACGAAGTGATCCATATCATCCGTGCATCCGCGAATGCGGCAGAGGCGAAGAAGAACCTGATGGAACGCTTCGATCTGAGTGATGCCCAGGCCCAGGCAATCGTAGACATGCGTCTGCGCGCTCTGACCGGTCTGGAACGGGAGAAGCTCGAGAACGAGTACAAAGAGCTGATGGCGCGCATCGAGCAGTTAAAAGCCATCCTCGCAGACCGCAAGGTGCTTCTTGGCGTTATCCGCAGGGAGATTCTGACCGTATCCGAAAAATACGGCGATGACAGAAGAACTTCCATTGGCTTTGATGAGTACGATCTCTCCATGGAGGATCTGATTCCGCGCGAGAATACCGTCATCACCATGACGAAACTGGGCTATATCAAACGTATGACCGTTGACAACTTCCGCAGCCAGAACCGCGGCGGCAAGGGAATCAAGGGCATGCAGACCATCGAGGACGACTACATCGAGGAGCTTCTGATGACGACGACCCATCATTACCTGATGTTCTTTACGAATACGGGAAGAGTCTACCGTCTGAAAGCATACGAGATTCCGGAGGCGTCCAGAACCGCAAGAGGAACGGCGATTGTCAACCTTCTCCAGCTGCAGCCGGGAGAGAAGATTACCGCTGTTATTCCAATGCGCAAATATGAGAAGGGCCATTATCTGTTTATGGCAACGAAAAAGGGACTGGTGAAGAAGACGCCGCTCGAAGAGTACGAGAACGTCAGAAAAACGGGTCTTGCTGCCATTGCGCTCCGCGATGATGATGAACTGATTGAAGTTAAGACAACTGATAACGAGAAAGAGATTATTCTGGTAACGAAATTCGGCCAGTGTATCCGCTTCAAGGAAAACGATGTGCGTACGACAGGCCGTGTTTCTATGGGTGTACGCGGCATCAACCTTCTGGACGGCGATGAAGTAGTCGGCATGCAGATCTGCACGCAGGGAGACTATCTCCTTGTCGTATCCGAAAACGGCATGGGCAAACGGACGCCGATGGCAGAGTTTACCGTACAGCTCCGTGGCGGCAAGGGTGTCAAATGCTATAAGATTACCGAAAAGACCGGAAACCTGATCGGTTCCAAGGCGGTCAACGAGGATAATGAGATCATGATGATCACCACAGAGGGAATCATCATCCGTACGCCATGCTCCGGCATTTCTGTGATGGGACGGATCACATCCGGCGTTAAGCTGATGGATGTGGACGGCGAAATCAAGGTTGCCAGCATTGCAAAAGTAAGAGACAAAGAGGCGTCTGAGGAGATGGAAGAGAACGAAACGGCTTCTGAGAAAACGCAGGAATAATACAGCGTCGCAAAACGTGCCTGAGAGAAAAAAGCTCAGGCACGTTTTGCTCGTTTGGGGAAGGGGAGAAAAACATGAAACGAATTTTACTGATGGTGCTGCGGAATCTGCTTCTGGTTCCGTGGATGTGGTGCCGGCTCTGTTACCATGCAGCGCATCCGGACAAGTACAGTCTGGAAGAGCACTTTAAAATGCTGCGCTTTGTTGTACAGCGGGCGAACAAAGGCGGAAACGTCATTGTGGAATCCTATGGAGCAGAAAATCTTCCGGAGCAGGACGGTTTTGTGATGTATCCGAATCACCAGGGACTGTACGATGTGCTGGCGATCGCAGGAGCGTGCTCGCGTACCTTTACAGTTGTTGCCAAAAAAGAGGTAGAGCATATTCCGTTTTTAAAACAGGTCTTTGCGTGCATCCACGCGCTGTTTATGGACCGGGAAAATCTGCGGCAGTCAATGCAGGTTATCAATGAGGCGGCCGATGTCGTAAAAGAAGGCAAAAACGTCATTCTGTTTCCGGAAGGAACGAGGAGCAGAAAGGGAAACCAGCTGCTGGAGTTTAAAAGCGGCAGCTTCAAGATCGCAGTAAAAGCAAAATGCCCGATCGTGCCGGTTGCGTTAAAAAACTGTTTTGTTCCGTTTGACTCCAATACCGTCCGTCCCGTAACGGTAGAAGTCCATTTTCTCGACCCGATCCCATATGAGGAATACCAGGGAATGAAGACAACAGAGATTGCCGAGATGGTAAAGAAGAGAATTGAAGCCGTCGTAACCGCGTAGCGGTTTCAGAAAAGAGCGTGATATGCGCTCTTTTCTGCTATTCTGGGGGCTGATTTGGGTTCTGTAAGGCATATTTTCTATAATAGTAAGAAAAAAACAAAAAATTCGAAAAAACGGGTTGACAAGAACGTAAGGTTTTTGTATAATAAACCATGCGTCACGAATGAGTGACCGCACATATCATTTTATATTTAGGCATTTGGAGAAGTACTCAAGTGGCTGAAGAGGCGCCCCTGCTAAGGGTGTAGGTCGGGTAACCGGCGCGAGGGTTCAAATCCCTCCTTCTCCGTTTAAAAGCCAAAAACAAAATGATATTTTTGTGGAAAAAGTTCTTGACAGACAGTTTCACATCTGATAAGATAGCAGAGTTGGTGATAGGTTTGAAAAAAACTAATCCAAAAAAATAAATCAAAAAAAGTTCTTGACAAAAGCGAATGAGTTTGATAAAATAAACGAGTTGCTGATCGAAAGAACAGCGAAGAAGTTAAAAAAACTTCAAAAAAATAAAATCAAAAAAAGTTCTTGACAAACG
>ENA-OQJT01000225-OQJT01000225.1-human-gut-metagenome-genome-assembly--contig:-NODE-225-length-14419-cov-0.711517_pt1 | contig 14419 bp, 16 predicted proteins | sample MGYA00242612_ERZ504779 | MGnify/ENA primary metagenome ERZ504779 (study PRJEB26092, sample SAMD00036366) | human gut metagenome | host: Homo sapiens | study: EMG produced TPA metagenomics assembly of...
TTAAAAAGTCTGATTTTTTCCGGGATGGAAAAAGAGTATCATGATGCTTCAAGGATGACAGCCTGGCAGACTACAATCGGATTAGCCACGCTGCTTGATGGCTATTATGATGATGAGACCAATCCGGCCACCGAAAAGCATACAATCACGATGGAGAAGCTTTCCACCAAATACACCTATTTGCCGTACTGTATCGACCCATACAGTATAGATGCCAAGGGTGATATAGATTTTGACGAAGACTTTTTTATCACAAAGGATAAAGGGACAAAGACTATCGAGGTGTCGGCGTGTCCCGGCTTTTTCGATGGTAGTCTGGAAACGTCCAGCCTTGAGCCCGAGCAGCCTCTTGAGGTCAACAATGATTTCTATGCGGCATACAATAATTATGTAATGGAAAACTATACTGCAAAGCAGGGTGGTGACGGGATTGTTGCGGAAGATGCAAAGTGGCTTCTTAGGACAGGACAGCTCACAAGCAATATGATGTACACAGGCTATATAAGAGAAAATGATGCCAACAGGATTGCGGCAGCACAGCTGGTGCAGCAGTTTCTGACATCGAAGAATTTTAAGTACAGCAAAAATTCTCCTTCCACAGGCGGTAAGGATGTAGTTGAAAATTTCCTCTCAAATAGCAGACAGGGCTTTTGTGTGCATTTTGCATCGGCTGGCACGATGATACTCAGACAGATGGGCGTTCCATGCCGTTATGTAAGCGGATATTGTGCAAAGGAGGACAGCTTCAAATCCGGTGAAAATGATGAGGATATATGTGAGGTGAAGGATTCGCAGTCGCATGCCTGGGTTGAAATATATCTGGATGGTTTCGGATGGATTCCGGTGGAGATGACACCGGGATATTTTGAGTATGTGACAGGTGAGAATCCGTTTGACTATATTGGTGTCAACGGAAAGAAAACAAACACCGGTGCTGCTTATAATGATAGTGAGCATATGAATGATACTGCGGCAGATGAAGATGCTGCAAATGAAGATATAAAAAATACAGATGCAGAAAATGATGACACAGCAAAAGATGATACATCAAAAGCTGCAGCAAACAGTACATCAGGTGATGGCAGTGAGAAGGCTTATGGTTCACAGTCAGGTGCGGATAAACGTACAGATGCTCAGAACTCAAAAAAGAGACTTCATATACCACCGGTGATTTTAAAAACCTCACTCTGTGTGATTTTTCTGACTGCACTTACAGCCATCATAGTTTATATCAAAAGGCGAAGAAATATTTTGTGGGAACAAGACATTGCAAAAAGGGTGAAAAAGGCCGTTACAGCAGGGTAGCAATAATGATAAACAACCGCATCTACAAAGGTCTGGGACATCCTTCAAAGAACAGGACAGATGAGCTTTATCTGGCTAACCTGAAGGAAAAATACTGCGGACCGGATTATTGCGGAATCCATTGGGACGAGTACATGCGCATCATACAAAAGGCTGTGTATTCATCAGAGGGCATCACAGGGGAAGAATGCTTTATGATAGTGGAAACATGGAGGCATCTGGAGAAAAAAAGACATTAGACATAATTCACAAAAAAATATGTATAAAAACAGCATGATTAACAAAAAATAAACTCGTAAGGAAAATTGTGTTGAAATAATAAGGCTTCTGTGATATAAACTTAAGCAGACGTGTTACTTTTAGGGAGGCATTTGTCGTACATAACTTTAACAGGGTTAGTGTATGATAAGTGCCTCCTTTTTGTCGCTGGAACAAAAAGAATGATAGGTGCAAATCGGTACATACCCTGCATTTATAGGAGGAAAAGCTCATGAAAGACAAAATTTTTGGTGTCCTGCAGAGAGTAGGACGAAGCTTCATGCTTCCAATCGCAATCCTTCCGGTAGCAGGCTTGCTTTTAGGACTAGGAAGCTCATTCACCAACACCACAACAATTGAGACCTATGGTTTACAGTGGCTGCTCGGAGATAAGACTATACTCCATGCACTTCTTGTAATCATGAATGCGGTCGGAAGTGCCATATTCGATAACCTTCCGCTCATTTTTGCGGTCGGAGTAGCAATCGGAATGGCAAAGAAGGAAAAAGAGGTGTCAGCACTTTCAGCAGTCATAGCATACTTTGTTATGAATGTATCAATCAATGCGATGCTCAAGATTTCCGGAAAAATCCTTGCAGACGGAGCATTGCAAAGGATGTGCTTGATGGAACCATCACATCAGTATGCGGTATCCAGTCGCTGCAGATGGGCGTGTTTGGTGGAATTATCGTAGGACTTGGAGTGGCAGCACTGCACAACCGTTTCTACAAGATTGAGCTGCCGAATGCATTGTCATTTTTCGGTGGAACAAGATTTGTGCCTATCATATCAACAGTGGTATATCTTTTTGTAGGAATCTTAATGTATTTTATCTGGCCGACAGTGCAGAACGGAATCTATGCACTCGGCGGAGTGGTGACAGGAACAGGATATTTCGGAACACTTCTCTTTGGTATTATAAAGAGAGCTCTTATTCCATTCGGACTGCACCATGTATTTTACATGCCGTTCTGGCAGACAGCAGTCGGTGGAACGATGGAGGTTGCAGGACATATGGTTGAGGGTGGACAGAACATCTTCTTCGCACAGCTTGCTGACTCTGCAAATATCGCACATTTCAGTGCCGATGCCACAAGATATTTCTCGGGAGAGTTCATTTTCATGATTTTTGGACTTCCGGGAGCAGCACTTGCAATGTATAAATGTGCAAAGCCGGAAAAGAAAAAACAGGCAGGAAGCCTTTTACTTTCTACAACACTTGCATGTATGTTTACAGGAATCACAGAGCCTCTTGAGTTCTCATTCCTTTTCGTAGCACCGGCTCTTTTTGCAGTACAGGTAGTGCTCGCAGGAAGCGCATACATGATAGCACATATTTTAAACATTGCTGTAGGACTTACTTTCTCAGGAGGATTACTTGATTTCTTCCTGTTTGGTATATTGCAGGGTAATGAAAAGACAAGCTGGATGCTCGTGATTCCGGTGGGAATAGTATATTTCTTACTGTATTACTTTATTTTCAGCTTCCTTATAAAGAAGTTTGATTTCAAGACTCCGGGCCGTGAGGATGACGATACAGAGACAAAGCTCTACACCAAGGCAGATGTAAATGCAAGAAAAGCTGCCAAGGATACAAAAGCTTCTGACGACAAAGCGGCTGTAGACGAGCTCTCGCAGACTATATCACGAGGTCTCGGCGGCAAAGCCAATATCTCAGATGTGGACTGCTGTGCAACAAGGCTTCGTATCACAGTAATTGACCCTGAAAAGGTAAACGATGTGCTTCTTAAATCAACAGGAGCATCAGGAGTCGTACACAAGGGACAGGGCGTACAGATTATCTATGGACCAAGAGTAACAGTGATTAAATCAGATTTAGAGGATTATCTTGCGAGCGTGACAGAGGAGCATTTCGAGGATGATGCAGTAGAAAATAATACAGCAGATGCATCAAAGACAAAAGATTCAAACACCTCTTCTGATAAAGCACAGGATTCGGATGTTGAATCAGAGCCGACAAGTACAGTTATCATCTCAAGCCCTATGACAGGAATAGCAGCAGACCTCTCAACAGCGCCGGACGAGGCCTTCGCCGGCAAAATGATGGGTGATGGAGCGGTAGTCACACCTGAGGAGGGGGTAGTTGTAGCACCTGAGGATGGAACTGTTTTATTCGTTTTTGATACAAAGCATGCTTTGGGATTTACAACCGACTCAGGAATTGGTATGATAATCCATGTAGGAATTGATACAGTAAAGCTCGAGGGTAAAGGCTTTGACGTACAGGTTGAGGCAGGATGCCATGTTAATAAGGGCGACGTGCTCATGAAGCTTGACCTTGACTACTTAAAGGCTAACGCACCATCAGTTACAACTCCTGTTATCTGCACAGAGCTAAAAGATAATCAGAAAATCCGCCTCATCATAGACGGACCGATTAAGGCAGGAGAGCCTCTCTACGCAGTTGACACCTACGAGAAGTAATTCATACTTCATGATAATTGAATTGTCCGGTTATGTTAATAATAAATAGTTCGTATAAATTATCAGGAGTACATTAATAAATGTCAGGGGAATGATATGTACAGAATCACAAAGGTCTTAAATCACAATACAGTGCTTGCGGTAAAGGACAAGAGCGCAAGAGAATATCTTATAGTCGGAAAGGGTGTGGGTTTTGGAAAGAAAATTACACAGTCTGTCGAGCAACGGAAGAGGATTCACTGTATGAGCTGACCCAGACAAGGGACAGAGGTCCGGCAAAGGACATAGTAAAATCCATCGAGCCGGAGTATCTTGAGATTGCAAACACACTGCTCGATAATGCAGAGCATGAGTTTGGTCATATAGACAGAAGCATATTGTTTCCTATGGCAGATCATATAGCATTTGCTGTAAAGCGTATGGAAAACAAAGAACAGATCAGCAATCCTTTAAACGATGACATCCGTGTGATGTTTTATAGGGAGTACAAGATAGCTGAGAATATACGCCATATACTAAAAGGATAAAAAACAAATTGATATAATTGATGATGAGATCGGCTACATTACTCTTCATATTCATACATCCTTAAACAATTCAAAGGTATCGGATGCCATGGAGATGGCGGCAGCAGTTCGAAAATGCGCCACATTTATAGAGGAAAAGATTGGAAAGCACATAGATGTCACTACTATGGCCTACAACCGCCTCATGAACCATATCCGCCACATGGTATCAAGAGCCGCGACCGGAGAAAAATTAAAGGTTGATCTCAATCAGTTTATGAGAAAAATTACCCGGAGTCATTCGCACTGGCAGGTGAGATATGTAAGGAGCTTGGAAAGAACTTAAATCATGAGTTTTTGGACAATGAGACAGGCTACCTTGCCATACATATCGAGCAGATTAAGTGTGATGAGATGGTAAGTGAATAAAAAATGTGAAAACCTTCCTGCACATTAGGTTATGTGTGGGAAGGTTTTTTCGTGAAAAAGTACTGTGATGGAAGAAATGAATGGGGATTTGCGTAAGAAAATGGATATAACGAATGGGGATTTGCGTAAGAAAATGAATATAACAAATGGGGATTTGCGTAAGATTATGTACAAATCTTCCTTAATGTGGTACACTACATAGTTGTATCAACAAACATCCGATACACAAAATACATATGAAATCAATTTAAAGGAGATATATATACCATGAAACTCGGCATCGTCGGACTTCCGAACGTCGGAAAGTCTACATTATTCAACTCACTCACAAAGGCAGGAGCGCTTTCAGCAAACTATCCTTTTGCTACAATCGACCCAAACGTAGGTATTGTTTCAGTGCCTGACGAGAGAATCGTAAAGCTCGGAGAGCTCTATCACACAAAGAAGGTTACACCTGCAACAATCGAATTTGTTGATATCGCAGGTCTTGTGAAGGGAGCCAGTAAGGGTGAGGGACTTGGAAACCAGTTCCTTGCAAATATCCGTGAGGTAGATGCAATCGTACACGTAGTGCGCTGCTTTGAGGATACAAACATTATCCATGTAGATGGCTCTGTAGATCCTGCAAGAGATATCGAGACAATCAATCTTGAGCTTATTTTCTCGGATGTTGAGATTCTTGACAGGCGAATTGCAAAGATTGCAAAGCAGGCAAGAATGGACAAGACACTTGCAAAGGAGCTTGAGCTTGTTGAGGCAGTAAAGGCTCATCTTGAGGACGGAAAGATGGCCAGAACCTTTGAAGTGCCTGATGATGAGGATGCACAGCTTTGGTTCAAGGGATATAATCTCCTTACAGCAAAGCCTACCATCTACGCAGCAAACGTATCAGAGGACGACCTCGCAGATGACGGCGCAAGCAATCCGCATGTTGCAAAGGTAAGAGAAATGGCAAAGGAAGAGGGCGCAGAGGGTATTTGTTATCTGTGCACGGATTGAGCAGGAGCTTGCAGATCTCGATGAGGACGAAAAGAAGGAGTACCTTGAGGATTTAGGTGTTGAGTCAAGCGGTCTCGATAAGCTTGTAGCAGCCAGCTATTCACTTCTCGGACTTATTTCCTTCCTCACAGCAGGAGAGGATGAGTGCCGTGCATGGACTATAAAGAAAGGTACAAAAGCACCACAGGCAGCCGGCAAGATACATACTGACTTCGAGCGTGGCTTCATCAAGGCGGAGGTAGTCAACTATCAGGATCTTCTCGACAACGGAAGCCTTGCAGCCGCAAGAGAAAAGGGCATCGTAGGCATGGAAGGAAAAGAGTACGTTGTTAAGGACGGAGATGTAATTCTTTTCAGATTTAATGTATAATTTTATGAATAAAACGCTTTTATAAGCACAAATCAAAAAGAAACGCATAAGATAGACCAAGGGAGGTCTGTTTTATGCGTTTTCTGGATTTATGCGAAAAAGAGGTTGTGAGCGTGGAGGAGGGCAGGTTCATCGGACACGTACGGGATTTGGAGTTTGACCCGGTCTGTGGCAAAATCTGTGCGATTATCGTGCCGGGACCGGGAAAATATATGGGAATATTTTGCAGGGATTATGAATATTGTATTCCATGGGTTAAGATTGTGAAGATTGGACCCGATATAATATTGGTAAATATATGTGAGTCTGATATGCGGCGCAAGCTGTTATGATTTTATAAATAACAAAAAAATTATAAAAAAGTCAAAATCAGTACAAAACATAATTGACAACGAAAATTAGTAATATATATACTAAAATATGTATAGGTCTTTTTAAATACAGATGATGATTTGAAGTATTATAATGAGAAACAAAGATATTTTGCTTCTTCATACTATATGATACCTACGGAGGGTACAGCATGAAGTGTCCATTTTGCAGTAGTGACAACACAAGGGTAATAGACTCAAGACCGGCTGATGACAACAGTTCTATCAGGCGCAGAAGGCTGTGCGATGATTGCGGCAAGCGTTTCACTACATATGAGAAGGTGGAGACAATCCCGCTCATCGTTATAAAAAAGGATAACAACAGAGAGCAGTATGACCGCTCCAAGATTGAAAAGGGCGTGCTTCTTGCATGTCACAAGAGACCGATTTCAGCAGATACAATCTCAAAGCTTGTAGATGAGGTCGAGATAGAAATCTTTGCCAGAGAGGAAAAGGAAATCCCTACATCACTCATCGGAGAGCTGATTATGGACAGATTAAAGGACCTTGATGCGGTAGCTATGTGAGGTTTGCATCGGTTTACCGAGAGTTTAAGGATGTCAATACATTTATGACAGAGCTTAAAAAGATGCTTGACACCAAATAGTGTTTAGGCAGCAGGATTTATTTAGAACAGAATGGGAAGGTGCGTATGAACATTTCCGGTATTCGCCCGAGCGAAGGCTTTTATTCATACAATTCCATAAGGGTAAACGAGCTTAGAAACAGCCAGATTATGAGTTCGAAGCAGGCAGTGGATGACACAGCTTCACAGCAATCCATTGCTGATGATACGGCTGATTATGAGGCTGCAAGGGCAAGGCAGAGCTTTACCTCGCTTGATTATGCAAAGACATATGATTCCAATGCGAGCTATGAGCTTAAGGGTGCTGACAGTGATATCAGCACACTTGATGTCGCAAAGGCTGTATCCGATTTAGACAAGGATAAGGTATTGCAGCAGTATCAGCATTTTGTCGGCAGTGCGGATGGTATGGTTATGCAGCAGGCAGCCTTGAATGAACAGATTAACAGGGAGACAGAGAATTTTATACTATGAGTTTTTTATACCCGGGAGAGTACATTGACTCGACATACAGCATAGATTTTGATAAATTATATAAGGAGGGCTACAGGGGTGTTATTTTTGATATCGACAACACCCTTGTGACTCATGGTTCGCCTGCTGATGAGCGGGCGATTGCTTTGTTTAAGCACCTTAAGGAGCTTGGGTTTTCGTGCCTTGTGCTCTCAAACAACAAAGAGCCGCGTGTGAAGAGCTTTGCTAAGCAGGTTGGGATAAAGTATATCTACAAGGCAGGAAAGCCCAAGCCATCAGGCTATCGTACAGCAATGGAGAGGCTTGGCACAGATACGAAAAACACTCTTTTTGTGGGAGATCAGATATTTACAGATATCATCGGAGCTAATCTTACGGGCATCAGATCAATACTTGTAGCACCTATTGACCCGCATGAGGAGATACAGATTGTGCTTAAGCGCTTTATTGAAAAGCCTGTAATTGCATGCTACAAGAGGCATTTAAAGAAAGTAAATAAATAATTTTTAACTAATAATTTAAAATTTGGAGGCATATATATTATGAAGATTGCAATCGGAAACGATCACGCAGCAGTTGAGCTTAAAAAGACAATAATGGAGTACGTTGAGAGCATGGGCACGAGGTGACCAACTTCGGCACAGATTCAAGTGAGAGCTGCAATTACCCGGAGTATGGTGAGAAGGTGGCTAATGCAGTGGCATCGGGCGAGTTTGACTGCGGAATACTGATATGCGGTACCGGTGTAGGTATCTCAATAGCAGCAAATAAGGTCAACGGAATCCGTGCGGCAGTTTGCTCAGACACAGCCACAGCACGCCTTGTAAACAGCACAACAATGCCAATATCATAGCCTTTGGTGAGAGGATTGTAGGTGTTGAGCTTGCAAAGGATATCGTAAAGGCTTATCTGACAGCCGAGTTTGAGGGTGGCAGACACGCCAAGAGAGTGGCTATGATATCAGATATCGAGGCAAGAAACTAATATAAAACCAATACAAATTCATACAATAGAAAATAAATACTTGAAATGTATTGCTTTTTATTGTAGAATGGACGAATGAGAGAGCTTAGGCTCGCACGATTTAAGGAGGAAGTAACTAATGATTTCAGCAGGAGATTTCAGAAACGGTGTTACTATCGAGTTCGAGGGAAACATCTATCAGATTATCGAATTTCAGCATGTTAAACCAGGAAAAGGTGCAGCATTTGTACGTACAAAGTTAAAGAATATCATCAGTGGTGGTGTTGTTGAGAAGACATTCCGTCCAACAGAGAAATGCCCTACAGCACACATTGACCGTAAGGATATGCAGTATCTTTATGCAGATGATGATTTCTATCATTTCATGGATGTTGAGACATATGACCAGATTGACTTACCAAAGGATGAGGTTGGCGATGCTCTCAAGTTTGTAAAAGAGAACGAGATGTGTAAGGTTTGTTCACACAAGGGCAATGTATTTGCAGTTGAGCCACCACTTTTCGTTGAGCTTACTGTTACAGAGACAGAGCCTGGCTTCAAGGGTGATACAGCAACAGGTGCTACAAAGCCTGCTACAGTTGAGACAGGTGCTACAGTTTATGTACCACTTTTTGTTGAGACAGATGATGTTATCAAGATTGATACAAGAACAGGTGAGTACCTTTCACGTGTATAATCTGTAGTTTTATGAGTCTGCACATATTCCGGTATGCCTGGAGTATGTGCAGGCTTTTTTATTTGTGTGCTGTGTGGCAGGTGAGAATCCCGACAGCAAGTGTCATAAACACATGCGACACAAGCATAGCCCACAGATATGCATCTATCCCATAGTGGGGTACGAGAAGCATAATCATCAGAATTCTTATCGCACAGGTGAGCAGATTGACAAAGAGCACCTGCTTTGCTTTACCCAGACCGTGCAGTATGCTGCAGAGCATTCCGCTTATGTGCATCAGTGGGCACAGAAAACACAGTCTTCTAAGGAAATATCCACAAAGCTTCGATGAAAAAAGAAAATCCCCTATAAAATCCGACAGCAGATAGAATATGCATGTAAAGATAAGACCAAAGCATAGTCCGAATAAGGCACAGGAGTTTATGGTTTTTGTGATTTTTGTATCCTTTCCGGCGGCATTCGCTTCAGAAACAGATGGCAGAAGCATCACGCAGGCACAGCTGCAAAGCACACCGGGGAATAAAAGCACGGGAAGGGTGAGACCGGAAATGGTTCCAAATATGTCAAGGGCCAATGCCGGTGATAGTCCGTAGAGCTTAAGAGTTCTTGGGATAAGCACATTTTCGACGGAGGATGAAAAGCTTGCCAATATGTAGTTTAGTGATAAAGGAATGAAAAGTGCAGCCATGCCATAGGCTGTTGTTTTCAGGCTATTGACGGATATTTTAAAGTATGAGAAATCTTTTTTTATTGTGATAACGGAAAAGACGGTTGCACTCGCTTCGCCTGCCACGATGCCGTATATAGAGTATACAGGCTTAAAGCAGCTGCCACCGTCAGATAGTATTGCGTATATCAGATAGCAGGTGCCAATGCGCGCGGTCTGCTCAATTAATTGTGTGGCAGCTGGAACGGCTGCTTTTTTCAATCCATAATAGTATCCGTTTATGCAGGAATGGATAGCAGCGGGCAGAATGGAAAAGGACAGCGCCTTGACAAGCTCTGTGCAGCGTGACTCACTTAAAATACAAATGCTTATGTAGTTGGCATTGGAATACATAATAATTGTGAGTAAAAGAGCAATGGTGGCTGACATAATTATTGCACAAATGAGTATAATCTGCCTGTTTTGAGGTTTTTCGGCAACAAGCTTTGATGTAGCAGTCTGAAAGCCGTTGCAGCAGAGTGACATGCATACGGACATGAGTGGAATCACAAGCTGATAGAGTCCAAGACCTGTTGAGCCCATGACGTTATTAAGAAATATGCGAAAGAAAAAACCCATAAACCGACTGGTTGTACCGGCAAGTGTCAGGAAAATAGTTCCGGTCACAAGTGGGTTGGATAAATATTTTTTTTACAATCAAAAAAATCACCTGTCATATGTTGTCTTAGAAGTATATGTGCTTCTTTGGATATATATGACAGGTGATTATTTATTGTGTGTTAAACAGCTATTTTGCGCTAAACAACTATTATACTCTTATATGACCGGTATCGTTATATTAAATTTGTGAGATTAACCCATAAAGTGGCGGATAGCCTTGGCTACGCCGTCATTTTCGTTTGTGTCGGTGACGTAATCAGCCTGTGCCTTAAGTTCATCGGTTGCATTTCCCATGGCCACGCCGATGTGTGCGGCTTTTACGATAGCCATGTCGTTTTCGGTGTCACCGACAGCCATTGTCTCATCAGCTGCTATATTCAGGATTTGAGCCAGCTTATGAAGCGCCACACCTTTGTCAACGCCTGCTTTTGTGAATTCCAGATTACCGTAGCCACCGCTTACGAGCGTGATTTCAGGGATTTTTTTTCAGATGCTCAAATACTTCGTCGCGGCAGTAGTAGTTATCATTTACATCCTTTGGGAAATTGATGGTCATTTTCTGCATATGGTAATTGTTTTCGCGCATCATTTTAGTGATATCGTTCACACGTTTTCTGGTTGTCATGATGTATTCCTTTATAGAAGAAGGCATTTTGAGATCCTTTGCATCCTTGAGACACTTGTACGGAGAATAGCCACAGCCGTTTATGAAGGCATCCATATGAACGCGCTTTGTCATCAGGTAATCAATTATTGAAAACGCTGTCTCATCAGAAAGGCAGTTTTCGTAAAGACATTTTTTGGTGTCAATCTCGTAGATTGCACTTCCGTTTGCAGTGATAGCGTAGCGGATGCCGGTGTCCTTAATTGCCTCAAACGGCAGCCCTCCGAATGGACGGCCGGTGGAGATGACCACATTTATTCCGGCAGCAGTTGCCTCTTTTATAGCTTTTATATTTTCCTTGGATATCTGACTTTTGTTGTTGAAAAGTGTTCCGTCAAGATCTAAAGCAATAAGTTTCATAAGAAATCCTTTCTTTTGTTTGAAAAATATAGTGTTTTAGTATATTATGGTGAATAGACTATTGATTTTTGTGTTTTAAAATCGGTTATAATGATAATATAAATTTTCACAAATTTCAAGGATGAAGAGCACATAGCTTTTGCTTTGAAATACTTTACACTGTGGAGTGAATAACAGCTGAAACAGAAAAGGAAACGAAATGACAAGAGAAGAATTCAGAAAATATATTAGAGAAAACATAGTTATCCTGGATGGAGCGACCGGTACAAACCTGATGGCAGCGGGCATGCCTGTAGGTGTGTGTCCGGAGGAATGGGTGATGGAGCATCCGCAGGTGATTCTTGATTTGCAGAAGGCTTATGTCGATAACGGCACGAATATTGTTTATGCACCTACATTTACAGGAAACAGGATTAAGCTTTTAGAATATGGTTTACAGGAGAAAATTAACGAGATAAATACTACACTGGTTGGCCTGTCAAAGCAGGCTGTCGGGGATAGGGCACTTGTAGCTGCAGATATGACGATGACAGGCAGACAGCTTTTTCCACTCGGGGATCTGATGTTTGAGGAGCTTTTGGAGGTGTACAAGGAGCAGGCGAGGATCCTTGATGCGGCGGGCGCAGATGTTTTTGTGGTTGAGACAATGATGAGTCTTCAGGAGTGCAGAGCGGCAGTGCTTGCTATAAAAGAGGTGAGCGACCTGCCTATTATGGTGACACTCACCTACAACGAGGATGGCAGGACTCTATTTGGTACACCGCCTGAGACAGCAGTTGTTGTGCTGCAGTCACTTGGAGTGGATGCTATCGGTGTGAACTGCTCGACGGGACCTGCTGAGATGATAGCGCTGGTTGAAAAAATGGCAGAGTACGCTACAGTGCCTCTTATTGCCAAGCCAAATGCAGGGCTTCCGGAGCTTGAGGATGGTAAAACTGTATACAAGATGACTCCGGATATGTTTGCCGATGCGATGAGAGGGCTTGTGGAGGCGGGGGCATCCATTGTCGGAGGCTGCTGTGGCACCACACCGGAGCATATACGTGCTCTCACAGAGGCCGTAAAGTCAATGCCTGTTCATAAGCCGCTTGAGCATCATAGAAGAGTGCTTGCGTCCGAACGAAAGAATGTAGAGATTGACTTAGATGGCAACTTTACTGTGGTAGGAGAGAGAATCAACCCTACAGGCAAGAAAAAGCTGCAGGCACAGCTTCGTGAGGGAAAGCTTGACCTGGTGCGCCAGATGGCTATGGAGCAGGAGACAAATGGTGCGGGAATACTTGATATCAATATGGGCATGAATGGCATCGATGAGAAGGAGATGATGAAATCGGTTATATATGAGGTTTCATCTACCGTGGACTGTCCACTTTGTATTGATTCAAGTTATGTGGAGGTAATAGAGGAGGCTCTTAAGATTTATCCGGGAAGAGCTCTAATCAATTCTATTTCTCTTGAGACTGAGAAGATGGAAAAGCTTCTGCCTCTTGCGGCAAAATACGGAGCGATGTTCATACTCTTACCACTTTCGGATGCAGGATTGCCAAAGGATGTCGAGGAGAAAAAGCAGATTATAAATACTATTTATGACAAGGCACTTTCGCTTGGAATGGCACATGAGGATATAGTGGTGGATGGACTTGTTGCGACAATAGGTGCAAATCCAAAGGCCGCAATCGAGTGCTATGAGACCATTGCGTACTGCAAGGATGAGAAAAAGCTTCCTACAATATGCGGACTTTCAAATATATCCTTCGGACTGCCTGAGCGTATGTACGTGAACACAGCGTTTCTTACAATGGCCATATGCAAGGGACTCACCATGGCTATTGCCAATCCATCACAGGAGCTTTTGATGAATGCTGCATTTGCATCGGATATGCTGCTCGACAGACCTGACAGCGATATAGCATACATCGAGCGCATGAGCAGGCTTGCGGAGGAAAAGGCCCAATATGAGACTGTTGTTGTGAAAAAGTCGGACAATGCTGCGTCTGCTTCAAACGGCACATGCGCAGCGGGCAGTAAGGATGCGGTATTTCAGGCTGTCTTAAAGGGAAACAAGGGCAGTATAATTGATGAAGTAAAGAAAATGCTTTCTGATGGTGCAAAGCCTGACGAGATTATTAATAACAGCCTGATTCCGGCTATTAATGAGGTGGGAGAGCTTTTTAACCAGAAGAAATATTTCCTGCCACAGCTTATCGGCAGTGCAAATACCATGAAGCTTGCTATAGAGCATCTGGAGCCGTTACTTGAAAAGAAGGACTCAGGGGAGGATATGCCGACTCTTGTCATTGCAACGGTGGAGGGGGATATCCATGATATAGGAAAGAACCTTGTTGTGCTTATGCTTAAAAACTATGGCTACAACGTGATTGATATGGGAAAGGATGTGCCTTGTGAGGATATTGTCAACAAGGCGATTGAGACGAATGCGGCAGTTATCGGACTGTCAGCTCTTATGACCACCACAATGATGCGCATGAAGGATGTAGTGGAAATATGTAAGGAAAAGGGCTGTAAGAGCAAGGTTGTAATCGGTGGAGCCTGCATTACACAGAGCTTTGCAGACGAGATAGGAGCCGACGGATATTCAAAGGATGCGGCAGAGTGCGTGAAGCTTGTGGAGAGACTTCTGAATAGTTAAAATTTTTTTAAATAA
>ENA-OQJT01000228-OQJT01000228.1-human-gut-metagenome-genome-assembly--contig:-NODE-228-length-14351-cov-0.856862_pt1 | contig 14351 bp, 19 predicted proteins | sample MGYA00242612_ERZ504779 | MGnify/ENA primary metagenome ERZ504779 (study PRJEB26092, sample SAMD00036366) | human gut metagenome | host: Homo sapiens | study: EMG produced TPA metagenomics assembly of...
ACCTGTACAGCCTGCCGCCTCACCGGCCTGAACATCCGAATCAGAATCCCCTATCATGTAGCTGGCATTTAAATCAATGTTCAACTCTTCTGCTGCCTTTAGCAGCATTCCCGGCTTTGGCTTTCTGCAATCACAATCTATTTTCAATTCAGGTATCTCACCTTCATAACCTTTATGTGGATGATGCGGGCAAAAATATAACCCATCAATATATGCCCCCTCTTTCCAAGTAGAGTTTCCATTTTACAATGAATGTTATCCAACTCTTCAAATGTAACTTCTCCCCTTGCTATAACAGGCTGATTTGTGACTACTATAGCTAAATAACCACTAGTGTTGATCATTCTTATAGCTTCTGAAACTCCTGGTAGTAATTCAAATTCATCTATATTTCTTAAAAAACCTACATACTTATTAATAGTTCCATCTCTATCTAAAAAGATTGCCTTTTGTTTATTACTAAGATTCTTTGCTGAAACAACACCTTTTTTTAAAATCTTCACACACCGAATAATACCTATCCGGTGTTCCCATATCCTTTACATATTCAGGCGAATCATAGCAAAACATTTTTCCTGTAGAGCACAATGGTTTAAGAATCTGACGGTCTAAATCTACTTTTACAATCTTCCCGTCTTTTTCCTTACCAATTGAACTTTTATCAATCCCACTCATCTCCAATGTTTTAGGAGAAATTACATGAAGACCGGCATTTACCCTGTTTTTGTAATACTTTGGTCTGGATTCTTCTTTTGTAAGCCATTGCTTTACTTCACCACTCTTATCAGCAATAATTAATCCACTATCATATGGATGAGAATTTGGATGTGTAAACAATGTAACCAATGCACCTTTTCGTCTGTGATATTTCACCATTCTGTTAAAATCCACATCAAATACAGCATCCGCGTTTAAAAAGCAGAAAATCTTCTTTTAAATCCAGAAAAAAACAAAGCACCTGCATTCCCTAAAGGCTTGTCTTCCACAAAATAATTGATTTTCACTCCAAGTCTTGATCCATCTCCAAAATAGTCCTTTATTTTATCAGCCATATACCTACTGTCAGGATTATCTCTGTGAACCCCTGTTCTCTGAGCGAAATAATTTCTCGCTCTAAGACAGGCATATTTTGTATTGGAATTAGTGGTTTTGGAACATCAGGGAATAATTCAGAAATCCTTGTTCCTCTGCCTCCGGCCATTAATACAACTTCATATGTTAATATTTCTCCTTGTAGAAACTACACTGCTCCATCGTTTTCAAAACTCCTACAAACGTCTTGAATATTATCTTCACATCCCCTTACACTCCACTCCCCAATATACTGGGTATCCAGCTTCACCACATCCTCGAAGTCCGTGATATTGCTTCTGCCACTCACCTGCCACAGTCCGGTCAGTCCCGGTCTGAATGACATTCTGGCTCTGTGATGTGGTTCATACTTCTCCCACTCATCGAGTGTCGGTGGTCTTGTGCCCACAAGGCTCATATCTCCCACTAGTATATTGAAGAATTGTGGGAATTCATCCAGGCTTGTTTTCCTGATAAACTGCCCAATTCCGGTTTTCTTCTTTCCGTTTGGCAGCACCTTATTGCCTATGATTCTCGGGTCGAAGTCCATCTTGAACATCATTCCGTCACCCACTTTATTCTGTGCCGCAAGCTCCTTCTTTCGCTCCTCGGCATCCATATACATGCTGCGGAATTTGTACATCTTGAATTTTCTTCCGTTTCTGCCGACTCTCTCCTGCGCGAAAAATATAGGTCCAGGCGATGCTATGTATATCATAGGACCCACAAATATCATTATGATAAGTGTGAACAGGCAGCCCACCAATCCTCCGACTATATCCATGCCTCTCTTTACCAGAAGCGCGCTGGTGTTGGCATAGTTCACGCTTGATGTGACTACGGTATAGTCGCCTATCTTTTCTATCTGCTTGTAGCCTCCCTGGGCTGTGCCATTTTTGGTTATTCCTGTATGTACCGCTATTCCCATCTCAAGGAATATATCTGCCATCCGCTCTGGATATTCATCCTCGCTACAAGGCGGGATGAGCACCTCATCCACCCACTCATCACACGCATAGTCCACTATACCATCGTGGTTTGCAACTATAGGTATGCCACATATAGTCATACCCTCATGTCTGTATCCAGTGAAGCTGCTACTATCTTTGTATAGCCTATACAGCTTTTCTCCACTGTGCACAGTGTATCACGAAGCATGGCATCAGGTGCTATGACAAACAGCGATTTTCTTGATGCTCCAAAGCCCTTTTTCTTAAGGAGCTCTTGAGCGCTAGTCTTGCTACATATGTTATTGTCACATAGATTGGAAACATGATATAAAATGATAATCGCGAGTATATATCAGCCATCTGTGTGGTGAACAGAAATAGCGCTGTCACCAGAAATACAAGCACTGCGTGCTTGCAGGTCGATATGAATTCATCCAGATATCCGCGTTTTAGGACGTTCTTGAATGAATCTGCCATTATCTCCACAAAGAAATCTATCAGAAGAAATGCTACACCCAGTATACGGTAGTCCTTGTCCACATATGGGTTATTAAAGCCGAAGCGTATCACATATGAAATAAAAAAATGCTATAACAATGCATGCGATATCTATAAGCATAAAATCTATATGCTTTGTCCATCCTCTGCCTTTCTTTCTGTACATTCTTTCCAAATTCTCCTTGTGGTATCTTTTATTTTCCTTTATACCTGTTCTAGGGGAGGTACCTTTGTACCCCCCCCCGAATTATTTTTAGCCTATTCTGTTTTACGTATGTTTTATTCGGTTATTTGTATCTTTTTTCTGTATCTAATCAGGGTTTTCAATAATATATTTTCACCCATTTTTAATTCTTTGTCAATGAATATTAGGTTTTCTTTACAATTTTCGACACATTCGCTAATCGCTATGGTATTGTAGCGCGCATTATTATACATTATTATATGCCATACTGCTTATTTTTCCTCAAACAGCCTCTGCTTTCTCTCTATCATCTCATCAATCCTTGTGATATACTGCCCTACATCCTTGACATTCTCGCATCTGTCGATGCGGTGTGTGCCATCCGGATTCGGTACGGGCCAGACACGCTTGGTGCTTGCTCCAGCTCCGCAGGCTACAATAGTCTGTTTTTCCTCCATGATCAGTATATTGTATACACCGGCCTTGCCCTTTGCCGCATAGCCCACGTTTTCCATGTTGCCTGCCATGCCCTTCTGCCTGTAGAGGTAATATGGCTCAAGCCCCATCTGCTTGCAGTAGGTTGCGCAGAGGTCCATATGCTCCTGAGTGTTGACCATCTGCATATCCTGATAGCGGTCCTTGAAGATTGTAAGCCTTGCAGCGCGCTTTACTGCGAGCGAGTGGATGGTGACATTGTCAGGCGCCAGCTCCTTTACGAGCTCCATCGTGTGCCTTACATCATCAAGTGTTTCCTCGGGAAGTCCCATAATGAGGTCCATATTTATGTTATCAAATCCCAGCTCACGACGCAAGCTTGAAGCTCTGTATCGTATCGTCTACCGTATGGTGTCTTCCTATTATATCGAGTGTCTGCTGCTTCATGGTCTGTGGATTGACAGATATACGGCTGATGCCGTTTTTCTTTAGTGCCATAAGCTTTTCTCTCGTGATGGAGTCCGGTCTGCCTGCCTCCACGGTAAATTCCAGGCAGTCCTTTAAATCAAAGCTGCATTTAATTTTTCTGATAAGCCTGTCAAGCTGCGCAGGGCTTAGTGTGGTCGGTGTGCCACCTCCTATGTAGATGGAGTTTAGCTTCTTGTGATAGAATTTCTGCGCCGTGTAGTCTATCTCCTTCTCGAGTGCGTCGAGGTAATCGTCCACGCGGTTTTTCCACACACCAAGCGGGTATGAGGTAAACGAGCAGTATGCACAGGTGCTCGGGCAGAATGGTATGCCTATGTACAGGCTGTAGCCGTTGTCATAGTCCACCCTATCGAGCAGTGCCTTCTCACGCTTTGCTATACCTATTGAGAGGTCGATTTTCTCATCGCTTGCGAGGTAAGTTTCCTTCAGATAGTCGTAGGTTTCCTTATCGTTCATGCCGTCCTCTATACACTTCATGGCTATCTTGGTTGGTCTGATGCCTGAGAGTGTGCCCCACGGAAGGCTCTTTCCTGTGCCCTTTTCTATCATGGAATACAGGGCGAGCTTAAGGCGGTTTTTAGTTTCCTTGCGGTCTGCACTGTCTACGGATATTTTTTGTGCAGATTCTTTTTCCGTCTCTATTCAGCGTCCACTCCACTGCAATTTCATCGCCCACATAGTCTATCTTAAATACCTGTGAGGCATCCGCAAATTCCTTTACTCCATCGTCTGTCATCTCGTGGTGCGTGCAGGCTAAGTTTTTCCCCTCCACCTCATCAGGTGAGCAGCTATAGTACATCTGCACATCCTCCTGCGGGAAGAACTCCTTGAGCAGTGAGTGCACATCATATTCAAAATCCGGTTTATTAAATACTACTACTATCATAAGTAAGGGTTATACATCCTCTCGTTTTCTATGGTTGTTGTGTCGTTGTGGCCTGGGTACACCTCTGTATGCTCAGGCAGTGTCATGATTTTTTCCTTCACTGTGCGCACGAGGTCTGACATGCTGCCGCCCTTGAAATCCGTACGTCCGATTGAGCCGCAAAACAGTGAGTCTCCTGTAAAGATCACGTCCTCATACGGGAAATAATAGCAGCAGCCGCCCGGTGTATGCCCCGGTGTGTGAAGCACTACTATATGAAAGCCTGCGATGTCAAGCTCCTGCTTATCCTTCAAAAATACATCTGCATAAAAGGTCTTTGACTGGCCCATCATGTAGCTGACATTAAGCTGCGGGTCATCGAGTGTGGCTTTGTCTGCCTCATGGATATATATCTTGATGCCGTAGCGGTCTGCGAGCGGCTTTGCATCAGTGGCGTGGTCAAAGTGTCCGTGTGTGAGCAGTATTGCTACAGGCTTTGCACCTGATTCGTCCACTTTTTTTGCGAGCTGATTAGCACACGCGCCCGGGTCTATTATTATCATTTCCTTTGTCTTTATATTGGTGACAAAGTAGCAGTTGGTCTGCACCGGTCCCACTACGAAGTGGTCTATCTTCATATTTACCATATGAGTGTACTCCTTGTCTGTTATATGTTATGCTTCACGCAAGAACCACCGGGATTTAGCCGGTGGTCCTCTCTACGTCTATTACACTTTCTATCTGTCTGAGCTTCTCCACTAGAACCTTTATCTGGTCCCTGCCTCTGATATTAAAAAATACCTCGATTGTAGCGATGCCCTGCTTGCTGGTCTTGGACTGGATACCACTGATATTGATTTCCTTCTCGGTAAATATCTTTGTGATATCTACGAGCAGTCCCGGCCTGTCATGACAGAATATCTTTAGGTCTGCCTGATACTCGGCACCATTGTCCATGAGGGCTGTATCCTGCCACTCTGCTTCTATGAGCCTGTCCTTTTCTATCTTGGACAGATTGATGATATTCACGCAGTCTGTCCTGTGGATGGATATGCCGCGGCCTCTCGTGACAAAGCCCACGATTTCATCTCCCGGAACAGGATTGCAGCACTTTGAGAAGTGCACAGCCACGTCATAGAGTCCGTGTACCACAATACCGCTCTTTGACTTGTGCTCGGGCTGTATACCTGCTGTTGCCTGCTGCTTTTCTGCGATGCTGCCAAGCACATCTGCATCTGTCACCGGCACCACATGATCCTTCTTGTACTCGTCGTACATCCTGTTGACTATCTGGCTCTCCTTGAGTCCGCCGTGGCCGACTGTTGCAAGGCATGAGTTCCAGTCGTGGAAGCCGTATTTGCGGCGTATTTTCTCCTGATACTCAGGCTTGTTTATCTCAGCAAAGTTGATACCCTTTGCCTTGGCATAGGCTGCTATCAGATCCTTGCCGTGCTGTATATTCTCCTCCTTGAGCTCACTTCTGAACCACTGGTTGATCTTGTTCTTGGCCTGTGTGCTCTTTACGACCTTGAGCCAGTCACGGCTTGGTCCCTTGGAGTTCTGTGAGGTGATTATCTCTATCTGGTCACCGTTTTTGATGACATAGTCTATCGGCACCAGCTTGCCGTTTACCTTGGCTCCGACCATCTTGTTGCCGACCGCAGAGTGTATGCTGTAGGCAAAGTCTATAGGTGTGGAGCCCTTTGGCAGGTTCTTTACATCGCCGGACGGTGTGAATGCAAATACATTGTCGGAGAATAAATTTAAATCACTCTTTAATAAAGTCATAAATTCCTTATTATCCGACATATCCTGCTGCCACTCAAGTATCTGGCGCAACCAGCTGAGCTTCTCCTCCTCTGTGACAGTGGTGGTAGTGGCATTGCCGTTGTTTGTTTCCTTGTACTTCCAATGTGCCGCGATACCGTACTCAGCAGTACGATGCATCTCGTAGGTACGAATCTGTATCTCAAACGGCTGTCCACTCGGGCCTATGAGCGTCGTGTGAAGCGACTGGTACATGTTCTGCTTCGGCATGGCAATATAGTCCTTGAAACGGCCCGGTATAGGCTTATACTTCTCATGTATGATACCAAGCACTGCGTAGCAGTCCGGTATGGTATCCACCAGAATCCTGATGGCAAAGAGGTCATATATCTGGTCTATAGTCTTGTCCTGATTGACCATCTTCTTATATATACTGAAGAAATGCTTTGCCCTTCCGTATATCTCAGCCTTGATGCCGGCATCCGAAACATACTTCTTGACATCGTTTACCAGGCCCTGGATGTAGGTGTCGCGCTCTGTCTTTCTGAGGGCTACCTTCTCTACCAGATCGTAGTAGGCATCCGGATAGAGGTACTTCATACAAAGGTCCTCGAGCTCTATCTTTATCTTGCTGATACCAAGTCGCTGCGCGATAGGACAGTAGATATCCTGTGTCTCTCTGGCGATACGCTGCTGTGCCTCCTTGGACTGGTACTTGAGTGTACGCATATTGTGCAGTCTGTCTGCCAGCTTTATGAGGATGACCCTGATATCCTTTGCCATGGCGAGAAACATCTTACGCAGATTCTCAGCCTGCATCTCAAGCCTGTCCGCATTCTTGTCCTTCGGATCCTTGGTGCTGTCTGTCAGGTGCAGGTGCTTCAACTTCGTGACACCATCCACCAGATGTGCGACATCGTCTCCAAACTCTGCACGCATCTCATCCATGGTCATGATGGTATCCTCCAGCACATCATGGAGCAGTCCTGCTGCAATGGTTTCCTTATCCAGCTCGAGCTCGGCGAGTATTATGGCAACACAAAGCGGATGTATGATATAAGGCTCTCCTGACTTACGCGCCTGCCCCTTATGAGCATCATAAGCTACCCTGTAGGCTTTGTCCACAAGGCTCGTGTCATCCGACGGATGATACTTTTTGATTTCCTTTTTCAGCTCATCATAAAGCTCCTCAGGGCTCGTAAAATCCTTTGTTCCCCTTATACCGCTGGTATCTGAGCGAAATTTGTCCGCTATTTTTTCTAATTCTTCTGTTGAGTAATCTGCCAATAGTCTCACCTCGATTGTAGTGTATCTTTAGTAGCCATTATATTTTATTTCTTTAAAAATTGCAATCTTATGTTGTTAGCCGATAACCATCTTTACTCCGCCATACATGCCGGCTGAGTTGCCGAGTGTGGCGAGCTTGATCTCTGTCTCGCGGCTTGCATGGAAAGCATACTCTTTATAGTACTTTGCTGCTGTATCGATGATGATGCTGCCTGCCTTTGAGAGGCCTCCGCCGACAACAAATACCTCAGGGTCCATAACGCATGCTACTGCTGCCATTGCCTTGCCGAGAAGCTTCATAGACTGCTCTACTGCCGCAATGCCCGCTGCATCTCCTGCCTTTGCCGCATCGCATACATCCTTGGCTGTGAAGCCTGCATTTAAATCAAGCTTTGTTGCCACATCCCTGTGTGCTGCAATGTATCTCTCTGCTACTCTTACGAGTCCGTTTGCTGATGCATACTGCTCTAAGCAGCCCTTCTTGCCGCAGCCACAGCACTCTGACTCATCATCTACCATAGGCATATGTCCTATCTCCCCGCCTGCTCCGTTTACTCCGGCTACGATTCTGCCTTCGCGGATGATTCCTCCGCCTACGCCTGTGCCGAGTGTAATCATGACTACATCCTGATGACCCTTTCCGCCACCCTGCCACATCTCACCGAGTGCAGCTACGTTGGCATCGTTTCCGGCCTTTACCTTGATACCGCCGCACAGTACTGAGAGTGACTGTGCCACGTTGAACACGCCCCAGCCGAGGTTGACACATCTTAATACTGTTCCGTCATCCTTTACAGGTCCCGGCACTCCCATGCCTATGCCCTCGATGTCACCCATCTCGATGCCATGCTTCTCGTTATTTTCCTTGATGGATTCTGCGATATCAGGCAGGATGAGCTCGCCGGAATTCTCTGTGCGTGTAGGAATCTCCCATGTATCGACAAGCTTTCCTGTTGTCTCAAAAAAGCCTATCTTTACAGTTGTTCCACCTATATCTACTCCGTATGCATATTGTTTCATTTTTTCGTCCTCCAAATCGTTAAACTATGTTTATATTTTATTGCCTAATTGCATATTTTTCAATGTTTTTCATTGTTTTTTATATTTTTTCTATATATAGAAGCGTTTATATCATCATCCACATGCCCGCTATCTGTAAATCCAGCTTTTTGGCAAGACGCACCGATGCCGTATTTTTTCTCGTCTATCCGGCAGTAAAGTTCTTCAAAGTCTGTGTTTTCGCGCGCGTAGTCTATGATGAAGCGGCACACCTCCGTGGCATAGCTTGGTTCCATAATTCCGGCGCTATCATATAGCCCAGCTCATCGTGCTCAAGCCCTGCCCTGCCTATCAGCTTCCCTGTTTCCCTGGAAAATACAAGCCACATGCCATACTCGTAAAATCCATACATGTTCTCTATATACGCTTTCTGGTATTCAAGCTCTGTCTCATAGTCGTAAAGTGGCTCCACAAAGTCTGTCATGCCGGGCTTGTCATAGAGCTCATAGAGCTCAGGAAGGTCTGACAAGGACAGCTCACGTATCAGACACCTGTCTGTCTCGCCGATGTCCCACGGGATGTGATTATACCGCCTGCGTCACCCGCTCCAGATACTCAATATCAAGCTCCGCAAGGCTTTCCACTGCATAGCGCGTGCCGCACTGCGGTTCTCCTATTGATGCTATGCCGAGTGAGTCGGCTATTTGCTTTTGCTGCCTGTCGGATACTATCCAGATATAGTCTGCTGGAGCTTTCGGTATTCTTATATTTCCCATATTAGCTTTCGCGGTGTTATCTGCATATTCTTGTATCGTTGTTTTTTGGAAGTCATTAATTGATTCACCAGCCGGTAGCGCAACATACAGTTTTTCCCGCAGCTCATCAGGTAGTTTTTCTTGCAGTTTTTCCTGAAATTCATCATGCAACTCGTCTGACGCAAATGACATATTGGCTGCGCGCTTCCACTGCAGCTTTAATATCTCGTCATGATAGTAAAAAGAGGCAAGTTTTGCGCTTGCCTCATCAATAATTATTATCATTAAACTGTCTCCGGCTCCGGATAGTCCACTCCGAAGGTCTCAACTGTAACTGTCTTCATGACCTGAGCCTCAAGTGGTTTGTCCATGTAGTCTGTGCGCACCTCTGCGATCTTGTTTACCACATCCATGCCCTCGATTACCTTGCCGAATGCCGCATACTCGCGTCGAGATGTGGTGCATCCTGATGCATGATGAAGAACTGGCTGCCTGCTGAGTCAGGTATCATGGTACGTGCCATTGAAAGTACACCGGCTGTGTGCTTTAAGTCATTTTTGAAGCCGTTGTGTGTGAACTCGCCCTTGATTTCATAGCCCGGGCCGCCTGTACCGTTTCCGTCAGGATCTCCTCCCTGAAGCATGAAGCCCTTGATTACACGGTGGAAGCATACTCCGTCATAGAAGTTGTGATTGATTAAGCTGATAAAGTTGTTTACTGTGTTTGGTGCGATTTCCGGATAAAGCTCCGCCTTGATTACATCGCCGTTTTCCATTGTGATTGTTACGATTGGATTCTGTGCCATTATTTTTCTCTCTTTCTTTTATAATATTATGAGGCTTGGAGAATATCCATTCCTTGCAATTATTAAATATCGAATTAATTTCTACCCGATTGATTTTACCTAATTTTACTCACTCAGAGCCTCGACTACCTTCGGAAACTCCATGAAGTGTGATGCCTTCACCAGTATGGTGTCGCCCTCCTTCACATATGAAAGAAGCTCCTGTGTCATAGTCTCCCTATCCTCGAAATAGTGGATGTCTACATCGGACGATTTCTCTGCGGCTCCGGCTGCATATTCCTTTGCCAGCTCTCCTGCGGCAAAAAGTGTATGGATATGATTCTCTCCAACTGCTTCGCCTACCTCATGGTGCAGCTTTTTCTCATCGCTTCCAAGCTCTCCCATGTCTCCAAGCACTGCTATTGTCCTGCCCTTTGCATGTGAAAGCACCTCGATAGAGGATTTCATGGATACAGGATTTGCATTGTAGCAGTCATCTATCACTGTCATGCCGTGTGTTTTGATGAAATTGGTACGACCTGCGATTGTCTCTGCTTTCTCGATTCCTGCCTTTATCTCTGCTATTGTGAGGCCAAGCTGCAATCCGACAGCCGCTGCCGCCATGGCATTGTATACATTGTGCTCACCCGGGATATGGATTTGTGCATCAAACTCACCCTCCGGAGTGACAAAATGAGCCTTCATGCCGTCAAAGCCCAGGTTTTCAATATTTGTGGTATATACTGATTTATGAACGTCCGAAGCTGATTCCTTGCCATAGTATATGGCAGGCTTTCCATTTACCGTCTGCACTGTGGCCAGCTTGTCGTCATCTGCATTCAGCACTGCGACCGCATCCGGCATCATATGCTCAAAGCACTCTGTCTTTGCTTTAAGCACACCATCCCTGTCGCCCAAAAACTCCAGATGGCAGTAGCCGATATTGGTGATGACCATAACATCCGGGCAAGACATAGTAGAAAGTCTGTGCATCTCGCCAAAATCAGATATGCCCATCTCAAGCACCGCTACCTGATGGCTTTCCCTGATTCCGAAAATGGTGAGTGGCAGGCCAATCTCGTTGTTGAAATTGCCTGCGGTCTTGTGGACGCTGTATTTCTGCTCAAGGACTGATGATATCATCTCCTTGGTGCTGGTCTTGCCGACACTTCCGGTGATGCCCACCACCTTGATATCAAGGCTTTTTCTGTAAAAGGCCGCAAGCTTTTTCATGGCATCGGTGGTTGATTCAACAAGCACATATGGGCCTGCCGGATCCGTCAGCTCATGCTCAGAGAGCACAATTGCCGCCCCCTGCTCAAACACAGTCGGAATGAATTTGTGTCCGTCCACCCTTTCTCCCTTTATCGGGATAAAAAGATAGCCTTCCTTCACCTGTCTGCTGTCTATGACGGCGCCGGTGATTGTCGTATCAAGCAGTGTCTCATCGCCTATGTATGTGCCATCGCAGGCCTTTGCGATATTTGCAAATGTAAGATTCTTCATGTACTTATCCGACATGCTACACCTCATATTTTTTCAAAGATATGTCAATCAGATGCTCACAGAGCTGATTAAAGCTCATACCGATAACCGCTGCCTCCTGTGGCAGAAGACTGGTCGGAGTCATACCCGGCAGTGTGTTTGCCTCGAGGCAGAACATCTCATTTTTGTCATTGAGCAAAAAGTCTGAGCGTGAATATGTGTCAAGCCCGATAACACGCGCAACCTCCTCTGCATAGTGCTGCATATCCTTTGTCACCTGCTCAGGAAGCTCGGCCGGACATGTTTCTACTGTACTGCCCGCCTTGTATTTATTCTTATAATCGTAGAAGCCCTCCTTCGGTGCAATCTCTATAATAGGAAGAGCCTTGCCCTCGATAACGCCGACAGAGAACTCCCTGCCCTGTACAAATTCCTCGATAACCAGCTCATTTTCCCACTTGAAGGCATCGTCAAGTGCCGCCTTGAACTCTGCCGCATCCCTAACGATGGTGACACCGATGCTTGAACCGCCGCAGCATGGCTTTACCACGCATGGAAGTGTCAGGTCAAGCTTTGTGATATCGTCCTGTCTGGTCGCTCTTGTCATGGAAATACCCTTTGGAGTAGGGATACCGTTTGCAAGGAAGAACTGCTTTGATGTCTCCTTGTTCATGGCGATGGCTGAGCTTAAATAATCGCTGCCTGTATATTTGACACCGAAAAGATCAAATGCTGCCTGTATCTTTCCGTTCTCTCCGTTTTCTCCGTGGAGTGCCATGAAAACAATGTCCGCCATCTGACACATTTTGATGACATTTGGTCCGAAGAAGCAAGGTGACTGGTCCTTTCTGGAAGCCTTTACCTTTGCGAGGTCAGGTGCCTCTGTCGGAATATCACTGACCTGCACGCTTATCTCGTCCGCGCGGTCAAATATACCTGTCAGGTCCTCCTCCCTGTCACTATATCCCATAAATACATCCAATAATATAACTTTGTGGCCGTTCTCTTTGAGCGCTTTAGCTACCATGCTTCCTGTCTTGAAGGAAACATCTCTCTCTGTGCTGAGCCCTCCGGCAAGTACTACGATGTTCATTTTTGTCCTCTTTTCACATTAACTATATTTCTGATAACACTCCTAAATCCAATTAAACATACGGACTCCGGTAAGTTATCAATTTTTTTAAAAATTATAACACCATTCATATAAAAAAGAAAGACCGGTTGCCCGGTCAAAAAAAGAAATTCTCATTTTATTTTAAACTGTGTTGGCTTCCAGCAGCTGTATCATTCTTATAAATACCATCCGCCCGTGCAAATCATCCTGTGAAAGTGATTCTCCGTACTTCAATACTAATAATCGGCACTGATAAAAATTCAGCTCCGGATTGCCAAAAAGCAAAATCCGCAAGGCTGCATTTTCCAGGTAATTGTGTATATTTCCCACCTCAATAAATATATCTACGATATCATCGAGGTTAATAAGTCCTTTCTGTTCATAATAAATTCTTCCCAACTATTTCATCCCTCCATCGACTATATTTTTCGTAGAACTTCTTTTTTATCTTTCTTTTGAAATTTTGTCGCTTTTGCGAAATTTCACTCTTTGTTGGTGGATTCATTTTTCCATATAATATATCAATATTCTAGGGCGCGTTTACGCGCTTGTATTTTGAAGATTTCTATTAGAAGATTTAATATTGATAGGTGATTAGCAGTTTTCGACAAAATATGACATGGGTTTGGGTTTAATTCAGTTGGTTTTTGTTTAATATTGCTCTTTTTATATCAGAATTTTTGTAATGATAAATTTGTACTATTTTTGTGGTTTTTTCCTTGCTGGCTGCATCTGGTAGTCTTGATGCAATAAGGGCAATACAAGATAAATCCATAAAGACTTTTGCCCTTGCCATTTTTGCAACCCGGATGTTATCAAGGTTGTAATTATCTTTTAAATCCCCGAACGTACGCTCTACGCTGGTTCGTTGATTATATAGTTTTTCAAATGCTTTTGTTTCTCTGAATGGTGCTGTAATAAACCTTGAATTATCTTTGATTTTTCGACATAATCGTAACCAAGACTGCGTCTTAGAACCGGTAACCGGGTCAGATTTGAGACGCATAACCAATGCCTTTATATCTGATAATTGCTCTATTTGCATAGCATAATGTACAATAGCCATAGGTTGATAGCATAGTGGGCAGGTCTTGAGGAGCTATAATCCATAAAACTTTTAAAACAGCTCCCAAAATTCAGCCCATAAGCCGGAAAAAATACGAGAAAAGTAGCTGAAACCGCAAAAATCTCCAAAACAGCTTAAAAATTAGAGGCTTCTGGCATAATAGTGGAAGCCTCTAATTATTTCACATAAAAAGAGCCTCCACATTTCTGTGCAAGCTTCTTTTAAAAACTAAAAAATATATTGTTTTTTATATGTCCTGAAACATCAGTAAAATCAATGACTATGAATTATGTAATTCTCTCAATTATTTCATTTTTTTGAAATAATTTTGACATGATTAGAAATGAATGTTAAAATATAGTTAACAAAAAGGTGCTACCTATAACAACGGTTCGCCTGATCATTTACTTAGTTAAAATAACCGTTCAGTTTCCAGGCTGTGGCGGTTATTTTTTTGTGGTCTTACTGCCATTGAAACCAATCGCATATCCAAGACCAAATGAGGTTAAACAGAGACTGAGCACTGCAAGCATAAAAAACCGGCAGCCAACGGCTGCCGATTTTCGATGAAAGAAAGGTTAAATTATGATGAAAAATAAGAG
>ENA-OQJT01000233-OQJT01000233.1-human-gut-metagenome-genome-assembly--contig:-NODE-233-length-14280-cov-0.792765_pt1 | contig 14280 bp, 22 predicted proteins | sample MGYA00242612_ERZ504779 | MGnify/ENA primary metagenome ERZ504779 (study PRJEB26092, sample SAMD00036366) | human gut metagenome | host: Homo sapiens | study: EMG produced TPA metagenomics assembly of...
GGAATCCGAAGGATTTCTCCTTTTAACAGGCCAAGGCTTCCACGCCCGGGCTCTCCTCGCTGCGTTCAAACAGGATCTGCAGTCCGAGACAGATTCCAAGAAACGGAGTCCCTTTTTCTACGATTTCATGAATGACCGGTACCAGATGATAGCGGTTCAGATTTTCCATCGCATCTCCAAAACTGCCGACACCCGGCAGAACGACGTGATCTGCGCGCTTTAATACTTCTGGATCCCTGGTCAGTACGACCTCTTTTCCAAGGCTTTGAAAGGCTTTTTCCACGCTTTTTTATATTTCCGGCATCATAGTCGATCAGTGCAATCATAGGTGGGTCCTCCTCGTTTGTTATTTCAGTCCACGCCCCCTGTCATTGGGGGCATCTCTGCTGTTCTTTTGCAAACAGTACACTTCATTCTAACATACCGTTTTCTAAAATTCAAATTTTGAAAGTTATAAAATTATACAAAAATGCAGAAATTCTTAAGATTTCTTTTACTCCCGCTCCTTTCTTTCTTTTTATACTGGACAAATGGCGGGCATCACGCTACAATAAGAGCGTTGCACTAAGAAACGATAACATTTTGTAAAAAACGAGAGGTGTATATGATTACCAAATATCTGATTGTATTTTTGATTTCCATGGTTCCGCTCATCGAGCTGCGTGGTGCGATTCCGTACGCGGTAGCTTTCCATATTCCGACGCTTCCGGCCTATCTGATCGCCGTCATCGGAAATATGCTTCCGGTTCCGGTTATTTTCCTGTTCGCTCGAAAGGTTCTTGTCTGGGGATGTGATAAAAAGTATATCGGAAAGTTCTTCACCTGGTGTCTGGAAAAAGGCGAAAAAGGCGGGGAAAAACTGAAAGCAAAAGCCGGCCGCGGACTTCCGCTTGCCCTGCTGCTCTTCGTCGGCATCCCGCTCCCGGGAACCGGCGCATGGACCGGCACACTGGCCGCAAGTATCCTCGATATGGACTTTAAGACCAGCGTTCTCGCCGTCATGGGCGGTGTTCTCCTCGCAAGCGTCATCATGCTGCTTGCAAGTTCCGGCGTATTCGGGGCAATTGGGGCGCTTTTGGCGTAAACGGCTCTGCTTCCGTTTCAATTCCATAAAATTTGGCTTACAGCCGCACAGATTTGTTTTTCCGATCTGTGCGGCTGTTTTTGTATAACTTTTTTCTAACAGAAATTTTCCCTGCTGTTTCCTGTTCACGTTTTTCCGGATCGAATTCTGTTTCTTTTCTTCCAGTATTTTCTTGTACTATTTTCATTTTTCCTCTTGAACATTCGTTCGATTTGTGTTACACTTCTTTTATCGAACAGTTGTTCTTTTTATAAAATACCTGTTATCTTATTGTTTTACTTTTATTCGTATTCATTTGGACATAGAAAGGAATTTTTCTGCCATGCAGTTATCATCACAAACACTTTCTCTCTCCGAGAAGCTGAATCTTCTCGCTGACGCGGCCAAATACGACGTTGCGTGCACTTCCAGCGGTGTGAACCGTGCCGGAAAACAGGGACATCTCGGCAATTCGGTCTCCTGCGGTATCTGCCACAGCTTTTTCTTCCGACGGACGCTGTATCTCTCTGTTGAAAATTCTGCAGAGCAACGACTGTATCTACGACTGTAAATACTGCGTCAACCGCGCCGGGAATGACCGGCAGCGCGCCACGTTTACACCGGAGGAGGTCTGTACACTCGTCACGGAATTTTATCGCCGAAACTATATTGAGGGACTCTTTTTAAGTTCCGCCGTCTGCAAAAATCCTGCCCATACGATGGAGCTCATGTACCGCACTCTGCATCTTTTACGTAATCGTTACCGCTTTAACGGCTACATCCACGTCAAAGCTATCCCGGGCGCACCCGCCGAGCTGATCGAAAAGACCGGCTATCTCGCCGACCGCATGAGCGTCAATCTGGAACTCCCGACCGGAGAAGGGCTGCAGAAACTGGCCCCGCAGAAAACACAGAAAGCGATTTTAAAACCCATGCGCCAGATCCAGTCCGGTATTGTAGATTACCGGCTGACCGCAGGGAAAAGCGCTTTTTTAGAGCGTTCCTCGGGAAACCGCTATCTCTCCCACTCCATTTTCGATACACGAAAGCAGATTTCCGCCTCCGCTGCCGATCTGGCTGGATCTCTTCCTCCTCCGCGCGGTCACTGCCGGAAAAGGAACGCTCTGCTCCCTTCGTTCCTGCCGGCCAGAGCACGCAGATGATCATCGGTGCGACAAAGGAAAACGATTACCAGCTTCTCTCCACCTCACAGCTTCTCTACCAGCAGTATGACCTGAAGCGCGTCTTTTACTCCGCCTACATTCCGGTCAACGAGGATTCCGCCCTGCCCTCACGTGAAACCAAGCCGCCGCTTCTTCGGGAACACCGCCTTTATCAGGCAGACTGGCTGCTCCGCTTCTACGGTTTTCAGGCGGATGAACTGCTCGATGAAGCCCACCCGAACTTTCATGCACAGCTCGACCCGAAATGCGACTGGGCGCTGCGCCATATGGAGCTGTTTCCGGTGGAGATCAACACGGCTGAGTATGCCGACCTTCTGCGCGTTCCCGGCATCGGGCCGAAATCGGCCATGCGGATTGTAAAGAGCCGCAGAAGCTCCCATCTTTCATTTGAGCATCTGAAAAAGATCGGTGTGGTGCTGAAACGCGCCAAATATTTTATCACCTGCGAGGGAAAAATGATGTATCACATGCGGCTGGAACAGCAGTTTCTGACCCGGCAGCTCACGGGAGAGGAAGCCGCCTCCAACTGGGAGGTTTCCCATCCGGAACAGTATCAGCAGCTTTCTCTGTTTGATGCTGCCGTACCTGGGCATATATAATCCCGGGCGTTCTTCTCACGGAAAAGCCTTTTTGCTGTATCTGCGCTTTTTGCAGAAGGCTGTTGTCTGTATCAATTGATTTCAGAAAGGATTTTATTATGACTGTTTACACCTGCAGCCCGGATCTTGCGTCGATCCTGACCTGCATCTATGAAGCCTGGAATTCCCGTCTCGGCTACCGCAATGTACGGCTGATGACGGAACCAGTCGGCAATCTGGAGCTGTTCTGCGATTACTGCCATGTTGAGCCGGACACAGAAAAAGCCGCCAGCGTCACGCGATCCATTCAAAAGAAGATCGGCGCAGCAGCCTGGCGGCTCGTCTATCTCTGTGCAATGTCCGAGAGAAGCGACGCTCCCGACGTCATTTATCGTTTTCTGCTCTACGGCTTTTCCTATGGAAAGGATACCCTGCATATGCTGCAGGAACCGGCGGTATTCCACGCTTTTGAAGTTTCCCGTCAGGTCACAAATGAAGCGCATTCGTTCCGGGAATTTATCCGTTTTGCAAATATTTCCTCCGGTTTTCCGATCCTGGTCTCGCATATTTCCCCGAAAGCCAATGTGCTGACCCTGGTCGCTCCCCCATTTTTCTGACCGGCTCCCCTCAGAAAACTGGATGATTCTCGATGATAACCGGCAGCTTGCTGTCGTGCATCCCGCTGACCGGCCCTTTTATCTGACCCGTCTTTCTCCGGATGAAATAGAACGCCTTTCCCTCACGGAATCCACTTCGGACCCTTACGAAGAACTCTGGAAAGGATTTTTCACCGCAATTGCCATCAAAGAGCGTTCCAATCCCGACTGTCAGCGTACGCATCTGCCGCTCCACTACCGGGATCATATGCCGGAATTTAAAAATCTTTAGAGTCTTAGAATTTTTCCAGCTGTTCCATGTTCAGCACAAACACAGTACAGCCTCCTGTCTGGGTATCAATCGGAACAGAGTAATTTCCGCCCGGGCAGAAGTTTCCGCTTTCCATCGGGGTGGCCGCATAGGTAACTGTTTTCCGAAGCCCTGCTTCCTGTTTTAAGATCGCAAGCACAGCGTCGAGCTTATGATCATCGGTTCCGATCAGCAGTGTTGTGTTCTTCTCCTTCAGGAAACCGCCGGTCGTGGCAAGCTCCGTCACAAAAAAGCCTTTTTTGTTCAACTCGGCAATGGTGTCTGCCTCGTCCTCTTTCCGTAATACAGCAACAATTAACTTCATACAAATTCCTCCTCGCATCCTCCGGTCAAACGGATTCTGATTTTTGAAAAGTCAGCTGCTTATGCCGTATGGCACATTGCATTTTTCTGTTTTCACAGTAAAAATAGCATAATGTCACGGAAAAAGAAAGTCTTTTTTTACTTTTTCACTTCAAATCCGTATGACACGGTTCCATTTTCGAATACCGCGTCCACTTCGTAGATGTAGCCGGCCTCGGCTCCCGGAATGCTCCAGCTCTCCGCATGCTCCACAGAAACGCTTTCTCCCTCCGGGTAACCATTGCCAAAGTTCTGCCCCCGGTCTTCGGCCGGCCATCTTTCTGCTGTGACAGAATCCGGCTCCTCCGAGAAGACAAGCTCCAGATCGGTTTTTCCTTCGTCATTTGCTGTATGCAGATCACTCAGTTCCGTCCATTCCAGAATGAACGCACTGTCCGCAACGACGTTCTGACCATTGCCGTCCTCATCAACATAAGACCAGGTATAACCTCCCTGTGTTGCCATAGCTGTCACCTGGGCATTTGGCTGTGTGTAGCACAGATTCAGAAACGGAATTTCCGATGGATCCTTTTCCGGCAGAATCTGGGAAAGTTCCTCATCGAATTTTTCTGCATCCGCCTCCGTACCGCCGCTGATTCTCATAATACGGCTGATACCCGGATATTGTCCCGGATAGGAGTTCAGCATAATACCGTCGCCCTCCACTTGAAGAAAATCTCCTTTTTTGATCTCGGACGGATCAATAGCATTTCCATTTTCATCGTAAAGTGTGTCGGACGGTGTATGTGTCACATAGATGTTTCCGTGTTCCAGATCTCCCAGGTACCATAACCCGGAATCTTCTGCAAGAAATACGGCTTTCTGTACTTCTTCTGCCCTATTGCTGTCCGCTGCAGTACTTGCTGTATCTGCATTCAGATTTCGGTCCCGTTCCGTTTTCATATAGATTCCGCCTCCAATCAGCACGGCGGCAACTACAACACCGGTCACTCCAAAAATAACTGCGTTTTCTTTTTTCATAAGCGTATTCTTCCTTTCCTGTTGTTTCCCGTTTTTTTACACGACTTGTTTTATCTTTCTGCAAGACATGCAAGAAACGGTTCCCCGTACTTTTCAAATTTGCTCTCGCCGACACCAGAGACCGCCAGCATTTCCTCTTTGTTGGACGGTTTCTCCATCGCCATCTGGATCAGTGTTTTATCCGAGAAGATAATATACGGAGGCACTTTATGCTCCTTTGCAAGCTCCATCCGGAGTGCCCGCAGTTTTTCGAATACCGCGGCCTCCTCGTTGGAAAGATCCTTTGCCGCTGCCGAGGTTTTTGTCTTTGTCTTCTCTTTTGCGGCTTTCGGAATCCGTTTTTCTTCTTTTGCCATCTTCATCAGCATCGTGCCGTCCTCATCCAGCAGCTCCGCCGCTTTTGGCAACAGGCGCACAATGCTGTATGTGTCGGCCGTTACATAGAGATATTCCCGGACCTGCAGTTCATTTAAGATCTGCCGCAGCCGGTAGACCGGCTCTTTTGCCAGTTCCCCCGTAATGGGAGTTTTCATCCATGCGGTACTGGCGGATTTTCGCGGTATTCGCACCGTGCAGGGTATCGAGAATCACCGTCGTGCCGTAGCGCTGACGGCATTCCCGCACACAGCCAAGGATTGCCTTTGCCGCCGCTGTCACATCCACCGTTTCAAATTCCGAGAGGCAGTTGGAACAGTTTCCACAGTAATTGGAACCGTATTCCCCGAAATACCGCAGGATATAATCTCTGAGGCACTCATGGGTGAAACAGTAAAACGTCATTTTCTTCAGCCGTTCCTCCTCCCGCTGACGGATCAGCGCTGTCGTCTCGGGATCCTCACTCTCCTGCGCCATGTTTTCGATAAAAAACTGGTTTGTGATCACATCCTGTCCCGCATACAGCAGAATACATTCCGCCGGAAGGCCGTCCCTGCCTGCTCGTCCGGCCTCCTGATAATAGCTTTCCATGTTTTTCGGCATATTATAATGGATGACGTACCGCACATTCGATTTATCGATTCCCATACCAAAAGCGTTTGTCGCTACCATGATCTGCTTCCGGTCATAAATAAAATCTTCCTGGTTTTCCTTCCGTTCCAGGTCAGAGAGACCCGCATGGTATCTTGTGACAGAATATCCTTTCTGCTCGAGTTTCTCACAGACCTCCTCCACATTTTTTTCTGGTCAGACAGTAAATAATTCCGCAGTCCGCCTCGTGCTCTTTGCAAGGAATGATTCCACGGCTGCGAATTTATCTTTCGGCTGCTGTACCGTAAATTTCAGATTTTTCCGGTCAAAGCCTGTGACCAGACGTACCGGATCACGCAAAGACAGCAGTGCTTCGATATCATCCCGTACCTCTTTTGTTGCCGTTGCCGTAAAGGCACCGATCACCGGCCGTGCGGGAAGCTGCTCGACAAACTCTGTGATTTTCAGGTAGCTTGGGCGGAAATCCTGACCCCACTGGGGAAATACAGTGTGCCTCATCAACACTAATCATCGAAATTTCCATCGACTGCACCGCGCACAAAAATTCCGGTGTCAGAAGGCGTTCCGGGGCGACATAAATAATCTTGTACCGGCCCTCCATGGCAAAGCCGAGTGCCTTCCGGTACTGCGCCGCACTTAAGGAGCTGTTCAGAAACGCAGCGTGAATCCCCGCCTGGTTCAGGTCGATACCTGATCCTTCATCAGAGAAATCAACGGTGATACCACCAGGGTAATTCCTGGCAGCAGAAGCGCCGGAATCTGATAACACAGCGATTTTCCTGCTCCGGTCGGCATGATGCCGAGCACGTCCTGTCCGTTCAGAAGCGCATCCACCAGCATCTCCTGCCCCTCCCGGAAGGAATCGTAACCGAAGTACTTTTTTAAAACCTCATATTTTGTCATCTTGTTTTTCTCTGCCCTTTCCATCCACTCTACCTCCATTGTGACATAGATTGCAGGTAAAGTCAAACAGATGTGTGCCGCATGTTTTCTTTCATCCATACATATATTTGTCTCAAAAAGTCCTGGAGGGGGATTTTATGCGTTCTCTTTCACCCCTTTCCCGCCGGATCCTGAAAAAAGCCGGTATCGCCGCCGCTTTTTTCTGCTCCGCTTTTCTTTTTGGCTCTGTTCTGTCCCACTTTACCTGCCGTGCGCTCCGAAAGGCAGCCCCAGTTTTTCTCTCTGCTGCGCCGGAAACACCTGTTTCTTCCGTTTCGATGCCCGTCCTCTCCTCTGCTGCCGAAAACTGGGGGCTCTCCTTCCCGGAAAAAGGGAAGACTCCCGTCGGCAATGCTACATCCGAAGAGCTTGCCGCCTACAACGCCTGGTTTGCCGCTTCACCGGAAGAAAACATCATCTATCTGACGTTTGACTGCGGCTATGAAAACGGCAACACCCCGGCGATCCTTGACGCACTCCAGAAGCATCAGGCACCCGCGGCTTTCTTTGTTGTCGGCAATTTTCTCTCCGACCAGCCGGATCTTGTCAAACGCATGGCGGCAGAAGGCCATATCGTCGGAAACCACACCTGGTCGCACCCGGATATGTCCAAAATTTCCACGCAGGAAGCCTTCTCCGAAGAGCTGAACCGTGTTTCCGCTCTTTACCAGGAAACCACCAGCCAGGAAATGGTGAAATTTTACCGGCCTCCGCAGGGAAAATACAGCACGCAGAACCTGCAGATGGCAAAAGATCTCGGCTATCAGACTTTTTTCTGGAGTCTTGCTATGTAGACTGGTACCAGGATCAGCAGCCGACCCACGAGGAGGCTTTCAAAAAGTTGACCGGACGCATTCATCCCGGTGCCATCGTCCTGCTTCATAATACCTCATCCACCAACGCGGAGATTCTCGATGAGCTGCTGACGAAATGGGAAGAAATGGGATATTCTTTCGGCTCTCTCGATCAGCTCGCATCGAAATCTGCCTGAGGACCGGAAATACGGTTTCTCATGTATTTCTATCTTTTCTTTTGTTCTGCTTTTTTTTATCCTGCTTTCAAACCGGAATGTCTCCTCTTTTACTTCCTTCCAGAGCCGCAGCACACAGAGCAGGTTCGGCACCGCCATGCAGGCATTGGCAAGCTCCGCAAAATTCCAGACCGTTTCCGCCATGCAGACGCACCCGGCAAACGCTGCAAAGCAGAAGAAAACACGGTAAACCATTCCGAAGCTATCCTTTTTCACCAGCCAGAGAAACGCCTGCTCCCCCTGGTATGCCCAGCCGGCCATCGTTGCAAATGCGAACAGCAGAATCCCAACCGCGACAACATAGCCTCCCGCCGGTCCGAACACACTTTCAAAGGCCTGAATTACCATCGCCGCTCCATCCGCTTTTTCCGCCTCCAGTATCCCCTCTGCCGCCCCGGTCACTCCAACGGCAAGGCCGGTCACAAGACAGATCACCATGGTATCAACGAACACACCTGTCATGCTGATGTACCCCTGCCGCACGGGATCGTCGGTCTGTGCCGCCGCAGCACTGATTCCTCCTGCTCCAAGCCCTGCTTCATTCGAAAACACACCGCGGGAAATTCCATACCGCAAGGCCGGCGGCAGCAGGGAAATTCCCGCACCCACCGCTCCTCCCGATACCGCCCGGAAAGAAAACGCGTCCCGTACTATCGCAAGCAGTGTCCGCGGAAGCTCTCCGGCGTGCAGACCGATTACCATTCCTGCCCCGCCCAGATAAAAGAGTGCCATTCCCGGTACCAGCACCTCCGCCGCTTTTGCAATGGAACGCAGTCCGCCTGTCACCACGAGCAGAAGAAGAATCGTCAGCACCAACGCGCTTTTTTCTCTTGCCACGCCAAACGTATCCTGCATCGCCAGCGCAATCGAGTTTGCCTGCGTCATATTGCCCATTCCGAGAGATACCAGCACGGTGCTTCCGGCAAAAAACACAGCCAGCATCTTCGCCAGCCGCTCCCCCGGAAATGCTCTGGTCAGCGTCACCATCGGACCGCCGCAGTATGTTCCGTCTTTTCTTTGCATCCGGTACTGCACCGAGAGAAAACTCTCAGAAAATTTCAAAGCAAGTCCCACAACCGCCGCCAGCATCATCCATCCCAGTGCTCCCGGTCCTCCAAGCGCCATTGCGGAGGCAACCCCCACGATATTGCCCGTCCCGATCTCCGCCGCAAGTTCCGTCATCAGCGATGCGAACGGCGAAACTCCCGCTTCTGTTTCTCCCCGCTGTACCTCGCCTCACGGCCGAATGCTGTACGAAGCGCAAAGAACAACCGTCGAATGGGTAGCGCGCGAAGCTGGATGGTCAGAAAAATGCCTGTCCCAAGCAGCAGAAAAAGAAGCGGCGGTCCCCAGGCGGCTGCATTCACCGCTTTTAGAAATGCATTGATTTTTTCGAGCGTGGCCATATCCATTCCTCCCTGTACAAAGTTCCAAAGGAAAGCAGTTCCCGTCCCTCCATTGTTAAACGGTTTTCTGTCCATGCATCGCAATGTTTTCTCTGCACTTTATGCAGCACCGCACAAAAAAAGAACCCGACAGCAGCCTTACGACCCGTCCGGTTCTTTCGATCTTCATCTTATTTTGTTGTATTCCGCTTCCGCCCGTTTTTCAGGACTCCTGCTCCTTTAAATCATCCGCCACAAGAACACCCGCTTTGAAGCCCATCAGCATCATCTCGAGCATTTCCGCATCGTAATTGCGGTATTTCAGGTAATAAAACAGCGAATCGAGATAATTCAGAAAGCCTTTTTTCGTCTCCGGACTTAAAATCACCCGTTTTCCGTCGCCCATCAGATATTTGGCAATCCGGGAAAAGACGAACTTTTCGTTCAGAAATGCCATCGCATCCGATGTCTCATCCTCCACCAGGATCTGGATCGGTTTTCTCCGCAGCAGCCAGTAGGTCTCATAGGAGATCACTTTCAATGAATTGATATGCTTTGCCTGATGAAAATGTTTCAGGCGGGAAATATCCGTGAAATAGTCCAGCACTGCATGGCTCAACAGCGACTCGCTGATCTGGATTTTCTCGCGGATGCCGAGACTCTTGGCAAATTCCTCGATTTCTTCGTAAAAAACAGCGTAACGGCTCTGGATTACTTCCTCGGAAAATTCTTCCAGAAGCCCGTCGTAGTTTGTGTATATTTTTTCTATTGTATTCATTTTTCCTCCCCGGGCAGATTCAGGATTTCATAGCAGAGTTTCGTCCGGACAAAGTCGGTATATTCGGTCATCTCGCGTTTTTCCATTGTTCCGTAGCGGATCGGCGAGGTATTTCCCATCAGATGTTTCGGATTTTCCGGCTTTGACTGCCGCCATCATATTCTCCGCAGAGTCCTCTGCTGCATGAGAGAAGCCCATGCGGCCCGTGTTTCTTCCATCCATTTTTTATCCTTTCCCATGTCTGAAAAGCAGTTTTATTCTTTCAGTATGCTCCAGACGGCATCATCCATCGTATGAATTTCATTCAGATCGCGTTTTTCCACCGCTGCCTTGACCTGCGGTTTTAATTCACGCTTGCGCACGATCGTTTCCTTGCTCTGGAACTTCTCATCCGGCACAACCTGGAGACGGCGGTAGAACGATCCCATCTCATCTCCCATGCCCGCCAGACGGTTCAGCAGCTCGGAAAACTCTGTCAGCATGGCGTTTCCCTTGCGCCGCGGATAAAGAATGCTGTGGTCAATCTCTCCCCAGCCCTCCTCGAACAGCGTCTTAATCTGAATTTCAATGTAGACGCCGCGGTAAACGACAATGTAATGCACCGCACGGTAATGTTTCCGGTCCAGAATGTTCTCCTCCGGAATCCAGTTCACATAAATATCGGCGTAATCGCCAAGTCTTGTATGGACTTTCGGCGGCTCTGCCATATAGCCCGATGCGTTCTGGTCGTAGTCACGGCCGTAATCACGGATGTATTTTTCCGGATCGTTTTTAAACCAGTGGATAATGTATTTATGGAAGTTTACCCAGTCCTCCCGATACAGCAAAAGTCCCCGGATTCCGATCAGGTCTGTCACATAACGCATATAGTTTGTCGCATCCATTTTCCGGTATTTTGCATAATTTTCCAGGCGCTTGCGCACCAGCTTTTCCACCAGATGTTCGGTGTCCTTCAGACGGCTGTGGTACGACTGCAGTCCGATCTCTTTTTTCCTTGTCCTGCAGAAATTCTGCTACGAATTCTTTTCGGATCTTTTCCAGCGTCGGCCGGCGCCGTTCATAATCATCCGCAATTTCCAGCAGTTCTTCCCAGGAAATATCTGCCTCTTCAAATTCCTGCGGCAGAATCCCAAATTTCTGCAGAAACTCGCCCTTTGTCAGATACACGTAGATTCCTCGCTCTCTTTGTCAATTCAACGTACAGGTTTCTTTTTTCAGAACGCACCCCGGAGAAACCCGGCCCCGCTGCGTTCTGACGCACCGGAGAGATTATAGCACATTCATCCCCGCTTCACAAGTAAAATCTTTATTTAAGAATGCACATTTCCACTTTAATCTTTCTGCCAATTTCTTAAACTTTCCTTAAGCTGTCTTGATATTTCACCTGCCCCATGGTAAGATAATCGTGACTTAGCAGAATTATCTGCTGTTTACACTTACATTAAGAGGGAGGTCTTTTTTATGTGGACTCGAGAGGAACTGAAAACCCGCGGAAAAGCCGCATTTTTACGCAATTACTGGATCTGTGTGGTAGCCGCCCTGATTCTGACTCTGCTGGTCGGAAGCGGTACTTCTAATTCTGGAAATTCCAACAATGACAGCAATCAGACTAACTCGGTCGGTATATCTGGATTTACGATTTCTTCCGATAACTTCAATGTGGAATCCTTTGCAGAAAGATTCACCCCGCTTGGACCGGTTAAATTTGTTTTTACTGTCTTCAGCGGCATTGTACTTCTTGTCATTGGTCTTGCCTTTATTCTGATCCGTATTTTTTGTTCTTGCACCATTTGAGGTAGGAGGCTCGAGGTTTTTCATTGAAAACTCGATGGAAAAAGCGGGACTTGGCAACATACTGTTCGGATTCCAGAACGGCTACTATGGAAAAACTGTGTGGACTCTGTTTTTAAAAAATCTTTATATATTCCTCTGGTCGCTGCTTCTTCTGATTCCTGGAATTGTGAAAGCTTATGAATACCACATGGTTCCTTATCTTCTCGCCGACTACCCGGAACTTTCGACCGAAGAAGCATTCCGCATCAGCCGTGAAATGATGAACGGTGAAAAGATGAATACATTTATTCTTGATCTCTCCTTTATCGGATGGTATATTCTTTCCGGAATCACCTGCAATCTTGTCGGTATTTTCTATCTGTATCCGTACAAATATGCAACCGATGCCGAACTGTTCCTGGTTCTGAAACAGAATTACTTCTCCAGCCGGAGTTATGGCAATACGTATCAGGCTTACTAAACCGCACAAAAAATCAGGTGCTTCTCTTTTTCGGGAAGCACCTGATTTTTTATGTATTTCTTTTTAAATATCTCTTAGATATAATCTTTCATTTCAAAATACCGCATCAGAATATCGGCACAGTTCTCGATGCCAAGATCCGAGGTATTCAGGATCATATGGTAGTTATTGACATCGCCCCATGTCTTTCCGGTATTTTTATAATAATACTCGGCACGCTGCTTGTCTGTCTCTTCCAGCATCACCTCAGCCGCCTCTCTTGTCAGGGAAAACAGCTTCATGATACGTTTGATCCGGTCCTCTTTGTCCGCGCAGACATAAATATTGATGACGTTGCTTTTATCTTTCAGAAACTCCGAAGCACACCGTCCAATGATAATACACGGCTGTTTCGCCAGCTCGCGGATCGCATCCGCCTCAGATTCAAAGGCATTTTCACGCATGCCGTGCTCTACATCGTCCTTATCATATACCGGGATATGCAGTCTCTCGGAAAGTTCTTTCGCAATAATACTCGCCCCAGTACCAAACCGGCGGCTCATCGTAATAACTAAGTTCATTTGCCACTTCCTCCTTCGCACTTCTCATAACGCAAACAAACGCCTTATGACAAATCAAAAAATTTTTCTTTCGCTGTCTTTTATTATAACAAACCCCCACCGAAAACTCAAGGTTTTTCGACAGGGGTATTGGCGTGCTATGCGATTGTGATTTCTTCTATTTTCTTCTTTCCAAAATGGTTAAACAACGCGATCACTCTTCCCGTGCAGACCATGGCTACAACAGTGCCGATTCCGATTCCCACCGGTCGTCCTGCACCGATCATTCCGATAGCAAGGGCAAGGACAAGAAGCCGGCTTCCCATCTGTTCAGGTACCGGGAGAACCCGGTCAAAGATGGTAATAAAGGCGCTGGTCAGGTAGCTGGCCGCAACCTGTAAGAGCTGGAACGGTCGAAATTTTCCTTTCAGCAGCACAATCTGCAATACGATAAAGATCAGATACGCACAAAGACTGCCGTTCCTGTTCATAGCCAAAATCTGTGCCACAGCGTACGGAATGGAGATGATGGGCGACACGCCGAGGTTCGTCTTTGTTTTCAATGTGATGCCAAGTGCCAGCACAATAATTCCAACCAGATAAAGCGCAATACGCAGCATCTATTTCTTTTGCTTTTCCTGCATGATTTTTCTTCCTCTTCTATTCCTGTTCTTCTTCCAGTACACATCCTTCCGGCGCGTAAGTCTCAAACAGCCAGTCCTCGAGCGCATTCAGGTTATCGTCGGAATGCTCAACCTCGCGTGCGTAACGCCAGGAAAGCTCCTCAACGTCATGCATGGAAAGTGTTTTTCCGTTTTCCAGCCACCGCGCAAGCAGGATTTCCTGGATCCAGCGAACGGAGAAAAGGGCAAGTTCCATTTTGGAACAGACCATATCATCGTAGACGGCACCGCAGAAATAGGTATAGGCGAAGAACATCAGAAGCTGCTCGCCTATGTTTTCCCACTCGGCACGACGGCTGCTTTTCGCTCCAAAGGTGCGGTGGAATTCTTCACAGATGGCCTGGTAAGCAGATTCGCCATTCTGGTACAGCACTTTTTCTGTACCGTCAAGCACCTCATCCCATTCCGGGCGCAGGCGCTCGAGGCTTCGGAGAACAGCCAGTTCTTTTCTCTGACGTTCCCATACGTGGAATCCCGCAGCGTCCACACCTTTTTGGGCCAGACTTTCCGCCGCGCACTCGCTTAAGGTTCCCTCTTCCAAATGCTTCTCATATTTTCCGAAGCAGATCATCAATATCGTATTCCCGCTGTTCTTCCATGCAGATCT
>ENA-OQJT01000234-OQJT01000234.1-human-gut-metagenome-genome-assembly--contig:-NODE-234-length-14272-cov-1.306469_pt1 | contig 14272 bp, 16 predicted proteins | sample MGYA00242612_ERZ504779 | MGnify/ENA primary metagenome ERZ504779 (study PRJEB26092, sample SAMD00036366) | human gut metagenome | host: Homo sapiens | study: EMG produced TPA metagenomics assembly of...
TATGAATATTCCGAAGTGAAAGAACAGATCCTTAATTGTGAGAGTTTAACTTCGAAGAGCAATAAATCAGAAGTTGCTAAACGAGCGTATGCATCTGGAGCACAGCAGATTGAAACTTCAGGCACTCCATCCAAGACAGAAACTCAATGAGAAGAGACAGAGAGCAGTTGACGCTGAGAATATACTGCGCTCGCTTATGGAACGGCATCTGACAAAAGAAAAGCACAGACTCGCACTTTGTGCAGAACGGATGAAAGGGTTGTCTCCGCTTGAGAAATTAAGTCAGGGGTATTCTTATGTTTGCAATGCACAAGGACAGAATATAAAGAAAACAGATCAGGTAAGAGAAGGAGATTTGTTGCAGATTTATGTAACGGATGGACAGATTGAGACTTACGTTACAGGCACTGTAAAACTAGAAGGGGAAAGAGGACAAAGTTCCCATAAACAGTAACCGGGAGGAAATGATGAAAGACACGAAGAAGATAGAACAGGCTGCAAGTCTTGAGGAGTTATTTGAGAGACTGGATCGCGTCATTGGCGGACTGGAAGGAGAGGAACTTTCTCTTGAAGATTCTTTTAATTTATATCAGGAAGGTATGGAACTTGTGAAGTGTTGTAATCGTACGATTGACGATGTGGAAAAGAAGGTTCTTGCCTTAGATGAGAATGGAGAGAGTCATGAATTTTAAAGAAGAACAGAAAGAAAAAGTAGAAAAAATTGAAGCGATACTCAGAGAATATCTTCCGGAAGCAAACGGATATCAGAGTGTGATCATGGAAGCAATGGAATACAGTCTGATGGCAGGAGGCAAGCGCCTTCGCCCAATGCTGATGATGGAAACATACCGTCTGTTTGGTGGAGAGACAGAAGTGATTTATCCGTTTATGGCAGCAATGGAGATGATCCATACCTATTCACTGGTTCATGATGATCTCCCGGCAATGGATAATGATGAGTACCGTAGAGGAAGAAAGACGACACATATCGTTTATGGAGAAGATATGGGAATCCTTGCGGGGGATGCGCTTTTAAACTATGCATTTGAGACAGCATGCAAGGCATTTGAGCAATTTCCAGAGGAAAGCCTTAGAATCGGACAAGCGCTGAGAGTTCTGGCAAGAAAGGCAGGAATCTATGGTATGATCGGTGGACAGGTTGTAGATGTGAAAGAATCCGGACATCAGATTGATGAGGAAGTTCTTGACTTTATTTTCAGACTGAAGACAGGCGCACTGATCGAGTCTGCTATGATGGTTGGAGCAATCCTTGCGGGAGCATCAAAAGAAGATGTGAAGAGCATGCAGAAAGTCGCAGGAAAGATCGGAATGGCATTCCAGATCCAGGACGATATTCTGGATGTGACAAGCACGACAGAGCAGCTTGGCAAGCCGGTACATAGTGATGAGAAGAATGAAAAGACAACATATGTAACACTTAAAGGAATCGAACAGGCTCATAAAGATGTGGAACGTATGACAGAAGAAGCAATCGACGAACTGAAAAAGTTCCCTGCCGGGGATAATTTCCTTGAGCAGCTTTTGAAATCTCTTGTATATAGAGAAAAATAAGATTGTCGGTGAGGAGGAACTTATGGCACTTGAAAAGATTCAAAAGGCCAACGATATAAAAGAACTGACAGAGGAAGAGCTGAAAGAATTATCGGATGAGATCCGGCAGTTTCTGATTGAAAAGATCAGTGTGACCGGAGGACATCTGGCATCCAATCTCGGAGTTGTTGAGCTTACGATGGCATTACATAAAGTACTTCAGTTCCCAGAGGATAAACTGATCTGGGATGTGGGACATCAGTCTTATACACACAAGCTTCTGACAGGAAGAAAAGAAGGATTTGATGATCTTAGAAAATACGGAGGAATGAGTGGATTCCCTAAGAGAAAAGAAAGTAAATGTGATGCGTTTTGATACAGGACACAGTTCAACTTCAATCTCAGCAGGGCTTGGTTATGTGGCCGCAAGAGAGCTTCAACAGGAGCATTATAACGTTGTATCTGTGATAGGAGATGGTTCTATGACCGGCGGTATGGCATATGAAGCATTGAATAACGCTTCCAGATTGAAAAGTAATTTTATTATTGTACTCAATGATAATAATATGTCCATTTCCAAGAATGTTGGTGGTATGTCAAATTACCTGAATGGGCTTCGGACGACACAGGTATATTCAGACCTGAAGAGAGGTGTCGAAGATACGATTAAGAGAATTCCCGGCAGAGGAGAACGGATCGTCCATCAGGTGAAGAAGACGAAGAGCGGGATCAAACAATTATTTGTTCCGGGAATGTTTTTTGAGGATATGGGAATTACATATCTGGGTCCTGTAGACGGACATGATCTGAAGACATTAACAAAGACATTGAATGAAGCAAAACGGGTAAATCATGCAGTTCTTGTACATGTTGTGACGAAGAAGGGAAAGGGTTATCTTCCGGCAGAGACGAATCCGTCAAAATTCCATGGAACAGGACCTTTTGATGTGACAACAGGAGAAGCGATCGGAGGATCGGGGAAGGATTCTTATACAGATATTTTTTCCAAAGTGCTTGCAGATATCGGAAAGAAGGACAAGAAGGTTGTAGCTATTACTGCAGCAATGGCAGACGGAACAGGACTTTCCAGATTCGCAAAGCTATTTCCGGAAAGATTCTTTGATGTAGGAATTGCAGAAGAGCATGCGATGACATTTGCGGCAGGACTTGCTGCAGGGGGAATGAAGCCTGTTTTTGCGGTGTATTCATCTTTCTTACAGAGAGCATTTGACCAGACGATCCATGATGTCTGTCTTCAGAATCTGCCGGTTGTGATTGCAGTGGACCGCGCAGGTCTTGTTGGAAGTGACGGAGAGACACATCAGGGAGTCTTTGACTTATCATTTTTATCATCGATCCCAAATCTTTCAATTCTGTCACCAAAGAACCGTTGGGAGATGGCAGATATGGTGCGCTTTGCAGTGGATTTTCAGTACCCGGTTGCGCTTCGTTATCCAAGAGGAGAAGCATACGAAGGGCTGAAGGAATTCCGTGCTCCGATCGAATATGGAAAGAGTGAGCTTCTATATGAAGAGAGTGAGATTGCGGTAATGTTTGTCGGACATATGTCTTTCCTTGCAGAACAGGTGCGTGAGGATCTTAAGGCAGCAGGGTATCAGTGTAGTCTGATCAATGCAAGATTTGTGAAACCTCTGGATACAGAAATGATCCGGAAAATTTCAGAAAATCACAGGATCCTTGTGACAATCGAGGAAAATGTGCTTACAGGTGGATTTGGTGAGCAGGTAGAAGATTTTGTAATGCGTGAGGGGATCCCGTTGAAAGTTCGCACAATCGGTATTTCAGATGATTATGTTGAGCATGGAAATGTAGATGTCTTAAGAAAAGAAGTTGGTCTCGACAGAGAGAGTATTGTAAAAAAGGTCATTGCAGATGATCGGAGAATAGAGGAAGAAAAGTAACATGAAAGAACGTTTGGATTGTATTGCTTGTAAAGAGGAATCTGGCGGATTCCAGAGAAAAAGCAAAAGCAATTATTATGTCGGGAAATGTATTCGTAGAAGGTCAAAGAGAAGATAAGGCCGGAACAACATTTCCGGAGGAGGTAAATATTGAGGTACGCGGACATGTTCTCCCTTATGTGAGCCGTGGAGGTCTTAAGCTTGAGAAAGCAATGAAAGAATTCCATGTGACAGTAGATGGAAAGGTCTGTACAGATGTTGGATCTTCCACTGGCGGATTTACAGACTGTATGCTTCAGAATGGAGCAAAGAAAGTATTTGCTATCGATGTGGGAAGAGGACAGCTGGATTGGAAGCTGCGTCAGGATCCGAGAGTGGTATGTATGGAGAAGACGAATATCCGTTATGTGACTCCGGAAGATCTTGGAGAACCTGTTGATTTTTCGTCGATTGATGTTTCGTTTATCTCTCTCACAAAAGTGCTTGGTGCAATCAGAGCGTATCTGACAGATGATGGAGAGATCGTAGCATTGATCAAACCACAGTTTGAAGCAGGACGTGAGAAGGTTGGAAAGAAAGGTGTTGTGCGAGAAAAGAGTACGCATCATGAAGTGATCGAGAAAGTGACAGAATTTGCGGTATCCATCGGATTTTCCGTACTTGAGATCACATTCTCTCCAATCAAGGGACCAGAAGGAAATATCGAATACCTTGTACATTTGAAGAAATGTCCGGAAGAGGAAGCAAAGATTGAGACAAAGGAACTGGATCAGGTAGTGGATGAAGCATTCGCTGCTCTGGCAAAGTAAAAAGGTGATGGTATGGAATCTTTTTATATCATAACAAATCAATTAAAAGACAGAGATTATTCTGTTACGATTGAGATAAAAGATTATATTGAGAGAAAAGGCAAACGTGTTATTCTTGCTCAAAAGGATGAGGAAGGATTTATTGTTCCGGGAACGATTCCGGAGGACGTTGATTGCGGACTGGTTTTAGGTGGGGATGGAACTCTGATCCGTGCAATACGTGACCTGGAAGGAAATAAACTTCCGCTTCTTGGAATCAATATCGGAACATTGGGGTATTTGGCAGATGTAGAATTGAAAGATTATAAATCTGCGATTGACAGACTTTGCGAGGAAGAGCCTAAAGTTGAGAAACGTATGATGTTGGAGGGGACAATGTCATCCGGTGAAAAAGATCTGGCGGTAAATGATATCGTCCTGACAAGAGAAGGGAATCTTCGTATTGTTCAGTTTAATGTGTATGTGAATGGGACATTGTTGAACACATATCAGGCAGACGGTGTGATCATCTGTACACCGACGGGAAGTACAGGATATAATCTTTCCGCAGGTGGACCGGTGGTAGAGCCAACAGCAAGTCTGATCGTTATCACTCCAATCTGTTCCCATGCACTTAACACGAGCAGCGTGGTGCTTTCAGCAGAGGATGATGTTGAGGTTGAGATTTGCGAGGGCCGTTATGGAAGGCAGGAGAAAGTAGCTTTATGTTACGACGGTGCTGTACAGAGGCAATTGGTTAGCGGAGACAGAGTGAAGATCAGAAAATCAGATGCCAAAGCGCATCTAGTAAAATTAAGTGAAGAAAGTTTTATGATAACAATGCGCGAGAAGATGAAAGGAAATTGATACTATGAAAGTGAGCCGACATGCAAAGATAATTGAATTGATCAGTCAGTATGACATAGAGACACAGGAGGAACTGGCAGAATATCTGAATAATGCCGGCTTCAAGGTCACACAGGCAACGGTATCCAGAGATATCAGAGATCTGAAGCTGACAAAGCTGTCTGTAAACGGTGGGCGTCAGAAGTATATTGTCCATAGACAGGAAGAGGATGGAATGAGCGAAAAATATATCCGTGTACTTTGTGACGGATTTGTTTTTCCATGGATATGGCACAGAATATCCTTGTGATTAAAACAGTTGCCGGAATGGCAATGGCGGTTGCCGCTGCAGTAGATGCAATGAAATGGAATGAAGTGGTCGGATGTATTGCAGGAGATGACACGATCATGTGTGCAATTCGTACAGTTGAAGATACAGCTGTAGTAATGGAGAATATAAGGAAATTGGTTTCAAGGAAAGCATAGGTGATATATGTTACAGAATCTGTATGTGAAAAATCTTGCTTTGATTGATGAAACAGAAGTTGAGTTTGGGGAAGGATTGAATATTCTGACCGGTGAAACCGGAGCAGGAAAGTCAATCCTTCTTGGCTCTGTTACGCTTGCACTGGGTGGAAAATACAATGCACAGATGCTTCGAAACGGGGCAAAAAGCGGATTGGTAGAACTTACTTTTCATATCAAAGAAGAAAAGATTTTAAAGAAGCTGGAGGCCTTGGACATTTATCCGGAAGACGGATATCTGACATTGAGCCGCCGCCTTTTAGAAGGCAGAAGTGTCAGTAAGATTAACGGTGAGACAGTGAATATGAGCGTCCTTAAAGATGTAGCCAGTCTTTTGATCGATATTCATGGACAGCATGATAATCAGACATTGCTTCATCGAAAGAATCATTTGACACTGCTTGATCTTTATGGGAAAGAACAGACGAATCCGTTAAAAGAGAAAATGGCTTCCTGCTATCAGGAATGGAAGGCAGTATGTAAGAAGGTGGAACAATCCTCGCTAGATGAAGAGAGCCGCAGAAGAGAACTTTCTCTTGCTGAATTTGAAGTGAATGAGATTGAAGAAGCAGCGCTTAAAGAAGGCGAAGATGAATTTCTAGAAGAACAGTATCGCAAGATGACAGACAGCAGAAAACTCACAGAAGGAGTTGCAGAAGCGTATCAGTATACTGCAGAGGACGAACGTGGAAATGCAAGTGATTACTTAAGCCGTGCAATCCGAAGCCTTCAGGAAGCAGCATCTTTTGATGAAAAGGGAAGCCAGCTTTACGATCAGATCGTGGAGATCGATAGTCTGCTGAATGATTTCAACCGGGATCTGGCAGAATATGCAAAGAGTTTTGAATATTCGGAAGAAGAGTTTTCAGAAGTTGAGTCCCGCCTGAATGAAGTGAATCATTTAAAGGCAAAATATGGAAACACTGTCAGTGATATCCTTGCATATTGTGAGGAAAAAAGGCAGAGACTATCGGAACTGGAAGATTACGATTCTTTTATGCAGGAACTTTTGGAGAAGCAGGAGAAAGCAGAAAAGCAGATGGAAAAAGCTGCGATGGAACTGCATGAAGTGCGTGAACAAAACGCAGTTAAATTTGCCGAGGAGATTGTTCATCAGATGTCGGAACTGAATTTCCTGGATGCACGTTTTGAAATTCGTTTAACAGAAGCAAAAAGTTATTCCGCACAAGGAAAAGATGATGCAGAGTTTTATCTGTCGGTTAATCCGGGAGAACCTGTGCGTCCACTGGGGGATGTCGCATCCGGAGGAGAGCTGTCTCGTATTATGCTTGCAATAAAAACTGTACTTGCAGATGAAGAAGATACGCCGACTTTGATATTTGATGAGATTGATAGTGGAATATCAGGAATCACAGCAGGTCGTGTCGGTGAGAGACTGCAGTTGATCGGAAAGAGTCGTCAGGTAATTTGTATTACACATCTTTCACAGATCGCAGCGGCAGCAGATGTTCATTTTTGTATTCATAAAGAAGCAGAAGATAATTCTGTGAGAACACAGATCGAGAGACTTGATCAGGAAGATTCTGTTGCAGAGCTTGCAAGGCTTCTTGGTGGAGCAAATGTAACAGATGGAATTATAGACAGTGCCAGAGAAATGAAAGAACTGGCAAAAAGAGAAAAATAATACCAGTGTGAAAAGAAGAAGATCCACACATACTAAGAGCAGATGTAAACAGCATCTGCTCTTAATATTTGCAAGAGAGGAGTGTGGATCATGAAAGAACGCAGGAAAAGGAATATGAGCAGGACAGGTCTGTTGTTTTTGTTCTGTCTGTTGATGCTATGTGGCTGTACGCATATTACAGAATTTATGGAAAATACAGAAGTCAGTGGCCGGGAGGTGGAAAGTCTGGCTGCAGAAAAGGAAGAAGATACGGTTCTGCTTGGAGGAATGCCGGTTGGAATTTATATGGAAACGGATGGTGTACTGGTTTTAGACACGGAGAAAATGACAGGTATGGATGGAAAGGAATATATACCTGCGCAGGGTGTGGTAAGTTCCGGTGATTATATTACGGAAGTGAATCACCAGAAGATTGAAGGGAAAAAACAGTTGATGGATCTGGTGGAACATCTGGATGGAGAGAAGGTCCTTCTGACAGTCAGACGTGAAAATACAATATTAGAAAAGAAATTGACTCCTGTGCAGATTTCAAAAGGAAATTATCGCCTGGGAATCTGGGTAAGAGATAATGTACAGGGACTTGGGACGATCACATTTTTGACAAAAAATAACAGATTCGCAGCACTGGGACATGGCATTCATGATGTTGATACAAGTACACTTCTTACGATCAAAAGAGGAACGCTTTATAGAACCAGTATTCAGAAAGTGCAAAAGGGAAGCAAAGGGAATCCGGGAACAATGGAAGGGATTATTGTTTATAATCGGTTTCATCAGCTGGAGTGATTGAGAAAAATACGGATGCGGGTATTTATGGAGAATTAAATTCAGACAGAAGCTGGATAGGAGAAGAGGTTCCTATACAGGTAGCGGAAAAAGAGGAAATAAAGACGGGGGAGGCAAGGATTCGCTGCTACATTGACGGGGAGGTGAAAGAATACTCAATCCGTGTAACGCAAATTGATAAAGAATCTGACCAGGTGAACAAAGGAATGGTAATTCAGGTGACAGATACGGAATTGCTGGAAAAGACAGGGGGTATTATTCAGGGGATGAGTGGAAGTCCCATCATTCAGAATGGAAAACTGATCGGAGCTGTAACTCATGTGTTTGTACAAGATTCGACAAAAGGATACGGTATTTTTATTGAAAACATGTTGAAAGAGGAAGAATCGTGAAAAGGGTCGAAAAGGATGTCGAAATACTACTGCAAGATTTTCTTGAATCCGACAAAAAAGCTGGAATATAATACACAAGTGGTGTAACAAGACAAACGTTCTCAGAAAAAGGAGAGAAGAAGATGGAACATTTGAAAATAGCCATTGCTGATGATAACCAGAAAATTTTGGACCTTTTGGATCGTGTGATCGGGATGGAAAAAGACATGAATCTGGTCGGAAAGGCGAAAAATGGTGAAGAGATGTGTCAGATCATCAAAGATAAACAGCCGGATGTTGTTCTTCTCGACTTGATTATGCCGAAAATGGATGGATTGACGGTTATGGACCGGATCAATCATGACAAAACTGTCAGCAAGCATCCGTATTTTATCGTAATCACAGCAGTTGGGCAAGAAAAGATTACAGAAGATGCTTTTAATAAAGGCGCAAATTACTATATGATGAAACCGTTTCAAAATGAGATGCTGTTAGAACGAATCCGAAGTGCGGGACGGATGCCACACGGTATGGAAACAAGAAACTCTGAGGCGGCATCTGAAAACAGAGGAGAAAGTCTGGAGACACGAGTGACAAATATGCTGCATGAAATCGGAATACCGGCTCATATTAAGGGGTATCATTATCTGAGGGATGCGATTATGATGGCGGTAGATGATATGGATGTGCTCAATGCAATCACAAAGATCCTGTATCCAACCGTCGCAAAGAAGTACCAGACAACATCAAGCAGAGTAGAACGTGCGATCCGACATGCGATTGAAGTGGCATGGAGCAGAGGAAAGCTGGACACTCTGGATGAACTTTTTGGGTACACAGTAAGCAATGGAAAAGGGAAACCGACAAATTCTGAATTTATTGCTCTGATCGCAGATACAATACAATTGGAATACAGGCATGGGAAATAAGAAGTAAATTACAATGAGAAATCCTTTGCATTATGATAAAAATGCGGTATAATATTTTATAAGTAATTGCCGAAAGAGGGCAAGTGAAAGTGGAGGATCTAAGTATGAAAAACATTTTGTTCGCTTCATCAGAATGTGTACCATTTATAAAGACCGGAGGCCTTGCTGACGTTGTAGGTTCACTTCCAAAAGATTTTGATAAAGAGAAATATGACTGCCGTGTAGTTTTACCTAAGTACATGTGTATGAAACAGGAGTGGGTAGACCGCCTTGAGTATATCACAAACTTCTACATGGATTTTGCAGGAGAGGATCGCTATGTCGGAATCTTTAAGACAGAATTAAACGGAGTTACATTTTATTTTATTGATAACGAATTTTATTTTTCAGGATTTGCTCCATATGATGGAGATCCGAAGTGGAATATTGAAAAATTCTCTTTCTTCTGTAAGGCAGTTTTAAGTATTCTTCCGGTTATTGGGTTCCGTCCGGATCTGATTCACTGTCATGACTGGCAGACAGGTCTGATTCCGGTATATCTGGATAATTTCCGTTTCTTCGGAGAATATTACAGAGGAATCAAGACAGTTATGACAATACATAACCTGAAGTTCCAGGGGGTATGGGATACAAAGACTGTACAAGGAATCACAGGACTTCCGGATTATTATTTCGTTCCGGATAAGCTTGAGGCATACAAAGATGCTAATATGCTCAAAGGCGGTATTGTTTATGCAGATAAGGTGACAACAGTAAGCCACAGCTATGCAGAAGAGATCAAGACACCGTTCTATGGAGAAGGTCTTGACGGACTGATGGCAGCAAGATCAAATGATCTTTGCGGTATTGTGAATGGTCTGGATTACAATGACTGGAATCCGGATACAGATCATAGAATCGCAAAGACATTTAACGTTGAGAATTTCCGGAAAAACAAACCGGTGAATAAGGCTGCTCTTCAGGAAGAACTTGGACTGGATAAAGACAATCATGTAATGTTGATCGGAATCGTTTCCCGTTTGACAGATCAGAAAGGATTTGATCTGATCGATTATATGATGGATGAGATGTGCCAGGATGCAGTGCAGATTGCAGTACTTGGAACAGGAGATCCGAAATATGAGAATATGTTCCGTCACTTTGCATGGAAGTATGCAGGAAAGGTTTCAGCGAATATTTTCTATTCCGATGATCTTTCTCACAGACTTTATGCCGGATGTGATGCATTCCTTATGCCATCCTTATTCGAGCCATGCGGACTCAGCCAGCTGATGAGTCTGAGATACGGAACACTTCCGATCGTTCGTGAGACAGGAGGATTGAAAGATACTGTAGAACCGTACAATGAGTTTGAGAAGACAGGTACAGGATTCAGTTTCTCTAATTATAATGCGCATGAGATGTTGAACACTGTACGTTATGCAGAAAGAATCTATTATGACAAGAAACGTGACTGGAACAAGATGATCGAACGCGCGATGGCTCAGGATTTTTCATGGATGAATTCCGCAAGACAGTATGAAGATCTGTACAGAAGTCTGATCGGAGAATAAGAATTATAAGAAGTAACAAAGAAGTAATACAAGAGTAACACAAGAGCAAGGAGTAACAGACCCGATGAAAATTATTGACAAACTGAACCAGAAAGGCATCCACATTTCTTTTGAGGTGTTTCCGCCGAAGACAGATGCAGGATTTGACAAAGTATTATCAGCAACAGATGAGATTGCCAAACTGAACCCATCTTATATCAGCGTAACCTATGGAGCCGGTGGCGGAACAAGCAAGAACACAGCGAAGATCGCATCCCATATTAAGGATGATCTCGGAGTGATGAGTCTTGCACATCTGACATGTGCTTCATCCACAAAAGAAGAAGTTGGAGAGGTAATTGAAAACCTGAAGGCTCATGGAATCGAGAATATTCTCGCTTTACGAGGAGATATTCCGGAAGGCATGACATTCCCTGATGGAGATCGATTCCATTATGCTTATGAACTGGTACAGGAAATCAAGAAACATGGGGATTTCTGTATTGGTGCAGCATGTTATCCGGAAGGACATGTGGAGCAGGAACATAAAGAGGATGATATCCGTTATCTGAAACAGAAGGTAGACAGTGGAGTTGATTTCCTTACAACACAGATGTTCTTTGATAATGATATCCATTATAATTTCCTGTACAGAATCAGAGAAGCAGGGATCACAGTTCCGGTTCTGCCGGGAATCATGCCGATTACCAGTGCTGCTCAGATGAAGCGAAGCCAGGAACTTTCCGGAACAGTATTTCCGAGAAGATTTCTTGCAATATTAGATCGCTTCGGAAGTTCTCCGGATGCGATGAAGCAGGCAGGAATTGTCTATGCAACAGATCAGATTATTGATCTTCTTGCGAACGGTGTGAACAATATTCATATTTATTCTATGAATAAGCCGGAAATTGCAGTAGCAATTATGAATAATCTTTCCGAGATTATCAAGTGTTAAGAAAGTGGATGACCAGATGATAGAGACAGAGAAGAGAGTACGTGAAGCAGTTCGTTATCTGGGATTTGGAAGAAATGAGGCAGATGAGCGAACCTTGGAACTGATCCAACAGTCTTTCAAAGACCTGGAACAGGAAGCAGGGCCTAAGTCCATCTGCCAAATTTTTGACCTGAATCATACAGAAGACGGAAGACTGGTTATTGGACAGATGGAGATTCAAAGTAAGAGCCTGAGTAGAAATCTGAAAGGATGCCGTCGGGTTGTTCTTTTTGGAGCAACACTTGGCGCCGGAGTTGACCGGCTGATGCGCAGGATCTCTTTGACAGACATGGCAAGAGCAGTTGTTTTGCAGTCCTGTGCAGCAGCAATGTTAGAAGAATATTGCGATGAATGTCAGAAGAAGATTGCGGCAGAGCTTGAAGAAGAACATTTGTATTTAAGACCGAGATTCAGTCCCGGATATGGAGATTTTGACATCTGTTATCAAGAACCGATCGTACGAATGTTGAATTGTGCAAAGACAATCGGGCTGACTTTGACAGACAGCTTTATGATGACACCAACAAAGTCGGTAACAGCAGTAATTGGAATCAGTACACAGAAGGACAGATGTCCAATCTCAGGATGTGAGGTCTGTACAAAAAAAGATTGTGAATACCGACGATAAGCAAGAGATAAGAGAGGAAGGATTGATACAAGAAGATGATACGAGAACGCCTGGGAAAAGAGTTATTATATTTTGACGGCGGAATGGGAACCTTGCTTCAGGCAAAGGGACTTCAGCCGGGAGAGTTACCGGAGACATGGAATGTTACACATGCGGATGAAATCAAAAACATTCACAAACAATATATTTCAGCAGGAAGTGATATTGTACTTGCGAATACATTTGGAGCGAATGCATTGAAATTCCATTGCGATGATTTTCCATTGGAAGAAATTATCCGTCTTGCGATCGGGCATGTGAAGGATGCGGCTGAAGAGGCAGGTGGTGGAAGAAGAATCTACACAGCACTGGATATCGGACCGACAGGAAAGCTTTTAAAACCGATGGGTGATCTGGATTTCGAGACAGCGTATGAGACATTCAAAGAAGTTATGATCCTCGGAGAGAAAGCCGGTGCGGATCTGATCCATATTGAGACCATGAGTGACACTTATGAACTGAAGGCAGCAGTGCTTGCAGCGAAAGAGAATACATCTCTTCCGGTTTTCGCTACGACGATTTTTGATGAGCGTGGAAAGCTTCTGACCGGAGCAGATGTTCCGTCTGTTGTGGCAATGCTTGAAGGATTAAGGATTGATGCCCTTGGAATCAACTGTGGAATGGGACCGGAGCAGATGCTGCCGATCCTGGAGCAGATCATGAAGTATTCCTCTGTGCCTGTGATCGTCAAACCGAATGCAGGTCTTCCGAAGCAGAAAGACGGAGAAACTTATTACGATGTTTCTCCGGAAGAATTTGCTTCTGTTATGTGTCATGTTGTTGATCTTGGGGCAGTTGTGATCGGGGGATGCTGCGGAACAACTCCTGCACATATTGCAGAGATGGTGAAGCAGTGTAAAGACATTCCGGTGAAGCCGATTGAGAAGAAAAGTTATACTGTGGTATCTTCTTATGGTCAGAGTGTGTTCCTTGGAACCGGATCAAAGATTATTGGTGAACGTATTAATCCAACCGGAAAGAAACGCTTTAAACAGGCGCTTAAGGAACATGATCTTGATTATATTTTAAAAGAAGGAATTGCACAGCAGGATAACGGTGCACATATTCTGGATGTTAACGTAGGACTTCCGGATATTGACGAGCCGACATTGATGAAGGAAGTTGTCCAGGAACTTCAGAGTGTGACGAATCTTCCGCTTCAGATTGATACGGTTGATACGGTTGCGATGGAGAATGCACTTCGCATTTACAATGGTAAGGCGATGGTCAATTCAGTCAGTGGAAAGCAGGAGTCAATGGATGCAGTGTTTCCACTGATCCGGAAGTATGGCGGTGTTGTGATCGGCTTGGCACTTGATGAAGACGGAATCCCGGCAACAGCGAGGGACGTGTACAGATTGCGAAGAAGATTATCGCAGAGGCAGCAAAATACGGTATCGAGAAGAAAGATATTGTAATTGATGCCCTGGCAATGACGATCAGTTCAGAACCGGAAGGTGCGAAAGTGACACTTGAGACACTTCGCAGACTCCGTGATGAAGTTGGTGTGTGTACTGTGCTTGGTGTATCAAATATTTCTTTCGGTCTCCCAAGCAGACCGATTGTAAACTCCATCTTTTATACGATGGCAATGCAGAATGGTCTGAGCGTTGGAATTATCAATCCGAACTCGGAGGATATGATGAAGGCATGGTATGCATACCATGCACTGATGAATCTGGACAGCAACTGTGAGAATTATATTAATAAATTATA
>ENA-OQJT01000236-OQJT01000236.1-human-gut-metagenome-genome-assembly--contig:-NODE-236-length-14197-cov-0.838593_pt1 | contig 14197 bp, 17 predicted proteins | sample MGYA00242612_ERZ504779 | MGnify/ENA primary metagenome ERZ504779 (study PRJEB26092, sample SAMD00036366) | human gut metagenome | host: Homo sapiens | study: EMG produced TPA metagenomics assembly of...
TTCTTTAAAAAAACGTATTGTGTCTGCATAATTAAATTGCGACAACCCGTTTTTAATCAGTGCTTTACTGCCGTGGAATTTGTTTACGGACATATCAGTGTTTGTGAAATTACATCTGCCGTTTCCTGTTGCAAGTATTTTCTTTCCTATATCATCCTTGTGCTCTAAAAGTGCCACACGTGCTCCCTTTGATGCAGCAGCTGCTGCCGCCATCAGCCCGGATGCACCGGCACCTATTATAATTACATCGTACATATTCTTTCCCCTAACTGATTTATTTTAACATTAACTTGAATAGCTTTCAAGAAAATCGTACAAATCAGTTTCGTTAAAAAAGTAGAGTCCATTTGTAACCTTATTTTTTGCTTCATCTGGCAGTTCTTCAAAATACACGCCTGTGTCAAAGTATTTTTCACTTGCAGTGGCGTTGTATACAGACAGCATTCCGGAGTCATTTTTGATGCAGTATTTTGCATTCTTAGCCTCATTTGATGTCAGAAAGGCTTTCTTTTTTCATTTTTTTCTTCTTTATCATTTTCATTTCTTTGTGCAGTTATCGCAGCCTTGTCTGCTGCTTTTTGCGTATTGATTTTTTCTATCATAACAAGTGCAAGAAGAATTACAACAATAGTTAAAAAACAGATACTGATTTTGCTTTTCATATTATCACCTCAAAATCAGTATCTGTAAATTTTTGTTATTTATTCAATTTTATAATAAAATGACATTTTTTTTGCCACTTTTTATGATAAGTGTGCCCTTTGGAAAATGTCTAAGCTCATCCTCAGTCAGTCCCTTGAGTAAAAGCAGCGCCACTGCATATGAGATAACCGCAATGATTGCAGCAAGAATGAAGGCGATAATCTCAATATGACAGGCCTTGTAAAGTATAAAGTATACTATATACGAAATAACTCCCATTATGAGCGAGCTGATGGCAGGTATGATAAAGGTCTTTTTTATTTCCTGCTTAAAGCCGCTGTACTTCTTTAAAGCCATGCTGTTCATAAAGCACATGAGCAATGCAAAAAATGTATTGGCAAGCACAACTGCATGTATATTGAGCCTGAATATGAGCATAAGCAGTATGAGTACTATGACATGCGCTACAATGGATATCGCAGCGTTGATTACCGGAACTTTGAGCCTGTCAATTCCCTGCAGTAGTCCGTTGGACAGAGTGGAAAGCGAGTAAAATACTACCGCAACCGCACCGACATACATCATAAGTGATGCCTCAGCATTTGTTGCACGGGTGCTTGAGAACAGTATATTAAATATTGGCAGTCCAAACACGGCAAGCCCTACTGCACATGGGAATGCGACAACCATGATAAAGCGTGTGGAAAGATTAATCTGTCCTCTCACTGCCTCCATATCGTCCCTGTGATATGCGCCTGTAAGCACCGGCACAAAGGATGCTGCCATAGCTGATGCTATGGATATAGGCACATTGATTAAAAGCTTGTACTTTCCGGTGTATACACCCCACCATACGTCTATATCATTCTGAGTGTATCCCTGAAGCAGTGCAACCTGCTTGAAAATACCCTGGTCGATAATACCACTGATATTGTATATAGTAGTACTTAAAAGGACCGGAATAACCGTAATTACAAGAATCTTCATTGTGTAGCCAAATGAGCTCACCCTGACATTTCGTTCTCTTTTCATCTGCCTCTTGAACACCTTCATATAGATAGCAAAGATAAATACTACAAATAAAAGAGCCGCTACAGAGCCAAGCACTGTTCCAAGTGTACCGCCGGCTGCACCATATGCTGCGGCATAGTGCTCCTTGTCACCAAGCACTGCGCCAATCCTTGTACCTGTACGGTATAGCACATATGCAGCCCATACACTGACTATGGCATTTACTATCTGCTCTATTATCTGTGAGACGGCACTCGGCATCATAGTACCCAGTCCCTGGAAAAAGCCTCTGATGACGCCAAGCACTGCAACTACCAAAAGCCCCGGAGCCAGTACTCTTAAAGCAAAAATACTGTATGGTGTGTTAAGAAGCGTTGTTGCAAAAAAATTGCCACCAAAAAACAGTATGAGTGCACTGTTGTGCCACTGATGGTTGCAAAAAGCAGAGCACACTTCAGTATCTGATACGTCGCAGTCCGCCTCTTTTTTGCCATCTGGGCCGAAACCATCTTTGATACGGCAAGTGGTAAGCTGTATGATGATATAATCAGCATGACATTATATATTTCAAAGGCTGTGGAATAATAGCCGATTCCGATATCGCCCAATATACGCTGCATCGGTATGCGATATATGAGTCCTATTATTCTGCTTATTATAGATGCTACGGCAAGTATGGAGCCCTGTACTAAGGCATTGCTTGCCCCGTTATTTTTTTTAGACATTTATAAATCCTCTGTTTCAATTGATAACCAGCTTAAATATTAGCGTGTTATACCTAAAGCGTCAAGTATTTTTCTCTGGTGCTCTTCCATTACGGCAGCCTCATCAGCCTCCATGTGGTCATATCCGAACAGATGAAGCATGCTGTGTGTAATCAGAAAGGCAAACTCTCTTTTTTCGCTGTGTCCGTATTCTACGGCCTGCTCCTTTACCTTGTCAACGGATATGATTATGTCGCCTAGCATGACCTCTCCTGTATCAGGATTGAAATCATCCTCATTCTCGTCTGAAAGGAAAGAAAAATCTCCGGGTGTTTCATATGAAAGCATCGGAAAAGATAATACATCTGTAGGCCTGTCTATCTGTCTGTACTCCTTATTGATGGCATGTATCCCTTCATTGTCTGTCAGTGTCAAATTAACCTCCGCCTCATACGGAAAGCTCTCGTGCTCAAGTGAAGCAGAAACAACAGCTTCTGCGACCTTTCATAATCAAAATTAAAATTGCATTCTACTTCTTTTTCGATAAAAAAACTCATTTAAGCAGCTCCTCCTTTGTAAGATAGTCTCGTATTTTTAAAAAGTGATTCATGGAAAGCCCTGATTCATCATACATTCCTGAGCTTGACAGCTCATTTAATGTCTGGATAATAAGTATCTCGTGATTCCATTCACTGTCTGCCACATCGTTTTTGTATATGATCAAGCCTTACTATTAAAAGCATCGACCATATGGATGAGTGCGGATTCAGGGGTCTGTGGGTGTCTTAGTTTGCCATAGTACTCATAGAGTATATTGGTCAGCTTTTCAGGAAAATGCATGGCTAATGCCTGTTCCACTCCTTCCATGACGCTTTTATGCTTCTGCCACTGCCCTATGCGGTAATAAAAGCCTCCTGCTGCACATAGCGCTGTGTCCAGTCCTGCAGCCTTTGCAGCCTTTATGGCAATCGTCGATACGAAATTGCCATGATTGTATTCAGAGAAATTGTTCTTTTTTAAGCTGCTTTACAGCAGGAAAATCCTCCTCTATTATTGCTATAAGCCTGTCATTTGTTTCATCAGTGCTAAGTGGCTTAAATACCCTGGCACAAATGATGCCGATAAGCGAAACAATCATGCCGCTTACAGCTCCGGCAATAATAACGGAAACAGAAAACTCCTTTGTTGACATATAATAGAATATGCCCGGTGTCACAATGCTCATACTGATTGTGATCAGATATATACATATCTGAAGCTTGTCCTCCTTTAGCATCTTTGCAAGGATAGCACCTGTGATTACAAGAAGCAGCTCACATACGAGCTCAAAGCAGTCGCCGGATACAGTGATTGAAAGCAATATACAAAAATAAGTACCGCTTATAAATGCCAGAAACTCATTGCCAATCAGACAAAGCAATATAGGAAAAATCATCACCGGCCTGCTGTACAGTGGCATAAAACCGCTTATGATACACACTATAGAGCAAATGATAAACGCAAACGTAAACCTAAGATAATCGGTTCTTGAGTTGTTCGACAGCTGCAGTGTGTTCCGCTCGTACTCAAGCTCAAATAAAAGCAGCATATAAAATATGATATCTAAAAACCCATGCATATCCACTCATCCGGATATACATCACCAAGCAGACACAGCACAAATGAAAGAGCTAAGATTGATATAAAAATTGATATTAGTGATACAACCCTTCTCAATTGCTCTTCCTCTGCTTTCTTACAGTCTTTGCAGTCTGCTTATTTTCATAATCATCATAAGCCTGAACAATTTTTTGTACAAGCGGATGACGCACGACATCCTTGCTTGTCAGATTGCATATGCCTATATCATCTATTTTTTTAAGCACCCTAAGTGCCACATCAAGCCCTGATTTTGCTCCCGGTGCAAGATCCTTTTGTGTCGCATCACCTGTCACGACAACCTTTGAGCCAAAGCCGATTCGTGTAAGAAACATCTTCATCTGTGCAGGAGTTGTATTCTGTGCCTCATCAAGTATGATAAATGCATTGTCAAGTGTACGGCCTCTCATGTATGCAAGAGGAGCCACCTCAATAAGGCCCTTTTCCATGTTGCGCTGAAAGCTCTCAGCTCCCATTATCTGATAAAGAGCATCGTACAACGGTCTCAAATATGGGTCAATCTTGCTCTGCAGATCTCCCGGCAGAAAGCCAAGCTTCTCGCCTGCTTCAATCGCAGGGCGTGTCAGAATAATACGGCCCACCTGCTCATTTTTAAAAGCTGTTATAGCCATTGCCATGGCAAGATAGGTCTTTCCTGTTCCGGCAGGACCCATGCCAAACACAATCATCTTTTTCCTGATTGCATCGACATATTCCTTCTGGCCTATGGTTTTTGGCTTTACAGGCTTGCCATTTATTGTGTGACAAATGATATCCTTGTCAATCTCAACAATCTCACTGCCTCTATGCTCCTCTAAAAGTGCAAGTGCATAGTTTACGTTCTGCTCTGTAATGACGTTGCCTCTCTCAGCCAGCGCAATGAGCTGCTCGAACACCTCTTTTGCCCCATCAATATTCCCCTGCGCTCCGATAATCTTTAAGGATCATCTCTTAAGACAAGCGTTACGTGCAGTGTGCGCTCTATTTTCTTGGCGAATGCATCAAACTGCCCAAAGACGTTTGGTATATATTCGCCCGGTATTTTTATAGATACTTCATTTAAACTCATTAGCTCATGTGCCTTTCAATCAAAATATTTTCCATTATAACATAAAAATAAAATTTGTCATAATTTACCTATAATTTATTCCCTCTGATATATCAATTTTCATGGTATTTTTTTTCTATGTATATACTGCACCACGTGATATCGGGATATTTTTCCTCAAGCTTCTTTTCAAGGAGGCTGTAATCTGCTCTCTTGTGGCTGCCTATTGTTACATTTTCACTCTCCAAAAGTGAGATGACCGACTCATCATACGTGAAACGGTTTCCTTCAGGCACAATGTGCCAGATTCTTGTGCAGATGAGTGCATGTATACAAAAAACGCCGGTAATTGCAGCCGTAATAATACGTATTTTATATAGAAATGCTCTTATTGCAAAGTATCCCTGTCTTTTTACCACGAGAAGCCTTGTATGCGTCTTTTTCAGGTGCGGCTTCATTAGAAAAATATCTTCTGTACTGCAGCAGGCCTCATATTCCTTTGGACTTACATATTTAAGGTTCCATATTTTTATATGGTTTGCCGTGCACAGATTTATGAAGCGCCTGATATTGCAGCCTGTTAGCCTTACTGTTGCATAAGCTTTAATACTCATATATAACACCCTTTAAATGACCGGCTATTATTATTAAATCCTTTGTAAATTCCTTGATTTCAAGGCGGCTGCCGGATATTTTTATGGTACTGTCTGCTGCCCTTACAGTTACGGCCTTGTCCGAAAATGACAGAATACCCTTGTGGTTTTCTATAGTCAACTCATTATAACCATATGCTGTTACAATTGGAAGCCCTAGCACTATGTCCTTTGGAAGCTCGAACGAATCAGTTACTTTTTGCATCTTCATATATTAACATATGTTTATTTAGGCTGAATTATGCCGGTTATTTGTGGTACGGCTCATTATTGCTGATGCGAAACGACCTGTAAATCTGCTCCAGTAAAATTACGCGCATGAGCTGATGAGGAAATGTCATTTTAGAAAATGAAAGCTTATAGTCAGCGCACTTCAATACATCATCGGACAGCCCCAGAGAGCCTCCTATTACAAAAACAAGATGACTTTTGCCGCCTGTCATAAGCTTATCCATCTTCTGTGACAGCTCAACCGAATCAAGCTGTTTTCCATCTATCGCCAGACAAAATACATATGCATCGTCTTTTATATTTTTAAGAAGCCTCTCACCTTCTTTATTTTTTACGATGTCTATCTCTGTCTGCGTGGCCTGTTCGCTTGTCTTTTCATCGGAAACCTCAGTGATTTCAAGCTTACAGTAACGGCTTAGGCGCTTTGAGTACTCAGCAATCGCATCTCTGTAAAATTTTTCTTTAACTTTTCCTACACATAATATTGTAATTTTCATCGTTTCATTATAACATATAACTATAATTAAACAATATGGAGGCCGTATGAAAATATACGTTGATGAACAAAAAACGATACGAGGATACAAAAGCAACCGGACAGTGCTTCACCGGAGTCGGTGCGATAGGGCTTAATTGCTATTGTGCTGCTTGATACAGGAGTTATAAAGCTTGCCGCTTTAGACTCGGTAAACAAGCTCATGGTTTCTATCGTAATGGGGCTTGTTTTCTTGATATTTTTTATCATAGGAATGAAGTCATTTATGGAGCTAAAGGACATTTCAAAAAAAATTGACCGGAATAATTCCCTCGAAGAGGAAATCATGGAATACGTGACCGTCACTCATAGGGACGAGCTTATGACTTTAGCGTCATCTGGTGAAAAAGGAGATGCCTGCTCAGGTGATTTATACTACAAAAGAGCTGAGCTTATCACATCAGTCATTACTGAAAAATACAGCCTGCTTGAGGAAAGCTTCCTCGATCATATGGTTGAAGAAATTTATTCTAAAATTTATAGTGATATTGTCGAAGAATAGTGCTATAATAATAACAATTTATTTTTTATGAGGTGAACAAAATGAAAGAACTGCAAGATCGAATTCTCAAGGATGGCCAGGTAATTGGCACAAACATCTTAAAGGTCAACAAATTTATCAACCATCAGGTAGATCCGGTGCTTATGGAGCACATCGGTGAGGATTTCGCAAATCACTTTGCCGATAAGGGAATCACAAAGGTTGTCACAATAGAGAGCTCAGGAATTGCTCCTGCACTTATGGCAGCAGCCAAGATGAATGTACCGCTTGTTATTTTAAAGAAGCAGCCTTCAAAGACGTTACATAATGATTTATATCAGACACAGGTTACTTCATTTACAACAGAGAAGAGCTATGAGCTTACACTCTCACGCGATGTAATCTCAGAGGATGACAATATTCTTTTGATTGATGATTTCATGGCTGACGGAGAGGCTGCTACAGGTGCCATCAGACTTCTTCGCATGGCTCACGCTACAGTTGCCGGTATAGGAATCCTTATTGAGAAGTCATTCCAGCCTGGCAGAAGAAAGATCAACGAGCAGGGCTATGAGGTTTACTCACTTGCACGTATCAAGTACATGGATGAGTATCAGATAGATTTTATTGAAGAAAATTAAAATAAGATTTAATATTTAAAATCAATACATATTATACGCAAAATCCACTACCCTATTTACAGATTTATGAGTCTGTCATTGAGTAGTGGATTTTTATTATTGTTAAAGTATATGTTTTATGCTAAACTGCCGGATTATGCTCCGAAATCGAAAAGTGAAAGCTGGTTTGACTCCGGCAGTGAACCAAGCAGTCCCAAATCTGACATGAGGTCTACGGCTGTTCGCGATACATGAGTTCTCTCCCTGAAATCGTCCTTTGAGAGGAATGGTCCGTCCTTTGCCGCTTCCGAAATATAAATAGCGGCATTGTCTCCCAGTCCGTCAATACTGTTTATGGCCGGCATGAGCTTACCGTCAATTATCTGGAAACGGTTAGGGTGAGCCCTGTATATATCAAGAGGCATGAAATCAAAGCCTCTGGCATACATCTCCTGTACGATACGCATGTCCTTAAATACATCCTGCTCCTTGTTTGACAGCGTGTCTTTTCTTTTCTTATAGTCCTTCATGTAGTTTTCGAGTCGGTCCTTTCCCTGACACATAAGCTCATATGAAAAGCCTGTGGCACGGATTGAAAAGTATGCTGCGTAGTATGCAAGCGGATAGAAAACCTTACAGTAGGCGATTCTCCATGCCATCATAACGTATGCCGCAGCATGGGCCTTAGGGAACATGTACTTGATTTTCTCGCATGACCAGATATACCAGTCAGGCACACCATGTGCCTTCATATCCTCCTTCCACTGTGGCCACTGAGGGCATTTGCCATTGGCAATAATGCCCTTTCGAACTTTCTCCATGATGTTGAAGGCTTCCTCAGATTCAAGTCCCATGGAAATCAGATATGTCATAATATCATCTCTGGTACAGATACAGGTTGAAATGGTAGCTGTGCCTTCCTCGATAAGAGTCTGTGCATTGCCAAGCCATACGTCGGTACCGTGTGATAATCCGGCGATACGAATGAGGTCAGAAAACTCCTTTGGCTTTGTATCAAGGAGCATGCCCATGGCAAAATCGGTACCAAACTCCGGTATACCTAAAGCTCCAAGCGGACATCCATCGATATCCTCAGGCTCTATGCCCAAAGCGGAGGTGTTCTGAAACAGTGACATGACAGCTTTGTCGTCAAGCGGAATCTTTGTCGGGTCAACACCTGTCAGATCCTGCAGCATACGAATCATGGTAGGATCATCGTGTCCAAGTATATCGAGCTTTAACAGGTTGTGATCGATTGAATGGTAGTCAAAATGCGTTGTCGTGATGTCAACGGTCATATCATTCGCAGGATGCTGTACAGGAGTAAAGGTATTAATCTCCTCACCCATCGGCAGCACGACTATACCACCCGGATGCTGTCCCGTAGTACGTCGAACACCAACGCAGCCCTGCACTATCCTGTCTATCTCGCAGTTTCGCTTTCTGACACCGCGCTCCTCATAATAGTTTTTAATGTATCCAAATGCGGTCTTGTCAGCAAGTGTACCTATGGTTCCGGCTTTAAAGGTCTGGCCCTCTCCGAAAATAACCTCGGTATACTTGTGTGCCTTTGACTGGTACTCACCGGAGAAGTTCAGATCGATATCCGGCTCCTTGTTTCCCTTGAAACCGAGGAAGGTCTCAAACGGAATATCAAAGCCCTCCTTGCTTAAAGGTCTGCCGCACTTTGGACAGAGCTTATCCGGCATATCACAGCCACCACGGCCTGAAAATGCCTGTACCTCTGGTGAATCAAAATCACTGTATTTGCAGTGTGTACACAAATAGTGAGCATGCAGCGGATTAACCTCTGTGATACCTGACATGGTTGCGACAAATGAGCTTCCTACGGAGCCTCGCGAGCCAACCAGGTAGCCGTCCTCATTTGATTTCCACACAAGCTTCTGTGCGATGATGTACATTACGGCATAGCCGTTTGAAATAATAGAGTTAAGCTCTCTGTCAAGACGCTCCTTAACTATCGGCGGCAGCGGATCTCCGTACATCCTGTTTGCCTTGTTATAGCAGATTTCACGAAGCATGCCGTCAGAGTTTTCGATAACCGGCGGACATTTATCAGGTCTGACTGGTGAGATACGCTCACACATGTCTGCTATCTTATTGGTATTGGTGATGACTACCTCCTCAGCCTTTTTGCTTCCGAGATATTCAAACTCCTTTAGCATTTCCTCTGTGGTCCTTAAATAAAGCGGAGCCTGCTCATCTGCATCCTTAAAGCCCTTACCGGCCATGATAATACGACGGTATATCTCGTCCTCGGGATTTAAGAAATGTACGTCACAGGTTGCAACAACCAGCTTTCCAAATTCCTCTCCAAGCTTTACGATTCGCTTATTTATATCGATAAGGTCATCGTTTGAAGCAATATCGGAATCCTCGTCACGTATCATAAATGCGTTGTTGCCAAGAGGCTGTATCTCCAGGTAATCATAGAAATTCACAAGTCTTGTGATTTCCTCCTGTGGTCTTCCGTTTAAAATGGCCCTGTAAAGCTCTCCTGCCTCACAGGCTGAGCCTATTAAAAGCCCATCACGATACTTGTTAAACTCTGATTTTGGTATTCTCGGTCTCTTATTATAATACTTGATGTGTGACAGCGAGATAAGCCTGTAGAGATTGGTACGCCCCTGGTCACAGGTTGCAAGAATGATTGCATGGTATGTAGGCATCTTCCTTATCATCTCAACAGATGATTTTGCCAGGGCATTTACCTCATCTAAGCTTGATATGCCCCTGTCCTTTTAGCTTTTTCTATGAATTTGACAAATATCTCTGCGGTACATGCGGCATCATCCACCGCTCTGTGATGATGATCAAGCGAGATGTTTAGAGCCTTGGCCACTGTATCCAGCTTAAATCTGTTTAGCTGTGGCAGAAGTACTCTCGCAAGAGCCACCGTGTCCACAATTGTAGGATTACACTCCATGCCAAGCAGCGCGCAGTTTCGCTTTATAAAGCTCATATCAAAGTCAGCGTTGTGGGCGACCATGATACAGTCCTTGCAAAACTCCATAAACTGTGGCAGTATGACATCCACTGTTGGCGATGTGATAACCATGTCATCCCTTATCGAGGTGAGTTCCTCAATCCTGAACGGAATAGGTACCTCAGGGTTTATAAATGTGGAATAGCGGTCTACAATCTCGCCACCGATGACCTTCACCGCACCTATTTCTATGATTTTATTCTTTTCCGGAGAAAAGCCTGTTGTCTCTATATCAAATACCACGTACTTGTCATCCAGCGACTGACCGGCTGCATTCTCCACAATATCCTTTGTATCATCGACCAGATATGCTTCCACACCGTAAATGACCTTGAATTTATCATCCACAGTATGGTTAGCATCAGGGAATGCCTGCACATCACCGTGGTCTGTAATAGCAATGGCCTTGTGCCCCCAGCGCATGGCACACTTCACAATATCCTTTACGTCAGACACGCCATCCATGTCACTCATCTTGGTGTGACAGTGAAGCTCAACACGTTTTTCGGCAGCAGTATCCTCTCTCTTTGAGGTAAAGTCAGGTATTTTTTTTAAGTCCGACTATTGAGCTTATTGACAAATCACTGTCATATTTATCTACAGTCACAACTCCCTTTGCCTTAACAAAGTTGCCCGGGGCAATATATGCAAGAATATCTGCTACGTCATCATTTCTGGCAAAAAGCTTGAGCATGATGGTGTCTGTGAAATCAGTGACCGCAAACATAATGATGGTCTTTTCGTTTCTGATTTCACGGGATTCAACCGTAAGGATCTTGCCCTTTATTGTAACCTCACCGATAGGACCGTCAATCTTTTCAATGGACATCTCTTCATCATCAAAGCTTCTTCCGTACACGATATCAGGGTCATTATCATATTTACGTCTGAAATCTCCCTTGCGCTCGAACTTTTTCTCGAACTTCTTTTCAAACTTCTTCTCAGGCTTTTTATCAGTGCCTGTCTTCGCTTCATTCTTCTTATCTGAGGCTTTAGGAAAATCTGATGTGCCACTCTTTTTTGTATCAGATGTATTTTCACTGCCTCCTACAAACATTGCACCGTCATCGACAGCCACTTTAGCATCTTCATCACCGTCATCTTTTGCCATGGCAAATTTAGTGCGGGCGACAATATTTTGCACCTCCTGCTCAATCTGCTTGTCAGCATTTTGACGGTATTTGCTGATTTTTGGTTTTTCGTACTGCAGATTAACGATAAAATCCATCCCACAGCGCTCGCAGAACACCTTCTCAAGAAATTCTATGACCGAATTGCCTCTGGTCTTTGCGATTATTGTCTCCTCAAGTGTGACTGTGACATGTGTATCGTCGGTAAAGCTCCACTTTGAGGTGCGCAGCAGATTGTACAAAAGCACACTGTGACTGTTTATTTCGTCAAGATACTGTCAAAATAGACATCAAAAAGAGTCTTCGGTGTGTACTGCGAAGACAACTCGTAAGACTCTATATTTTTACTGTGATATCTTTACTTTTAAATATCTGTTTTTTAATGCTTTCCTCCAGCTTCCAGATATTTTTTTTGAAATAAGGCGTTTTGCTTTTACATATATTTTGTAAAAATCTCTTGCATGGTTTACGGAAATTCTGGTAACATCAGCATTCTCCAGCAGATTCTCCATATCCTTGTCCAGCTTAAGTGTAGGGAAAACTTCCTTAAATGTTTTTGTCAAAATTATTCACCCCAATGGTCAAGCTCATATTTTAATGCACCCAACAGCTCGCTCTCAGGCACCTTTTTAAATACCTCACCGTGCTTTATGATAAGACCCTCGCCGATTCCTCCGGCTACGCCAAGATCTGCTTCCTTTGCTTCACCCGGTCCGTTTACCACACAGCCCATGACAGCAACCTTTATGTCAAGGTCATATCCTGAAACCATTGTCTCCACCTGATTTGCAAGCCCGATAAGATCTATCTGTGTGCGGCCGCAGGTAGGACATGAAACAACCTCTATGCCACCCTTTCTAAGACCAAGAGTTCTTAAAATGAGCTTGGCAGACTTTATTTCCTCGAGAGGGCTTCCAGTGAGAGATACACGTATTGTATCACCTATGCCCTGGCTTAGTATCAGTCCGAGTCCGATAGCAGACTTTATATTGCCGCTTATTATTGTACCTGCCTCTGTGATACCCACATGGAGCGGATGATTGGTTTTATCTGAAATAAGCTCATGTGCTTTTAACACACATCATGACATCTGATGATTTGATGCTTATGACAAGATTGTCATACCCCATATCCTCTATGAGCTTTACCTTGTCCAGAGCACTCTCCACAAGCCCCTCTGCTGTCACACCATGATATTTCTCTACCAGTCTTTTTCAAGAGAGCCACTGTTTACACCGACGCGGATAGGAATATTTCTCTCCTTTGCTACATCCACGACAGCCTTTACCCTTTCAGCGCTTCCTATGTTGCCGGGATTGATTCGGATTTTGTCGGCTCCGTTTTCAATCGCAGCTATTGCAAGCTTGTAATCAAAGTGTATATCCGCAACAAGCGGTATGCTGATTTGTTTCTTAATCTCCTTAAGTGCCCTTGCAGCCTCCATCGTAGGCACAGCACATCGGATTATATCACAGCCTAAGTCTGTCAGCGCGTTTTATCTGCGCAACTGTGTCAGCTACATTCTCAGTCTTTGTATTTGTCATTGACTGTATGAGAATCGGGTTTCCTCCACCGATTACTTTATTTCCGATTTTTACTATTTTTGTCTCCATGTGTATATCTCCAATCTGTTATAAAATCAGACTATTAGATTTCTGATATCATTGAACATGACAACAACCATCAGAAGAAGTAAAAGCACTATGCCAACGAGATGCACATAGCCCTCCTTCTCAGGGTCCACTCTCTTTCTTCTTATGGCTTCAACTATCAAAAATACAAGTCTGCCACCATCAAGTGCCGGCAGTGGCAGCAGGTTCATCACACCGAGGTTTGCAGAAATCAGCACGCCCCAGTTTAGCATATTTAGTATGCCAAGCCACACTCCAGACATCGAAACTGCCTGCTCATAGGTGTCTCCCATGTTTTTTACAATGCCGACAGGTCCGCTTAAGTTATTTACAGAGGCAGCCCCGGTACAGAGCATTTTAAGCCCCTCTATTGTTGTATAGATGTTGTATTTTACCTCGTAGCAGCTATAAAGCAGTGCCTTTCCCAAGCCGGGCTTTGTACGCTCTCCCGACACGTTAAAGCCGTACAGATACCTCTTTGTTGTCTCGTCATATTTAGGCTTCAATGTGGTGGTATGCCTTTTGCCATCCCTAAGGTAGGTCACATCAACTGTTTCACCTTCGTGAAGCATCGAGTAGAGGCTTATCTCGCGGTAAAAGTGTATATTCGTATTGTTCAGCTTTACAATCTCATCACCGGCCTTGATACCGGCCTCCTCAGCCGCATAACCCTCAATAACACCGGCAAGCTTTGGACTGTCATAGCCTACAGAGCAGATGATAATGAGAGCAAATAAAAATGCCATGATAAAATTAAAAAACGGGCCCGCGAATACAACGCTTATGCGCGCCCACACCGGATTTGTTGTTAAATGCCCTGTCATCACCTGAGCTTTCATCCTCACCCTCCATGATACAGCTCCGCC
>ENA-OQJT01000239-OQJT01000239.1-human-gut-metagenome-genome-assembly--contig:-NODE-239-length-14027-cov-1.098921_pt1 | contig 14027 bp, 15 predicted proteins | sample MGYA00242612_ERZ504779 | MGnify/ENA primary metagenome ERZ504779 (study PRJEB26092, sample SAMD00036366) | human gut metagenome | host: Homo sapiens | study: EMG produced TPA metagenomics assembly of...
AATGGCTTGCGGATAATTATTTGTTCTAACATGCTCGTAAAAATTATATGAGTAGTACTATATAATATAACGAGCAGCAATAATTATGTTGTGCAAAAAATTAATAAGAACCTAAAACATAAGTAAATATGAAAGAAACTGACATAAATAAATGGACAACATTAATGATTTTATGTTGACGTCAACATAAAATCATCAGTTCGGCGAAACGCTGTAATGCTTTATCACTTGCTGTATCCATGATTTATTGGTATAGATTTCTGTTCTCGTAATCAAGCAGCCATTCTCTGGCCGTTTGGTTGTTTGTCTCTTGCTGCTTGGCAGCCATCTCTTCTTGATAGGCTTGTGCAAGCTCTTCCTGTGCAAGTAGAAACTCTAAGTCACTGATTTCTCCTGCAATGTTTTTCTGTACTAATTCATCGTAATCCATAATTCCTGATTTTTTAGGTTATAAGTCATTGAAAGCCCGGTTGATGGTGCTGGCTATCGGACGGGCCATTTCCTTGCTGTTGTCGGGTTTGGGTGTGCTGGCCAGTTTGACATCTCCCAGTGTCTTTGTGCTGCCTTCCATCCCCGAAAATCTTTTGTACGGCTATCAGTGTGTTGGCTTGCACACCCGTTTCACGCATCCGGGTAAGGTCTTCTTGAGTGAGCCGGTACCCTTCTTTCTGTATCTCTTGGATGACATGAAAGTTGTCGGTCTGTGCGGCATCCAACAGACGTGCGGCCTGCCTTTCATGTTCGCCCTGTTCTTCCGGCTTGGTGCCGAACAGCTGGATGACTTCATGGGTTTGCCTTTCATCCAGACCGTGTTCCTTACCGATTCCTTTGATAAACTCTTCACTGGGTTTATATCCTTCCTCTTTGAGCTTCCCGATTTTTTCAAAGTCATGTTTGCCCACCGCTTCCTTAAACTCGGCTTCCATATTGCGCCCCTCTTCGTGTTTTTGCTCTTTTGCAGCTTCTATGTTGGCCGCATGGGCTTCCAGTTTGGGGGTCATGGCCTTGATCAGCTCTTGTGCCTTGCCGGGAGTGATACTCTGTATGTTCTGTATCATGACTCCTTTCCTGTCATCCGTCAGTTGGATGTCGGCAATGAAGTAGCCTTCCGGACTGTGCAGCAGCTTGTTCTCCAGTGCATGGCCGTTGGCGAGCAGGTATTTGTCGGCTTTGGTTAACTTGTAGCCGCCATATTCGCTGGTCTGCCCGATGATGTCGGGAATCTTGATTTCCTGGTTGGTGCGCAGGATGACGGAGTTCAGATCCCGGTCAACTTGCAGCAGGATGTCCTTCTTATTTACGGTGATGGGTACGATGTCACCGGCAAGCAGCTGTTCTTTCTCTTTCTTGCCCAACTTCTTTCCCAGCACCTTGTCCGGGATAACCAACGCCTCTTTGCGGTAGAATACGGAGATTCCGTCATCGTTGAAACGGAGCTTCCCCGGTTTGCCGTGTATCTCCATCAAATCAGACATGACACCCTTTTCCAGCTTGGTGCCTTTCCCGTCGAGGATGTTCCCTTGCTTGTAGGCGTATTCATAGAGCGACTGTCCGGTGTAGCATACCTTCAGGCGATGGTCGATGACGGTAAAGCCGTCCTTGTCATGTCCCTTCAGGTTCTCCCACCGCTTGATGCTGATGCCATCCTTCTCCAGCTCGGCGACATATTTAGGATCATTGGCACGTTCCTTGTCAAAAAGGGCGGATACACGTTCTTTTGATTGGTCACGAAGGCTTTCATCGTACTTTGCTCCGGCTTTTTCCCTGATTTCGCTTACGCTCATGCTCAGCTCTTCCCCGTCTTTGCGGAACCGGAAATATCCGTCCCGGTATTCGGTCTGATAGCCCAGTGATTCGGCGATGCCGCCGAACTGTCCCACGTTGTCGAACATATAGGTGTCTAATGCTTCTCTCAGTTTCATGGCTGTGGCTTGTATAAGGGTTCTGCGGAAAGGATGTATTCGTTCAACACGGCCAGCTTGATGTGCCGCCCGCCGTTTCGCTCGTAAATCTCGATCTCGAATACCTTATCATCGGGTATCGTGAATTTGTCGAAACCAAGTATCAGCCGGTTCCGGCTCTTGCCCTTGATTTTCGTATCAAATCTTTCTGATAGATAGGTTCGATGGTCGTTTCTTGCTGGATGGCGTTCTTGCTCTTCTTTTGGTCACGCTGGAAACATTTGACAAACTCGATGTCGTAGTCGATGTATGATTTGTTTTTCAGGTCAAAGATGAAAAACATGAAGTCCTCATGCACATACAGATTGGCCATTGACAACTCAAACTTGTTCTCGATGACCCCCAGGCTGTAGATGTTGCGCTTCTTGGTGCGCAGCTCTTGGATGCATCTTTCCATTTCCTCGCTGTTCACATCCACATGGGCGGTATATTTGCGCTGGTCATCAAAATTGTAGGTGAATACGGAGGTATTGCCCCGTTTGATGGTGATGTGGTAAGTGTTCATGGCCTTATCCACCACAAACAGGTTGGAATATGCCACGGCATCTTTGGCGGTTGATACTTTCAACTGGTTGTTGTAGGCGGCCAGAGTGAAGGACACCTCGTTGCCGGGCGTTCCGTAAGCGATGTCCTCCGGAAAGAAGAACTCGGCCAGATGGAGGTCGCTGACTTCTGCCTGATAGTCATGGTGCTGCCATTTCCCGTTGTCCTCGTAAATGTTCGGGTACGAATCCGTGCCGCCTTCGGGAAGGTAGCGGATGTGATAGGTGTAAACGCTTCCGTCGATGCAGACTACGGTCAGGTTGGTCTCTTCGGTGAATCCTTCCGCTTGCGCCGAGAGCCTGACGATATGGGGCGCCTCTTCTACCCGGCTGGCCATGACAAGCTCCTGTTCGCCGATGGCGATATCAGATACTTGCACAGGAAATACCAGGTGTTTCACACAGTCGAAAGAGATAAAGATGTCTTTTTGGCTGATGGCTTGTTTCCGGGGAGTGCCGTTTTCCTGAGCGAAGAGCGGCAGACTGCACACAAAGCAGTAAAACAGTAGATAAATATATTTCTTCATGTTGTCGATATGTTAAACGGTTCTTGAAAAAAAGGCGGTGAATACGGTAATGCCCCATAGAAGAAGCAGGGTAATGCCGAAAGAAACGGTCAGCGGACGGATTTCTTTAAAGGCTCGTCCGTTCCGGCGTGATACGTAGATCCGATAGCCGAAAAAGACCGCTGACAGCGCAAGCAGGTAATTGAGAATGTCTATCATAATTTGTCTATCAATGTTTGAAGGGGATGATTTTTCTTGTTCGTTTTCTCTTGTTCCATTTGCTCATAGAGCTTCTGTAACTCCGCTTGCACGGCTTGCCTACGCAACTTCGATTCCTGACTCTCTTCTTGGATATACATTTCGTAGTTGGACTTGAGATGTACCTTCACTTGTGAGAGGCTCATGTTCAAGATTTGCTTGGCTACCTGGGTGGTGGCGTTGACTACGCTGGTCACTTCGCTGGCCATCGTGCCGATGGAAGAGAGCGGCATGTCAATGTTCTGTACAAGACCTTGTTCCATACGCTTGGCTGCACTGGCTTTCAGGTTATTGGGCAGGTTCAAACCTTCCATGGCATCATTGTCGAAGACAACCACCGATACGGGATTGAGGTTGTCTCCTACCTTCAGGTTGCTGACTACCACATCGAGGCGGTTGGCTCCCAAAGTGGCGATACCGTAAAACAGCGTGTTGGCCGGTATCTTCATGCCGGATAGGGTTACGTCCTGAAGCAACCGCATCCGTACCGTACTGCCCGTGACTACGGTCTGGTCGCCGTGGATGCAAGCCCTGAAGAGGTTGCTGTTTCCCGGTGCGGAGGTCGGTTGGCGGCGTACCCGCTTGCCGTTTTCGGCATGGTAGATCGGGCCTTTTTGCATCAGGCTGTCGGCGGATGGATGGCCGGAAGGGTTGGCAGCGGCTTTCTCCGTTTTTCCCTCTTGGTCATAATTGACAATCCGTTCATACATGCGCTTGCGGTATTTGTCGGATTCTTCCAGTTCCTTGCGGATGCGTGAGTTCTTCTTGGCTTCCCGGATAATCTCGTTGAGCGCCTGCTCGTCCTCCAGTCCGTCCAGTTGGCTTTCCAGCTGATGAGAGAAGCGTCCGTTCCGGCCACCTCCGTATTCTGCCATGACTTCGCTGTACGGATCGTTCTGCATACGGCGGATGCGCTCCAGTGTGGCACGGTCATACCGCTCCTGCTGGTTTTGCAGCTCGAAGTAAAAAATCAGATCCTTTGACCTGAGACTCTTTCAGGATGCGTGCCTTCTCCTGCTCTTCCAGTTTGTCCTGCTTATAGGCTTCCATCTTGTCGTTCACCTTGTCGGCCATTTCCGACTGTGGTTCCAAAAAGGCTTGCGAGGCGGCCTGTCTGTCACTCCCTGACGGCACGTTCCCGTCCTCACGGATGAAGAATACATAAAGGAAGAGGATGCCCAGGATTACCGGGATGGCCATCAACAGCTTGTTCTTGTCTTTGATAAGTTTATTCGGTTCCATGGTCGGTTGGTTTAGAGGTTTCTGACTGGTTTTCATTCTTGCCCGGAGAAGCTGCCTGCGATGTGTTGGTGCCGTTGCTTTCCACGGGTTCGGAATAGCGGACAATCCAATCTTCTATCTTGGCTCCGTGCGCATTTTTCCTCGCTGCGGGACAGCATATCATAGATGGTGAACTCCGCTTCGATATTACGTGAGATGCTTCCCCGTGCCCGGTACCCGGTCTGCGTGAAGATTATCTTTCCGGAAACGGGTATCGTTTGTGTGTTAATCTCTACATCCTTGATGCGTACCCCGTAACGGATATTCTTTTGTATGAGTGAGTTCAGCATATTCACATCGTTGTACTCGTTCAACAGCTCCTTCCCCTTGTTGCCTATGAGGTTGAGCGCAAGCGAAATGTTCTTCTCGTAGCTGCTCTCGTCAAAGGCATACCAGTGGGTTACGAAGGTCTTTACATGGTTCATGTATTCGTATTGCCGCATATCGCTGGCAGACAGGCTGCTTGCCTCATAGACTTCTCCCTGCCTGTCGATGACGAGAGCCTGGCCGTATGCTTTTTCTATTTTGTTGATAAGGAAGATGATACTGCTGGCAAAAGCGATAGTCAGAATGATGCAGTACCCGGCTGAAAGCCGGATAGTCAGCTTGACCGCATCATCTGCTCCTTTGAATTTCATCAGATTCATAGTTCTATTTTTTATTGTTGTCGTTTATGAAACTTGCCCCGATAGAGGCGGCACCGCCTACGTTGGTCAGCTTGCCGCCTGCCGCTGCGCCTCCCATCAGGGCGATGGTGGCCGCCGTGGTGACGATTGACACGGTTTTCGAAATGATTTTCCCGGCATCGCTGTGTCCTACGATTTTGGAGGATAGCCAGAAACAGCTGCAATAAGCACCAATCAGGGCGAGATCCATTCCTAAATATTGTATCTGCTGCGTAGCTGCGTCCACCATGTCGGCACTTTCCGTATAGATGGCCTTGAAGGTCTGCCATATGATTTGGTTCAGAATATTGATGACGGTGAATACCATACAGGCGGAGCAGAGCGTACCGAACCAGATACTCAACTGTTTCTGAAAGACCGGCAACATGCTTACGGCAAAGACAAACGGGCCGAGAATGACCAGTAGCTTGACAATGACCACGCCGATACCCAAGATGACTACTTGTATGATTCCTACCAATAGGGCGGAAATGCCATGAAGCACAAGGGTGGCGAGGTTGGCGGGGTTGAGCAGCTGCACAATCTTCTCCACGCTGGAGCGTACACCGGTCATTTCGTCCTCTTCCATCTTTTTATCCAGTTCGTGCTGCATGGCGCCGGTGCTGTCTTCTCCGGCTGCTACCTCCGACTGGAGGCTGTGTTTGTCGTATTCGGCAATCATCTCTCCTTGTTCGATGGCTGATTGTGCCATGAACTGGGCAAATTCCTGCGCACGCTCGGAGGTCAGCGAGGTGGCTTCGTTGATTACTTCCATCGTGCCTACGATGGTTTGGGCGATGGGGGTGTATATGCTTAGGCAGAAGAACAGTACCAGGCAACGGGCGATTTCCATCATGTCGGGAAATTTGTCCTCATTCGGGCTTAACAGCTGGCTGGCTCCGTGATAGAGATAGTTGTATGCTAGGTTGCAGATAAAGCAGATGACACCAACACCGAAGGCGATGACTGTCATTTGCGAAACGAGTTCCATCGTCAGACCGTCCGTGATCTGAAGTCCCCAGAGAAAATTATCTTGATTCATAACGCTTTAATTGGTGTGTCGTGTGAAAGCGGCCAACCGTCCCTGGTAATAGGTCTTCCGGTTATGCCCCTTCATGGATTTGTAAATGACCGTGGAACGCACGGATTCGTTAAACTCACGCATCTCTTCGGCGGCTTTTTCCACCGATTCCTTCACCTGCTCGATAAAGGACATGCGCCCTTCCGAGTTCATCGAGAAGTAACTGGTCACGGTGGCCACCTTGAACAGCAGGTCGGTACTCAGGCTCAGATTGACGGTCACACGCTGAAAGTTGAGAAATTTCAGGCAGTGGTAATTCGATCCTACGTTCAGGTAAAAGCTGTAGTCGCTGCTCAGGCAGGCTACGTCGTCCAGCAGGTCGGCAAGCTCTTTCAATGATTTGAGTTCCTTCAACTGGTCGATCTTTTGCAGGCCGAGCCGCAGTTCCTGGGCATCGATCATTTCATTGATTTGTGTAACCCATTTCTTGACATTGGCGATCCATTCCGTTGAGTTCAGCAGGGTGTGGCCGGGATCATGCACGACGAACTGGGCATGAACACTGCCGGTTCCCATCAGCCCTATCGAGGCGGCAAGTCCGAGTATGAGAATGATTCTTTTCATGACGGTTATTTGTTGGTGATGAATAATAGGGTGAATATGACACATACCAGCCAGGCTGTCAGATAGCTCTTGGCATTTTCCTTTTTCGTGGCGAGTGCCCATACCACGAAAATGAGCGCAACGCCCAAAAGTGCGGCGGCAATGCTTCCGGCAAGATTGTATGCGCTGCCGTTGAAGTCGGTTGACCAGCTAGAAGGGCGGTCAGCCCTTGGGTGGCGTCATCCATACTTTTTCCTCCTTTCCTCCAGATAGCGGTTGATGGCCGTATAGGTCGAGCCGCTTTCGTTGAACAACTGCTTCAGTCGTACTACTGTCGCCTGGCGCGAATCGAAGGCTACGGCGGCGAAGTCGGACACCTCGTTGCGGAAGATGAAGGCATCGTTCGACATCTTGATGAAAAACTCTCTCCAGCGTTCCGTGCGCTGCAACGACTCGATCATATAGGCCTCTTCGTCCGTGATGGAAAGCACGGCTTTCACTTCCGGCAGGTTCTGCCGGTGTTCTGAATGGTCGAGGATAATCTTGGTCGCGCAGTTGATGATGATGGAGTCCTTGATACTGGACGGCATGTTTTTCAAAAACAGGATGTTCTGTGCGGCCAGCGTGATGCTTCCCTCCTTTTTACGGAAGGTTCGGTACAGGTAGGCGATGAAGTCTCCGAATTTCTCGTCTTGCAGGAAGTCGAGTGCTTCGTCGATGATTAGCTCTTTGGCAAACCCCTGGCGTTTCTTGATTTTATCCACGATCATTTGCAGGGTGATGATGGCAACGAGTGGAAAGTACTCTTTCTTAGAGGCATCTTCCATATCGAAGGCTATCAGCCGGTCATGCACGATATCCACGTTCTCGGTAGCGTTCAGCAGGAATGACAGCTCTCCGTCCGTATAGGGTTCCAGTAAAAGCAACAGCTCCTCTATCTCGAATTTCTGTTTCTCAAACTCGGTCATCCGTTTGCTGAACACTTCCTTCAGATAAGCCCGGTAAGTTATCAGCGTCGGGAAGATACGCTCATGCTTCTCTCCTATTGAAGAATTGTTCACATAGTCGTAAAATCCGATGACGGATTTCCTGAGAATGGCGTTTTCGGCAGGCAGCATGGGTTCACGTACCTTCCAAATGTAGCTGATAATGGCGACGATGGTCTTTATCTGGTCATCGGCAGACTCGGCATCCGTGGTGTCGATGTACAGGTATTTGCCGTTCTTGTCACGGTCACACAAGAAGGGGTTGAACGCAAATTTCTTCTGCTCGGTAGAGTCGAAGTATTTGCCCCGGTTCAAGGCTATCATCGAGCGGTAAGAGCCGCCGATGTCAATGATCATCACATCCCGGCCCAGCTCATAGCTTTGCAGGATGTAATTGTTCAGCCAGAAAGATTTACCGGAACCGGACGGGCCGATAACGATGCGGTTCTTGTTGTTCAGCGCCGGATAATCCCAGAGGTTTATCTTGGCGGGAGTACCGAAACGGTCATGGTAGATATGCCCTTTCTCGTCCGAAAGGTACATCCCCTCTTTTTGCAGATAGCAGATGGCCTGCTTGGTCGTGTTGACGAAGCCCCGGTAATTGGCCCTGGCATTGCCGGGTATGTTGCAGAAGAACAGGTTGCACAGCTCGGCGTTCTCCACATAGCACGAACTTTGGTTCATAAAGCTGAAGCCTTGCTGTACCAGTGCGGTTTTCCGCATGAGCGAGGTGCGGTCTGTATCGTTCAGCACGACATTGAAGGCGGTATAGGCGGTCTGGTAGTCGAACTGGGTAATCTCATCGCAGAAGGCTGCCTGCTCGCGTTGCTTCTCTGCCGCCGGAGGGTAGAAGTTGGTGATGTAGTTCAGCGCGTCTTTCTCCGCACCGATGGCCGTTACGGTGGCATCTGGATCGGTTATCTCTATCACGATGTTTACGATGTGGTTGAACGGCAGGCCAAGTCCTACGGGGTACAGCATCGAGCATTTGCTCCGTATGCTGTCCGGTATCTCTATGTTTCCCCCGTATGCCTTCGACTTGCCGGTGTGCGGCACGGCCAGTTCCTGAAGATGCTCGCCTTCGTTGGTCAGCGAAAGGATGGAAACGTGCTGCTGCCCTATTTTCATGCTTCCGCTTTCACTGACAGCCATAGGGTTGACGCTCTTCTGCGTGGCATCGTTTTCCGGTGTCTCGTAAGAGAGGTTGACGTAGTCGTAGATGGCGTTGTTCAGTTCCGTATCATCCATCTTGCGTATCTCAAACTGCTGGATGGACGACAAACCGTTCTCAAAGTTCATCAGAAAGGCTTCCATTTCTGTCAGCCGTTGCTGATATTCCTTATAAGGTTGCTTGAACGGGTAGTGCAGCTTTCGCATCAGCGAGGTGCCCGATGCGCTTTTGCGTATCTTACCGTTTCGGCTGCCGTTCGTGAACGTCACATACAGGTTGGTGTAACTGTTCAGTATCTCCTTGCCGTTGAAATGACGGTTGTTCTCCGCTATCAGGGCATTGGAAGAGTATTCTGCATGATGGTATCGCCCCGTATAGTAGAAATTCTGCTGATGGATGACCGTGCCTGCCGGAAGCAGCTTCAAAAGAGCCTCCAACCGCTCATGGATGTATTGCGCCTCGCTTTCCGACAAGGTGAACACTTCGGGCAGAAGCAGCCGGTAGCCGACGGTGATGTCACCGTTCCCGTTGATGACGGCGTTCTCCGTGATGGTCTGGATAGGCAAGACACTTTCCAGATCCACGGATTTGTCCTTCACCTCTATCTCTGTCTGCCGGATATACAGCAGAGCAATCAGCAGGCACAGCGCACAGATTAGCAGGGATATGAGTATGATGATTCCTATCATGGTTGCTGTTTTAGGATGAATTTGAAAATCTGCCGTTTGTCCGTTATCTGCCGGGGGGTGGCGTTCTTGATCCGGAGGCCGGTCAGGTAGTCCGGGTTACCGGCCTTGTGTTCCTTTTTCAAGGTTTGGAACAGCAGACCGGATAGAAACAGAATGGCGGAAATGATTCCGATGATGAGTATCGGGTGCAGCTGCTTGAATATGCTCACGATGATGATGATGGCCGTCAGCAGCATGAAGATGGCGAACTGTCCCGATGACAGACCGAAGAACTTGATCGGCTTGTTGATTTTACGCATGGTTCTCATGGCTCTTCGTTTTTAGATAATCAGGAAGGCTACCATGATGACTACCACGGCGATGATCCAGCCGAGCAGGTATTCCTTGGCATGGGGATTGTTCGTGGCAAGCGAATAGATGACAAAGACCAGAGCGATGCCGAGTACCGCCGCCAAAATGTATTTGGCTACGTCCAGAATGGTGTCCGCACCCTCTTTGGCTTTGTCTGTCACTTCGGATAGGCTGTTAATCTTCAGGCCGCTTTGTGCCTCCGCCACTTGTGCCGTTCCCAACAGCGTGAAGAATATGAGAAAGGTGAAGATAACCTTTCCATAGCGGTTAATGACTTGGTTCGCTTTTTCTCTTACATTTTCGATTGCTTTCATTTTGTTCCTATTTTTTAATTAAACATGAATCGTTTTCAGTCTCTCCCATTGCACATCCTTATACTTGATGGATATGGGCTCTTCTTTCGGCTGTTCCGGCAGTGGTTTGCCTGAGTAGTAGTAGGCTCTTCCATGCAGGTACATATCGGCTATCTCGGCAGCCAATTCCTCTTCTTCCAGCTCAGGCTGAAATACCACGCAGATGACCGGACAGGCTCTCTCCTGCCCTTCCTTGCGCACCGCCTCCCTTATCGGCTTCTCTTTCTCCTTTCCGGAAGAAAGTGCTTTCTTCTTTTTCCGAAAGTAAAAGTGAAGCGTGACACAGGCGAGTATGGCAACCAGTATCAAATCCACTACGTTCATAAGAGTTGCCAGATAATGAGCCAAGTGACCAATGCCGTGATATAGGTGATGATGGCCTCTTTGGTGCGCTCGTGGTTGCTTATCAGCTTTTTAAGTACCGCTAGTCCGGCACATAGAAAGCCTACCCCTATCAGCATGGCGCCTATTTCACGGTATAAGGAGATCAGGCCGGATACATTTGTATCGGCTAACAATATGATAATAAGCATGGTGATATGATTTGTCGGTTAGTAGAGCAGTATCTTTATTCCTACGTTCCAGACAGTGTTCCACTTGTCAATGGATAGGGGATTCCAATGTTGTTGTATGCGGGCAAGCAATGCCGTTCGGGGCAGGATGAATACTTCCAGTTCCGTTTCCAGTTTCGGGCCGATGATGAAGTTGTATTCCTTATCGGGGTGGCGGACGTATTCTGTACCGATGAATCCTCCCAGGCCGATGCCCCAGTAAACGGATTTCAGGTTGCAGGCCAGGGTTCTGTAATAACCGCCGTCCACAAAAAAGTCCTTACCCTTGTCATGTATCGTTTCGGGAATCGTTTCTTCCGGGTTCAAGGTAGAGACTTGCGGTAGGTTGGCTGTATATTCGTAAGGTTTCTCAAAATAGCTAAACCCGGCTTTCCAATAGCTTGTCCGGTTGATGTATCTGGAAAAGGACAGGTTGTAATAGTTGCCTGCATTGCCGAACAGGTTAGTGCCGTAGTTCAATTCAAGTGCCGGGATGTTCTCATAATGGCGTTGCGCAAAAGCGCTTACGGTGCATAACAGCAGGCTAAGGCTGATAGCAGTCAGTCTGATGTGTTCCATGGGAATTACTCTTTAGGTTATTAATGTTATATATTTTTCTATTTGTCTCATACGGTGTTTCCAATTTACGCGGATTCCTGTCGGCAGAACCGAATCAAGGTGCTTATCGCGTTGTTTTCGCTCCAAACATATAGATTATATACGGGAGGACAAATTTTATGAAGGGCTTTTAAAGGGCCTTTCGTGTTTATTTAATGTGCATTAAAAAATACATGTGCCGTAAACCGGCAGGTGTGGAATAATTCTACAGAAAAAAGCCGGATAGGATTAGTTGTGTAAAACTGTCCTGCCCGCTTATAGGGTTTGGTTTATATGCGCTTTTCGGATGTTGCTCAATGCTTGTGGCGTGATGCCGATATAACTTGCTATGTCTTTTAAGGGTATTGAACGTAACAGCCATTTTTCATTGGCCAAAAGCGCTTTGTAACGCGCTTCGGCATCCAGTGTGTAAAACTCCTCTTCCCTTATTATTTTGCGGTTGATGGATCTTACCAAATGTATTCTGGCCAGCTTGTTGAAATTGATGGATAACTCATATAGCTGATGAAGATCTTTTTTGGGCAATCTCCAGATCTTGCATGGCTCCAATGCCTTGATATTGTAGTGGGCATGGTGTTCTTCATGTGAAAGGAAAAAATTGATGAACTCTTTGGCTTGGATAAACCGTGCTGAAATCTCTCTATTCTCTTTGTCCGGAAACCATAACCGGACGATGCCGGATTCCAGATAATAGAGGTAGCATACTTCCTCGCCCCTGGTGACGAGGTGTTCTCCCTTTTTTGATATGGATAAGCTCGAAATGAGCATCAAGATACGCCTTTTCTTCGTCTGTCATCCGCACGTGAAGATGGGCGCCCATTACCATGAGCGTCTCATCTATCAGGGTGGCAATTGTTTGAACCATTGAATTTGTTTTATGTTTATATAAGGGTACGGAAACGTACCCTCTAACATGGACGTGGCGTTCCAACAACAAAGGCACACCCCGTACCAGTTTCATACTGGTACAGGCATGCGCCTGTTGTTGTTAATTCCTTAACGATAGATGCCACTCTTTTGTTAGACAGACGGACGTATGTAAAAAGCGGGCTGCCAATTTTCTGACAATCCGCTGCAAAGATACTATTTTATGGTTTTTGTTCCAACTTTTAGGGATTTAAGTTGACGGCAAGGTCTTCTGGACGAATGCCTACTACCTTTATATAGATATCCCGGTAGATGTTCTCCTTAATCTCCTTGTCCTCTTCAGAATAAAGCCATGCGGTAAATTCATGATAATATTCGCCGGTTCCCAATTTAAAGAAATCCTTATATTGATAATGTCTGCTCACGGGAATGCCTTTCTTGTTTAACAAGAAGCATGATTTAAGCGCATCGTGATATTGCGAGGTCAGTATCGCCTTTATCTTTTCGTCGAAATATTCCAATGTTTCCTGGTCAAAGAAAAACTGTACGGTGTAGGGCCACTTCTCCCCTTTTCCTTTGATGTACTGGTATTGGAATTTGGTTCTCTCCAGCTTTTTGTTGATACCGTTTAAGATGCTGGTCACCTTCTTCTTCCGGTCATGGTTGTCCTTTACCGTTACATCAAATTCCTTGGCAAGTTGGTCAACCGTAACGGTGAAATAAGGTGCTTGTCCTTGGTCAATCTTATACTTGATCAGGTAAATCATTTTCGCCAGGTTCAGATAAAACTTGCGGTAGCCTTTGCGGTTGGGCAGGTTACGGTAGTCTTTCAGTTCCAGCAGATTGTATTCGGTAAGCAAAGTATTCATCAGATCTTTGCTCAGATGCACGTTGTAATTCCGCTTGGTGCGCTTTTTCGTGCCGAAGTTATCCTTTATCTCAAAGCGGTCCAGTATTTGAATGAACTTATATTGCGTCTTGCCGTTCATGGCGTATGCTACACTGAGGTTGGATGTCCCTAAACGGTATAACGCCGCTTCAAAGGTGTTCTCTATCGGATGCTCTATCTTTTGGCCGTTCTGTTCGGTGATATATACCGGACGTTGGTTGCTGAACAGGAAATCAAGCTGCTTCTCGGTCAGTTTTCGTTGCAACTTGGTTCGTTCATACCCCATGACCTCACAAAAATCGTTGATGGAGAACCAGCAGTCGCCGAACAGATCTTTCATTTGTGAAGATGCCACGTAAATGATAATGTCAGACATGACAGTGCCGCCTGCATCAAATAGAACTTCCAATACTTTCGTGTTGGAAGACTCGCTGAGAGTCCTGGGGACTCTGCTCAACTCTTTTTGTGTATTACTTTCCTTCATAGGCGGACACTTGTTGTTTACTGATGCAAAGATACGTTTTTTTACGGAGATAGTGAATCTAACTCCCTATAAATGAAGATTCCAAAGCATTTTTTTCGTGCTGTTTCTTGATTTAGTTGTGTAAAAGTGTCCCGACTACGGCTGTTTCCGATCCCCCAGTTGTGTAAAAGTGTCCCGAATGGCCGGTTTTAGTTGTGCAGAAGTGTCCCGGATTCCTGATTTAGTTGTGTA
>ENA-OQJT01000241-OQJT01000241.1-human-gut-metagenome-genome-assembly--contig:-NODE-241-length-13992-cov-0.880130_pt1 | contig 13992 bp, 12 predicted proteins | sample MGYA00242612_ERZ504779 | MGnify/ENA primary metagenome ERZ504779 (study PRJEB26092, sample SAMD00036366) | human gut metagenome | host: Homo sapiens | study: EMG produced TPA metagenomics assembly of...
ATAAAACAGGTGATAAGATTGATAAAAAAATCTGAAATAAAACAATTCAGGAGATAGTGGTTCAGGCACAGATGATTCAGATAATGACAATTCAGGAATGAATAATAATAATGAACCGAAATCTGATAACGGAGTGATAGAGCTTCCAATTATACCGATTGACTAATGTGACGTCAGTTGTGATTTTACCTACATTTGAAGAAGAAACGTAAGAGGAGTTAATACAATGGAGGAAGTCGAATGAAGACAAAAAAGTTTTTATCATTGGTGTTAAGTGCGGCTATGATATTAGGTGTGGCTGTTCCGGTGGCAGCAGAACCGGTGTCAGCAGGGCAAGGTGTTGAAGCAGAACAGCAGCCAATTGTAGAAAATAGCATTACAAGTGGATATATTCTGAGTGATTTGGATTATAATACACCGGTGTATGAACCGGATGAGGCGGTGCCGTATTCTGATGATTGGGGATATTCTGCAGATGAAACTATAGAGAACAAGTATCCGGCAAATGGAGTCAGTGATATCAAGGCGAAATATCCGTCTGTTCGTAATCAAAATCCTCTTGGCACTTGTTGGGCATTTTCGTCAATAGGTCTTGCAGAGTTTGATCTGATTAATGATGGTGCGTTTGATAAAAATATAGATCTTAGTGAACTGCATCTGGCATATTATGCATATAATTCGCTGCTAGATCCGCTTGGTGGAACAGTGGGGGACTATGCAAAGTACTATATGAATAATACAAGTGTTCAGTATGGTTATCTCAATCGTGGTGGAAACTATTTGATGGCGGCACGCAGAATGGGACAGTGGTGCGGTCCGGTAAGCGAGAGTGATGTACCATATAGTAAGGTGGCAAGCAACGGATATACAGCAAGCACTATTGATACTTTTCTTAATACAGGTTTATCTGATGAATATGCATATTCAAAGGATAAGGCACATCTGGAAAATACATACATGATTAATATCAAGGAAAATGCATCAGATGTGAAAAAGCCATAAAGAAATATGGTGCAGTGGGAATTATGTATAGTCATAATGATACCGGATATCATTACATAAATAACAGTTATAATGATAAAACAAATAACAGAGCAGGTCATGCGGTAATGGTTGTTGGATGGGATGATAACTATTCTAAAGATAATTTCAGAGATGGTGTTAAACCTGAAAAAGATGGTGCATGGCTTATTCGTAATAGTTGGGGAGACGGAACCGGTTCATATTATAATCAGAGTTATTTCTGGATGTCATATGAAACGTTTTCTTTATCCGATACGGCTTGGGGTGTTTGATTTTTCTGCTAATGATGGATATGATAACAATTATCAGGTTGATGGAGGATTAAATGTAGCCCATCAAAGCGGTTACAGGAAATTGGCCAATGTTTTTACTACTCAGACAAAACAGGGAGTATCTTCTGAGGACTTAAAAGCAGTTTCCCTGTCTATTACATCTAAAACAAATGTGAATTATACAATAGAGATTTATACAGATTTAAAAGATAAGACAAAGCCAACCAGCGGAACAAAGCAGGAGACTGCTACCACTACAGGGCAGACGACCTATGCCGGAGTATATACCATTCCACTTAAAGCAGCGGTTAATCTGAAGCCTGGGACAAGCTATTCGGTTGTAGTGACTACTGATACACCTGCCATTGACATTGAGGCAGCGATGACCGGTGATGTAAATTATAATAATAAAATGGTGTGGGAGAATCATGTGTCAAGTGATAATACGGCAAGCTATTATTTCTATGGTACAGGGTTGGCATATTCCCGCAATTGGAATTATCAGAATGTGTATGGTAATTTCTGTATTAAAGCATTTACCGCCAATAATGTAGAAAAAGATTCTGAGAAGCTTGTTGGCAGGAGCCTTACTTTAAAAGATAATATTGATATGAACTACTATATGGAGCTTCCTGAAAGTATCAAATCAAACAGCAACGCATATATGGAGTTTACGGTGAATAATAGCCAGCCATATAAGGTCAGCGTAAACGATGCAATCCCTGTTGAGAAAAACGGAAAGGTTATATATAAGTTTGCATGTCCGCTAAATGCTGCACAGATGTCAGATACGGTTAAAGCTAAAATGGTGGTGGATGGTAATAGTGGAAATGAGTACACTTACAGTGTAAAAGAATATGCCACCGAGCTCCTGTCAAAATCAAACGAGTATCCGGAAGAAACCATTAAGCTGGTGAAGGCACTCTTAAACTATGGAACCGCAGCGCAGAACTTCTTTAAATATAACACTGATAAGCCGGCAAATGCTGGTTTGAGCGATACAGATAAAGCTGTAGCAGCAGCTGATTTTGAGGAATATAAGGCTGTTATTAAAACAGATAGTGCAAATAGTCAGAGTAATGGACTGACATATTACGGAAGCTCTCTGATATGTAAGTCTGAGATGACAGTAAGACATTATTTTATGGTGAACGAAGGCTGTGATATAAACAATTACAAGTTCAGCTATGTTAATGCAGATGGCAATGAAGTCAGTCTGACACCTAAAAAGGCTTCAGATGGGGTGTATTGTGTAGATATAAACGGAATAATGGCACGCAACCTGAATAGTATTTTTGCATGCAAAGTCACCGAAAAGAATAAGGCCTGTATTTTCGAGCTGGACTATGGTCCGTTCAGCTATTCACAGAAGGTCATTAATAGCGGAAATTCATCTGAGGAATTAAAAATCTGGTGAATGCGCTATATTGGTATTGGTATTATGGATATAGAAATTAAAAAGACTGCATAATTAAAACTACCGCAGAATTTAACACTTTAACTAAGCTAAATTCTGCGGTGGTTTCTTTTGTGCTTATCTGCTTACAATGCTAATCACGGAAGACAAGACCGCCTTTCTGACATATGGGACAAAGTAATTCACTGCTCTCTGATAAAAATATGCTGTCATTTTCTCTTAATAATGACAGTATGATGGTCTATGGCTGGACACTCAAGATTATAAATAATTGTATTTTACAGGGTAATCCGCTATATTAGATATAAGTGTAACGGATTATTTTAGTTCTGCAGAAAGAGATGCAGGGTGGTAGGTAAGAAATTATAGATTCGGGTGAAGTGAATTTTTATGCAATTTTACCACTTTAACGCATTAAAATTTAATATTTTTTTTATAAAATGTGCAAAATATAACAAAAAAGTACTGGACAAAATGTCCTATACGAGGTAAAATGCATATATGTAATCAAACAGCACATTTGAAGGTTGTGCAGAAAGTATTGGGCATATTTACGAATTGGGGGGATTTTTCATGAGAATATATCATGCTAAGGATTATGCAGATATGAGCAGAAAGGCTGCAAATATCGTATCGGCACAGGTGATTATGAAGCCTAATTGTGTATTGGGACTGGCTACAGGCTCTACACCTATCGGCTTGTATAAGCAGCTCGTTGAGTGGTTCAAGAAGGGGGATTTGGACTTCTCAGAGGTTATGACGGTGAATCTTGATGAGTACAAGGGATTAAGCCGTGAGAATGACCAGAGCTACTATTATTTTATGCATCAGAATTTGTTTGATCATGTGAATATTCCGGTTGAGAATACTCACCTGCCAAACGGCATGGAGCCGGATTCACAGAAGGAGTGCAAGCGCTATACAGAGCTGATTCAGTCTCTTGGCGGTGTTGATTTACAGCTTCTTGGTATCGGACACAATGGTCATATCGGTTTTAATGAGCCGGGCGAGTCTTTTGACAAGCAGGTACACTGTGTGAATCTTACAGAGTCTACTATTGAGGCTAATAAGCGCTTTTTTGCATCGGCTGATGATGTTCCGAAGCAGGCTTATACAATGGGCATCAAGACCATCATGCAGGCTAAGAAGATTCTTATTGTTGCAAGTGGTGAGGATAAAGCAGAGATTGTTCACAAGGCTTTCTTTGGACCGATTACACCACAGGTGCCGGCTTCTGTATTGCAGCTGCACAATGATGTTACGCTTGTAGCGGATGAGGCTGCATTGAGTTGTTTGTAGATGTTTTTTTAGTTGAGAAGGTGCATGTATATGATAATAAAAAATGCAAGGGTATTTACAGAGGATGGCAGCTTCATGCAAGGCGATGTTGTCGTTAAGGATGGCCGTTTTGACAGTGTTTTGGAGAGAACAGCTGACACGGACGCGGCTAATGACAGCGAATCGCAGGAGATTATAGATGCATCAGGTCTTATCATGATACCGGGTCTTGTGGATATTCATTTTCATGGATGCAAGGGAGCTGATATGTGTGACGGTACCACAGAGGCACTTGATGTGATTACAGCATACGAGGCTTCTGTCGGAGTGACGAGCGTGTGTCCGGCTACTATGACCATTCAAAGGGATGAGCTTTTGAGTGTCATGAAAAAATGCCGGTGATTATAATTATCATGGTGGTGCACATCTTGTAGGTATCAATATGGAGGGACCTTTTATCAGTCCTTCTAAAAAGGGCGCACAGGCGGCAGAGAATATCATGCGATGTGATTATGATTATTTCTGTGAGCTTCAGGATGCGGCCCATGGCTTGATAAAGCTTGTAGATATCGCTCCGGAGGAGCCGGGCGCGATTGATTTTATAGACAGGGTAAGAGGAAGTGTTGTGGTTTCAATAGCACACACAGCGGCTGATTATGACACCGCAGTAGAGGCTGTTGAGCATGGTGCAAGCCATGCTACACATTTGTATAATGCGATGCCACCGCTTCATCACAGGGATCCTGGAGTTATCGGGGCTGTGAGAGATTCAGAAAAGTGTCATGCGGAGCTCATTTGTGACGGTGTGCATATTCATCCGTCGGTTATCAGAGCGACATTTGCCATGTTTGGTGCGAAGCGCATGATTTTAATAAGTGACAGCATGAGAGCCACAGGGCTTGAGGATGGCGAGTATACACTCGGTGGACAGGCAGTGACGGTCAGAGGTCCACTTGCTACACTCCATGATGGGACAATTGCAGGCTCGGCAACCAATCTGATGGATTGTATGCGTTTCACAGTAAGGCAGGCAGGTATTCCGCTTGAGGAGGCTATTATGTGTGCTACAGCCAATCCGGCTAAGGAGATTGGCATCTATGATGAAGCAGGCAGCATTTCTGCAGGAAAGAGAGCAGATTTTGTGCTTCTCAATGATGATTTGGATATTGTGAGTGTGTATATCGACGGAAAGGAGATATCATGTTAGGTTTTTTTAAGAATAAGTCAAAGGGAAAGGTGATCTGTTCTCCGTGCAACGGCAGAGTGGTTCCTATTACAGAGGTTCCGGATCCTACCTTTTCTGAGAAGATATTGGGAGACGGCGTGGCCGTGATTCCTTCTGAGGGCAGGTTTTACGCTCCGGCGGATGGTGAGGTGACAGCTGTATTTGATACGCTTCATGCTTTTACCATGACGACCACTCAGGGAGTCGAGTTGCTTTTGCACATTGGTCTGGATACAGTGATACTAAAGGGTGCTCCTTTTACATCGCATATTTCTGTTGGTGATCAGGTGAAGAAGGGCGACCTTTTGATGGAGGCTGACCTGGAGCAGATTAAGGCAGCAGATCTTAATGTCATTACTCCAGTCTTAATTGGCAACACTGCTGATTATAGTGAGATAAAGATGCTCAAAGAGGGGGATGTATCCGCCGGTGATGAGATTTTAAGTCTCGCGTAGATTTGAATATAATTATATAATAATAACGAACTTTATTGGAGTATCTCCAGTTTAGTATACATAATGTAAAGGAGGGGAAATTTATGAAATTTCTTCAAAAACTGGGTAAAGCTTTAATGCTTCCCGTAGCAGTACTTCCTATCTGTGGTATCCTCATGGGTATTGGATATTTTTTATGTCCTGCAACCATGCAGGGTGGTGACATCGAGGGTGTACGTAATTTAATAGGTCTGTTTTAGTTAAAGCAGGGGGCGCTTTGATTGACAACATGGCCATCCTTTTTGTAATCGGCGTTGGTGTCGGTATGTCGGAAAAGAACGACGGTACCGGCGGTATTGCAGCTTTAGCTTCATGGCTGATGATGACAACACTCCTGTCTACAGGCTTTGTTACAACAATCATGCCATCTATCGCTGACAGCGCTACAAAGACACTTGCATTCGACAAGATTGCAAACCCATTTATCGGTATCTTAGCCGGTGTTATTGGTTCTTTGTGTTACAACAGATTTAAGGATACAAAGCTTCCTGACTGGCTGTCATTCTTCAGTGGCAAGCGTTGCGTAGCAATTATCGCAGGTGTTGTTTCAATCCTTGTATCTGTAGTATTACTGTTCGTATGGCCATTACTTTTCGGTGCTCTTGTAGCTATCGGTAAAGCAATCGTTGGTCTTGACGTAGTCGGCGCAGGTATCTATGCATTCCTGAACCGTCTGTTAATCCCTACAGGATTACACCACGCATTAAACAACGTATTCTGGTTCGATACTATCGGACTTGGAGACCTCTCTCATTTCTGGGCAGGCGAGACATCAAAGGATGTTTCATGGAGCCTCGGAATGTACATGTCAGGTTTCTTCCCATGTATGATGTTTGGTATTCCTGGTGCTGCACTTGCCATGGTTAAGTGTGCAAAGACTGCTAAGAAAAAGGCTGCCATCGGTATCCTTGCTTCTGCAGCTATCTGTGCATTCATCTGTGGTGTTACAGAGCCTTTCGAGTTTTGCATTTTATGTTCCTTGCTCCTGTTCTCTATGTGATTTATGCTTTACTTTATGGTATTTTCACAATGATTACAGTAGCTCTTGGATTTAGAGCAGGCTTCTCATTCTCAGCCGGTGCGATGGATTTATTATTCTCATCTTCACTTCCGGCTGCAGCAAAGACATGGCTCATCATTCCTCTTGGAATCGCAGCTTTTATCGTATTCTACATTGTATTCTATTTCGCTATCAAGAAATGGGATCTTAAGACCCCTGGTAGAGAGGACGATGATGTTGAGGCAGAGAAGAAGGCAGTGCTTACTAACAATGACTACACAGCAGTAGCAAAGACTATTCTTGAGGGCTGCGGTGGCAAAGAAAATATTGCAAGCATTGACAACTGCATCACAAGACTCAGACTTGAGGTTAAGGATATCACTCAGGTTGATGACAAGAAGATTAAATCTGCAGGTGTTGGCAGGCGTTATGAAGCCTGGCAAGAATTCTGTTCAGGTTATTATCGGAACCAAGGTTCAGTTTGTTGCGGATGAGTTTTCTAAGCTTTGCGAGTAGATTTGGTCTGCAATATAGCAGTGTTGATTCACATTAGGTGATTCACATAATTTCATAATACATGATTAAAAGCCACACCGGGTGTTATGCCTGGGGTGGCTTTTTTGAGTTCGGGCCGTAAGCCCCGCCCGGTCGTGGTGCACACGGACTCTCGTTTTCGCTACGCTGCGCTGTTAAGATACTGTACGGATTATGCTTTTGGGTTTTCAATGCTCGACGAAACCGGCTTTTATGCGCCGTCCGTGGCGCATAACGCCTTCCCCAGCCGTCCATGGCTGCGGATTTCTGTGCTTCATGGGCATAATCCTACAGTATCTAAACAGCTTCGCTATGCGCTCTCACGAGAGTCCGTGTGCACCACGCCGGGCGGGGCTTACGGCCCTTACGCTGTGGTGGAATCCACCTAAGAGCGTCGCTGGTCATACTGTTAGGTGTGAACAGTAACTTCAAAAATATTTGTGGAAACTTTAAAAAGTGCTATTGCATAAAAGTTTTCATTATGGCATAATATTACAGAATTGCGGCGGACGTCTGCGGACTATGCCTAAGAGAGTTGGATGCGTCTGGCTTCTTTTTTATTTTTTAGAAAATATACATATAGGTTTTGATTGTGTGTATATTTTCTAAAAAGAAGTTCAAGAGTTGTTAGTATCATCGAGCAATCTTAAATGATAGTTTAATAAGCTGGTATTTATAAGGATTCGAGTATTTGCTCGAAACCTTTTTTTAGTTTACGCGACATAGGCGCGTACTATCGGGGAAAGTCGCTAACATACCCCAATAGTGTGAAATGCATAGCTTTACAGCAAGGGTTGAAAAACAAACAAATGTTTGCTATAATAAATAAAGTGAGGAAATAAAAGTATATTAGGTTTAGTAATTTAAGTATTTATTTAATTTATTGTAATTAGGGAAAATCCAATATCAATCGATTGATAGAAAGAGTGATTTTATATGAACATATGGCTAAAGTTAAGGAAAACAGCTGCAATTACACTATGTGAATTACTTGCAATTGCTACAATTTTTACAGGCTGTGCCTCCGCTGATTTATCCGGCACTGAAGGTGCCGGGCATGCCGCAGGAGCTGTAGTGGCAGGTGAGGATTCTTCCGGTGCTTTAGGCAGCAAGGATAACGCGGATGGGCCACAGGAGGATCTTGTAAACAACAATTCCTACGTTTCCATCGATGCTATTCCGGCATATGATGGCAAGGCATATGTGGCTGTCAACAATAATGAGCCTTTTTTTACGGACAGCGATATGACTACCACTGCTTTTGAAAATTACAGTGATTTGGATTCACTTGGCAGATGCGGTGTGGCTTATGCCAATATCTGCAGAGATATCATGCCGACTGAGGAGCGTGGCAAGATAGGCATGATAAAGCCATCAGGCTGGCATACGGTGAAGTATGATGTGATAAAGGACAGGTATTTATATAATCGCTGTCATCTTATTGGCTATCAGCTTGCCGGGGAGAATGCCAATCCGAAGAATCTTATTACCGGCACGAGATACCTGAATGTGGAGGCATGCTGCCGTTTGAGAATCTGGTAGCGGATTATGTAAACAATACAGGAAATCATGTGCTTTACAGAGTGACTCCGATGTTCTCGGGCAGCAATCTAGTTGCAAACGGCGTTCTCATAGAGGCAAAGTCGGTTGAGGATAACGGTGGCGGCATACTTTTTAATGTATATTGCTATAATGTGCAGCCCGGAGTCGGAATAAACTATGAGAATGGTGACAGCTGGCTGGATGGCACCACAGGAAGTGCATCATCAGGTTCAGACAGCTCAGCAGCAGAAAATAGCGCTGCAGATTCCTCAAACAGCGAGACGATGGTTCATATCACTGCAACCGGCAAGAAAAATACCACCGTGCGGGCTGTCGTACCTTGAAAAAGAGTGACACAGAGGTAACGCTTGATGAAGCAAAATCCATGGGCTTGTCTCCGTGCGGAATTTGCAATCCACCACAGTAGATGTGCATTAGCATTTGCAAGCCACGACACCGCCAGGGCACACGCATATGTTTTGATTGAGCGAATAGCGAAGCCGCTTAGATACTGTAGGATTATGCACATGAAGCACAGAAATGACTTGCCATGGAGGGCAAGTCAAGGAGAACCGCGCCACGGAAGGCGTGTTTCGACGGTTTCGTCAAGCATAGAAGCGTAAAAAGCATAATCCGTACAGTATCTTAGCGGCAAAGCGTAGCGAAAGCAAAGCATATGCGTGTGCCCTAGCGGTGCCGTGGCTTACAGTCCGTCCTGTAGTACATCCTATAGCACATACAGCAAAATCCCCTGTAACCCTTGACGATTGCAAAACCGAAAAGTATAATAGAATAGCTAATGAATTCAATATTTTAATATAGATGGAGGAAACCAAATGGCACTGAGCAAAAAGCCGGTCAACGGCATGAAGGATATACTACCTGCAGAGATGGAAATCCGTGATTATGTGACAAGTGTGATCAAGGATACATACAGAAGCTTCGGATTTACACCGATAGAGACACCATGCATGGAGAATATAGCAAATCTCACAAGCAAGCAGGGCGGAGAAAATGAGAAGCTTATCTTCAAGGTAATGAAGAGAGGCGAGAAGCTGAATCTGGAGACAGCAAAGGAAGAGTCGGATGTAGTAGACTTTGGAATGCGCTATGACCTTACAGTGCCACTTTCAAGATATTATTCAAACAATGCCAACAACCTGCCATCGCCGTTTAAGGCACTTCAGATGGGCAGTGTGTGGAGAGCAGACAGACCTCAGAGAGGCCGCTACAGACAGTTTACACAGTGTGATATAGATATACTCGGAGAGCCAAGCAATCTGGCAGAGATAGAGCTGATTACAGCAACCACTACCACAATCGGCAGACTCGGCTTCGAGAACTTTGAGATAAGAATCAACGAGAGAAGAATCCTAAAGGCAATGGCTGCTTACAGTGGTTTTGCTGAGGAGGACTACGACAGCGTATTTATCACACTCGATAAGATGGACAAGATAGGAGTGGAAGGCGTTGCAAGTGAGCTTGCACAGGATGGCTACCCACAGGAAAATATTGACAAATATCTTGATTTGTTCAAGCTTTTGGAGCAGACAAGGGATGTCACTGAGGGTGTAAATATACTTTCAGAAAAGCTTGGTGAATATTTAGACGAAGAAGTGGTTACAAATATGACAGAGATAGCTACGGCCGTTAATGCCACAAAGGGAGCAAAGTTTGAGCTCGTATTTGACCCTACACTTGTTCGTGGAATGAGCTACTACACAGGAACTATTTTTGAGATATCAATGCCTGAGCTTGGCGCAGCCTGTGGCGGTGGCGGACGATATGACAAGATGATTGGAAAGTTCACCGGAAATGATGTACCGGCCTGTGGTTTTTCAATCGGTTTTGAGAGAATTATCCTGCTTCTCATGGAGAGTGGCTTCAAGATTCCTGAGAGTCCAAAGAAGGTGGCTTATCTGGTTGAGAAGAAATATCCGGCAGACAAACTTGTTGATGTCATGAACCAGGCAAAAGACGCAAGAGCAAACGGACAGCAGGTGCTTGTTGTGCGCATGAACAAGAACAAGAAATTCCAGAAGGAGCAGCTTATGAAAGAGGGCTACGAGGAGTTTGTTGAGTTCTTTAACAGATAGGAATCTGATAAGCAGCAGATTAGCTGTGTAGCAGCGGTACCAAACAGTTATTAGAATAAATATATAGTAGAAATATAAGGAGTATAAAATGGCAGAATCAATGCAGGGCTTACATAGAAGCCATAGATGTACAGAGGTATCAAATGCCAATATCGGTGAGAAGGTCACCGTGATGGGCTGGGTACAGAAGAGAAGAAATTTAGGAAGTCTCATTTTCGTAGATTTAAGAGACAGAAGCGGAATACTTCAGATAGTATTCGGTGAGGAAATGTAGGTGCAGAGGGCTTTGAGAAGGCAGGCACCTTAAGAAGTGAGTTCGTCATCGCAGTTGAGGGAACTGTCCAGAAGAGAACAGCTGCTGTCAATGAGAACTTAAAGACAGGTGATATCGAGGTTATCGCTACATCAATCAGAGTGCTTTCAGAGGCACAGACACCTCCATTCCAGATTGAGGAGAATTCAAAGACCAGCGAGGACATCAGACTTAAATACCGTTATCTGGATCTTCGCCGTCCTGATATCCAGAGAAATCTCATGCTCAGAAGCAATGTGCTTCGAGTGATGCGTGACTTTATGGCAAACGAGGGCTTTTTGGAGATAGAGACACCAATCCTTTGCAAGTCTACACCGGAGGGCGCCAGAGATTATCTCGTGCCAAGCCGTATACACCACGGACATTTTTATGCGCTTCCACAGTCACCACAGCTCTTTAAGCAGCTTCTGATGGCTTCAGGCTATGACAGATATTTCCAGATTGCACGATGCTTCCGTGATGAGGATCTGCGTGCAGACAGACAGCCTGAGTTTACACAGGCCGATATGGAGCTTTCATTCGTAGATATCGATGATGTAATCGAGGTAAATGAGAGACTGTTAAAGCACCTTTTTAAAGAGGTCATAAATGTGGATGTTGAGATTCCGTTTAAGCGTATGCCTTGGCAGGAGGCTATGGACAGATTTGGTTCTGACAAGCCTGATACACGCTTTGGTATGGAGCTTTGCGATGTTTCGGAAGTGGTAAAGGACTGTGGCTTTGGAGTATTCACAGGAGCTCTTGAAAACGGTGGCTCTGTCCGCGGTATCAATGTAGAGGGACAGGCAAAGATGCCTCGTAAGAAGATTGATAAGCTTGTAGAGCACGCAAAGGGCTGTGGAGCAAAGGGACTTGCTTATCTGTGCATCAATGAGGATGGCACATACAAGTCATCATTTGCCAAGTTTATGACAGAAGCTGAGCTTGATGCACTTGTTGCAAAGATGAACGGAAAGCCGGGAGATTTACTCCTTTTCGCAGCAGACAAGAATAAAATCGTATGGAATGTACTTGGAGCGCTTCGTCTCATGCTTGGAGCTGAGCTTGGCCTGATTGATGAGAACAAGTACAATTTCCTCTGGGTAACTGAGTTCCCACTCCTTGAGTGGTCTGATGAGGAAAACAGATTTATGGCAATGCATCATCCATTCACTATGCCTATGGAGGAGGATTGGGACAAGATAGACTCAGATCCGGGCGCAGTTCGTGCAAAGGCATATGATATCGTACTCAATGGTACAGAGCTCGGTGGAGGCTCAGTGCGTATCCATCAGGATGACATCCAGGAGAAGATGTTTGAGGTGCTTGGCTTCACAAAGGAGCGTGCACATGAGCAGTTTGGATTCCTGCTTGATGCATTCTCATATGGGGTACCGCCACACGCAGGACTTGCCTTCGGTGTTGACCGCATCTGCATGCATATGCTGCATACAGACAATATCAAGGAGGTTATTGCATTCCCTAAGGTAAAGGACGCTTCGGACCTCATGTCAGAGGCACCCGGAACTGTAGATCCAAAGCAGCTTGAGGAGCTTGGAATAGCTGTAGCTGCAGAGGAAGATGAGGAATAACACTATAATATGAATTTGAAAAAAATATTTTCAATGCGATTACCATAATACTGCTCGCCGCACTTATTGCGGGGGCAGTATTGCTTAATAACAGGATAAAAAAGCTCGAGACACAGATGTCATACACCTCAGACAACACATCGGTGATACTTTCCGATGTGCAGACCATGCAGGATGATATCAAGTCCACCCTTGAGGAGGAGGCCAGCCTCATAACAGACTGGGACATTTCCTTAAAAAGCGCAGACTTTACCGATAAGACATACACAGTCTCTGTCTCGGTGGTGCCAAAGGAGTACACAGAGGATACAAAAACCAGTGTATTTTTCGGTACAAACGAGATACCGCTCGAGCTAAACGGCATCAAGTATACGGGCGAGGCCACACTTCCACTGTCTGAGGACTATGCAGGCAATGTGACATTTCTGTTTGTTGACGGAAATAAGAGAAGCACAGAGGTGCTAGATAAGTTTGAAGGTGTGACATCAGTGTTCAAAAATGTAGCATCCGGCATACTTGCCGATAAACCAACCTTTGACAATGGCAGCATAAAGCTTGGCACAGATGTAGATGTAGCGGTCATGGGAAATGATTACTTTGACTTTAACAGTGTGCAGCTCGTAGTTGCAAGCTCAGATACAGAGCTAAAGACATACGATATCCGACAGCTGTTGGCAGAAAACGGCACGGATAGTGCAGACTCTGCAGACACAGATTCCATCACATCCGCCTTAAGCCGGAAGGATGATGCCAAAAAAGATGGCTCAAAGAATAACACGGAAAATGATACCTCTGATGCCTCAAAAGAGGACGACGGTAAGCTCCATAGCCTCGAAGGCACAGTCAAAATCGAGACTTAATCCCTGTCACAGCTGCAAGCAATATCAAAATATATGTCAAAGCAGTATCGGCACAGGGCTACACCTTCACATATGACCTGTTCGATGGTACCGTAAATCAGGACATCACAGACTTTGAAACCACAGCCGACATATCCGGCGGCGACTACACAGTAACCGACCCGGCCGGCAGCAAATATGAACCGTAAATATGATATAAGCGTAATTATTTAAAATCAGTTTTTCTTGTGTTTTCAAGGCGGCTCAGAATATTTATAAACAATATATAACTATTAAATAAGCTCATTTCGCATAAGTGAAATGAGCTTTAAATTTTAAGAAGAAAAAAAGTGCCGGACTTATTTCACTGGCGTGAAATTTTGTCCGG
>ENA-OQJT01000243-OQJT01000243.1-human-gut-metagenome-genome-assembly--contig:-NODE-243-length-13944-cov-1.715134_pt1 | contig 13944 bp, 14 predicted proteins | sample MGYA00242612_ERZ504779 | MGnify/ENA primary metagenome ERZ504779 (study PRJEB26092, sample SAMD00036366) | human gut metagenome | host: Homo sapiens | study: EMG produced TPA metagenomics assembly of...
GTCTTTTTTCCTGCGCAGTTATAAATAAAATAAACGTAAACTGTTCAGAACCAACCTCCAAAATGCTATGCATTTTTACACCTGTTTTTATGAAATTTTGCTTGGCTCTGAACAGTTACAAATAAACGTCTATAGAAAGGGAATTTGTCATGAAATACAAGAATATTGTTTTTGACTTTGGAAATGTCATCGGACGTTTTGATGGAAAAGCGATCCTCTCAGAATTCTGCCCATATGAAGAAGAACTGGATGATTTATCCGAAATCGTTTATAAACGCTGGGCAGAACTTGACGCCGGCACACTTGATTATGATAGTTACATAAATGAAGTCATCGATCAGGTTCCGGAACATTTGAAGGACTGCATCCGCCGGTTTGCAAAAGAATGGCCACGCTGCACTACTTTACTTCCGGATACCATTACATTTATCCATGAATTAAAAGAGCGCAATATACCAATCTATCTGCTTTCTAATGCTCCAACCTATTTTGCAGAATACTATGAAGAAAGTGAACTTCTTTCTCAGTTTGACGGAATCTTATTTTCCGGACCGATCAGACTTGCAAAGCCGTCTCCTGAAATCTACAGTCATTTTCTCAGGAAATTCGATTTAAAGGCAGAAGAATGTTTCTTTATTGATGATCTTGAGCCAAACATCAATGCAGCAAAAGAAGCCGGAATGGGTGGCCTTGTATTTACTGGCGATATCAATGAAGTAAAAAAAGCAATTGGTTTCTGATCCAATTGCTTTTTCTATTCGCTCCTGCCTCAATCCTTTATCGATTGAACGCTTTGAATTCTCTCTGTGCTTCACGCTTCTGATCTTTCTTTGCGATCGTCTCACGCTTGTCATATAATTTCTTACCTTTGGCAAGTCCAATCTCAATCTTTACAAGACTTCCGCTGAAATAAACCTGCAGCGGAACAACTGTAATTCCCTGTTCTTTCATCTTACCAAATATTTTCAGTATCTCCTTCTTATGAAGAAGCAGCTTTCTCACGCGAAGCGGATCTTTGTTAAAGATATTCCCCTTCTCATAAGGACTGATATGCATACCATAGATATACATCTCCCCGTCTTCCACACGGATAAATGCTTCTTTAATACTACACTTTCCCATACGAAGAGACTTTACTTCTGTGCCATGCAGCACAAGTCCTGCTTCGTATTTCTCAAGAATAAAATAATCATGATATGCTTTTTTATTATTCGCAATAAGTTTTTTTCTCTGTCTTTGCCATCTGATTCCAACCTCTAACTCATCTATTTTAACCGCACTCCTGCAAGTACTATGCCAGCTCGAAATTAATTGTCCGGAGCAGCTTGTCTGCATCACTTACGCGGACACGCACCTTTTCACCAAGTTTATATGTCTTTCCTGTATGCTCTCCAACCATTTCATATGTCTGCTCTATAAAATTATAATGATCGTCCCGCAGATCCACAACATGAACAAGACCTTCCACTGTATTCGGAAGTTCTACATAGATTCCCCATTTTGTAACACCGGAAATGACACCTTCGTACTCTTCTCCAATATGCATGCGCATATACTCTGCTTTTTTCATCTTCACAACTTCACGTTCTGTCTCTTCTGCCAGTCGTTCTCTGTCACTACACTGCTTCGCTACTTCCGGGAGGATCTTGTCATAATGTTCTATACGATTCTCATTCAATCGTCCACGCAGATTCTCTTTAATGATTCTGTGAATCTGGAGATCCGGATAACGGCGGATCGGAGAAGTGAAATGTGTATAATACTTCGCTGCCAATCCAAAGTGTCCTGTATTCTCTGTTGTGTATTTTGCCTGGCACATGGAGCGTAATGTAAGTCTGCTGATCAGAGCTTCTTCCGGGGTCCCTTCCACCTGACTAAGAAGTTTCTGAATCTCCTTTGGCTTTACTTCATCATGCACATGAATATGATAACCGAAATTATTGATAAATGTACTCAGTTTTTTTATCTTCTCTTCGTCTGGAACTTCATGAGTTCTGTAGAGAAATGGAACCTCTCTCCAAAAATATTCTTCTGCCACCGTCTCATTGGCAAGAAGCATAAAATCTTCGATGATCTTCGTTGCACTGTTTCTCTCATAAGGTTTGATATTAATTGGTTTCCCCTTCTCATCCAATTCAATCTTTGTCTCCGGAAAATCAAAATCAATCGAACCTCTCTTGCCACGTCGTTCTCTGAGAATCGTTGAAAGTTCCTGCATCTTCTGAATCATCGGAACAAAATCCTCATCTTCTTTCAGTGCTTCCGGTTCTTCTGCCAGCACCTTAGATACACCTGTATAACTCATACGCTTATCTACCTGGATCACAGTCTCCGCGATCTGATGATCGATCACCTCGCCTTTCGGAGACACTGTCATAATGCAGGATAATGCCAGACGGTCTTCCCCTGCATTCAGAGAACAGATGCCATTCGACAACACATGCGGCAGCATCGGTATGACACGGTCAGCAAGATAAACACTCGTCCCACGCTTCAGTGCTTCTCGATCCAGGGCACTTTTCTCCTGTACATAATTGGTAACATCCGCAATATGAACTCCCAGCTGATAATTCTCATCCTTCATTGTCAGAGAAACCGCATCATCCAGATCCTTCGCATCCTCACCGTCAATCGTAACCATCTGCCAGTCACGTAAATCCAATCTCCCGGCACAATCTGCTTCTGATACATCTTTTCCAACACGGACCGCCTGATTCAATACCTTCTCCGGAAATTCTGTAGGAAGATCATAATCCTTTACAATAGATAAAATATCTGCTCCCGGATCATTCACATGACCGATGATCTCAACAATCTTTCCTTCCGGCTTAGCATGTTCCTGTCCATAAGATGTCAGTTCTACCACAACCTTATGACCGTCCATGGCACCCATCTCTTTTCCGGCCGGAATATAAATATCTTTCAGATATCTCTGATTATCAGGACGTACAAATCCAAAACTCTTACTCTTCTCATACAATCCGACAATCTTCTTCACCTGATGCGACACGATTCTTACGATTTTTCCTTCTTTTCTCTTACCGCCCGGCGCACCTGTAATAATACATTCCACTTCATCTCCCTGGAATGCACCGTTCACATTCTCTCCCGGAATAAAGATATCCTCATCTTCACCCTCTAGCATAACAAATCCAAATCCACGGATATTCGCCTGGAAGGTTCCTGTTATACGCTTTGCCTGACCTTTACTGTATTTCCCTCTTTTAGAAAGTGTAATCTTTCCTTCTTCAACGAGCGCATCCAACACTTCCTGAAGCTCTCTTCTCTGTTCTTTCGATACCTGAAGAACCGTCGCAATCTCTTTGACTTTCATTGGGATATAAAAATCATCACAAATAAAGTCATAAATCACTTTTTTTCTCTTTTCAAATGTCTGATCCATTCTGTTTCCTTTCATCGTTACTGTTCACACGATGTAACCTTTCATCACTACTTAAAGTAAAAAAAGACATTCTATAGTCTTATTATAGAATGTCTTATACTTACTTCATCATCTGTTATTAATTAAAAACCTTAAGGTTCAGTACTACTGCAAGCACCAGGAAAAGGATAGCAAGAAACTTTGTAGACTTTACAAGTGCACCTTCCATAGAACGTCCCTTGTTCTGTCCCCAATAAGTATCCGCCATACCGCCAATTGTTCCTAATCCGGCTGACTTTCCTTCCTGCAAAAGAATAATCGCTGATAATGCGATACAGTCTATAACAAAGATAATGTATAAAACAATCTTCAAAATGTCCATCTTCTATGACCTCCTACACACTGACGTAACAGCACACCTGTTAAACCATAAAAATATAGCTTCTTAAATCTTCTCATGCCATTACATGAATCTTAATTATTCTATCACAAGTATGGTTAATTTGCAAGTATTAAAAGATTCCAAATATCTTCTCACGGAACGATACATATAAGGAATCATAATCTGTATACTGAATCTTACTGTTCTTAAACTTTTCTCCCCATCTGCTGCAGAGATGATCTGCGATCAGTTTCGCATCGTCATGCTCTGTCAAAAGAATTGCCGGAAATACATAATAGATCATAAAGAAATTCAGATCTGTCTGAACTGCACTGTCTATTTTTCCTTTTTTCGGAGAAACATATGCATCATAAACCTTATCTGTAAAGCATACTGCAAGCTCTTTTGCTGCCGCTTCTTTATCAGAAGCATTCTCCGTATATTCTGTCATCTCACGGAAATAATGTCCATGATTCTCTATAAAAGCCTCCATATTTACTTTATAAGAAGCCTTCTTCAACTTTTTCATCATCGGCTTCATATCTGCAAATATTTTTTCTACATGATCAAGCATATTGTTCCTCCATTACGTTAAAAAATGTGACTAGTCTGTTACAACACCCTTCTGAAGCATTACATTCGCATAAAGTGCTGATTCACCTGTTGCAATGATCGCATAAGCAGTCTTTGCTTCATCATAGAATGCAAAACGCTCAATGTTTCCAACAACAGCATCACCTCTGTCATCATATTTACGGATAATCTCTTTATATGTATCCCAGATTGGTGTCTCCACAGTATCTCCAGGCATAACTTCCATAAGATTTACCGGATGCTCCACATAGCTGTCCAGAGGGAACACCTGAAGAATCGCATCAAGAATCTCCGGTACTCCGTGTCCGTCGCAACGGATCACAATCGCGTCTTTTCCCATTGATTCAGCCGGAAAGTTTCCATCAGAGATAACCAGTCTGTCACTGTGTCCCATCTCAGCAAGTACTTTCAACAGTTCTGGTGATAAAATTTTTGGAATTCCTTTTAACATATTATCTTCCTCCTTGATATAATAACATATTATTTTAAAAAAGGAACCGGGAATTTCCCGATTCCTTTCTTTTCACTTTAATAATTCAGCTTCTCTTTACAGATATGAATTAGTCATAAAGGTTTGGAACGATGTCAGCATCTTCCATGTTTGTAGAATCATACCAGTAACCATCTGTTGTAACGTCTTCTACAGACTCACCATCACAGATCTTAGCAAGAGTCTCGATGGAGATTTTACCCTGCATCAGAGGAGACTGTGTAACAGCACCGAGCATTGTACCATCTTTAACAGCTGCTTTAAGAACTGCACCAGCATCGAATCCAGCACCGATGATCTTTCCTTCGCCTGTTCCAAGTTTGTTCAGGTTCTGGTTAGCTGTGAGAACACCCTCAGCAGATACCTGGTTTGATCCGAACATAGCAATTGTATCGTCTTTGTTCATGATGTTAGAAGCCTCTGTAGCACACAGCTCAACTGTTGTCTGAGCCGGAACTGCAACTTCAAGGATAACGTCTGCAGATGCCTGATCTCCGTTGTCTTTAACCTGGTTTACATAGAAATCATTTCCTACAACTGCTACTGTAAATCCATCAGCTTTAGCAAGTTCGATGAACTTGTTGATGAATCCCATACCACGCTCAGAAATGTTAGCGGATGTTGCATCCTGGTTAACTTCACCTACACGAACCTGTCCTTTTCCAAGTTTGTCTTTGATTGCTGGATAGATGTGCTCAGCAGCAATTCCACCAGCCTGCTCGTTGTCTGTTACAACTGTTGCGTATACAGATCCTTCTGGAGCGTCCGGAACACCTGAGTCGAAGCATACTACTGGGATTTTCTTCTCAAGTGCTGTCTTGAGTGAATCAATAACTGAGTTCTGGTCACAAGCTGCAAGAGCGATTCCGTCTGGATCTTTGTTGATTGCGTTGTTCAGCATGTTAACCTGGTCAGCGATATCGGACTCAGCGTTCGGTCCTGTTGTGTTAGCTGTAACACCGAGCTCATCACAAGCCTGGTTGATTCCCTGTACAGCTGCCTGCCAGTATGAAGACTGGAAGCTCTTTACAACAACTTCGAAATGATATCCCTTAGAATCTCCTGATCCTTCTGTCTTATTTCCGTCATCTGTTGTCTTAGTGTCATTTCCCTTGGATCCACATCCTGCGAGCATTCCAACTACCATACATCCACCAAGTAAAACTGCTAAAACTTTCTTTTTCATAATTATGTCCTCCTGACAAAATAAATTTGTGACTGCTTGTCTGAGTTTTCTTCCATTTTTCCTCTCCCTAATGCCGGGCCTCTCTGACAGAGCCTCTTTCGTGCATTTCTTAAATCGCTCTGCAGAAGTAGTTTGCCCATGCTTCTTTGTCCGAAAACTCTTTATACAGTCTGTTTCGTTTAGCTTCTATAGTAACAGCTTTCTTTTTCATACTTTTTTTCAGCATGTTTCCCCGCTGCTATCTATCCGCATACACTAATAATATAACACATTACTAATGATTTTGCAATTAATTATTGCTTTTTCGTGATTTTTCACAATTGTCGATATCTTATCGAAAAAAATTACTCTTTTCCTGATTTTCTCTTAAGAATATCAACAAGTACGGCTGCGATCAGGACAAATCCTGTGATGATCTGCTGCCAGTTAGCTGTCAGTCCGATGAATGGAAGACCAGTCTTCAGAAGACAGATAACGAATACACCAAACAGTGTTCCTGTGATGCTTCCTACACCACCTGTCATGGATACACCACCGATGATTGCTCCACCGATAGCCTCAAGCTCAAATCCGGCACCACTTCCCGGCTGAACTGTAGCGAAGATAGCGGAGTATGCGATAGAAGCAAGTCCTGCGAAGAATCCACAGATTACATATGCTGCAATATGATAGAATCTTACATTAACTCCGGAAAGTCTTGTTGCTTCTTTGTTACTTCCGATTGCAAGTGTATAACGTCCAATTCTTGTATGATTCAGTACGAATGTCATAACAACAACCAAAAGAATTACCCATAAGAAACCGATTGGGATATTCTGTCCGCCAGACTGAATCTTGAAGATACTTCTGAACCATCCTCCGGTGCTGCTGCTGCCGGCCATGAGATTCCGAATCCACCTACGATAATGGAACCAAGTCCACGAGTAATCATACAAGTACAAAGTGTTGCCAGGAATGCCGGCAGGTCCATGATTGCTACCAGTACACCATTCAGAACACCAATCAGCATTCCAAGAATAATTGCTGCAAGGATACCAACGATTGTAGGCATTCCTTTGTGAACGATCAGATATCCACCAACGAGTGAATAACATACAAGTCCAGTACCGATTGACAGGTCAACACCACCTGTCATCAGTGGAAAGGCTACTCCAATTGCCATCAGGACAATATAATAGGAGAAGTCCAGAATGTTAATAAATGTTGTATATTTTCTGAAGTTCGGGCTCATTGCACAGAAGAAGATAAACAGTGCAATTACAACGAGCAGGACGATGAATTTCTGTCCTCCCATTCTGTCAATAAATGACTTATTAGAACCGGCCTTCTTTGTTGTATTATTTGCCATTACTTTTTCCCTCCCTACTCAATCTCACGTGTAGCCATGTTCATGATATTTTCCTGTGTAGCTTCGGAAATATCCAGCTCACCTGTCTTCTTACCTTCGCACATAACAACGATTCTGTCACTCATACGAAGGATCTCTGTCATCTCGGAGGAAATCATAATAATGGCTTTTCCTTCTGCTGCCAGCTGATTCATCAGCTTGTAAATCTCATTCTTAGCTCCAACGTCGATACCTCTTGTAGGCTCATCGAAGATAAGGATGTCACAGTCTCTTGTCAGCCATTTTGCAATAACGACTTTCTGCTGGTTACCACCTGACAGGTTAACTACCAGCTGATCTGTACCAGGAGTCTTTGTTGCAAGCTGCTCAACATATTCCTGAGCAATCTTGTTCTCTTTCTTCTTATCGATAAAAGGACCGCTCATGAATTTTTCAAGTGTTGCCATTGTTGTATTCTCAGCAACTGATTTCTGTACAACAATACCATATCTCTTTCTATCCTCTGACAGATAACCGATACCATACTTAACAGCATCCTGTGGACTCTTGATTGTAACCTTCTTACCATTGATATAAATATCACCGCTGTCAATCGGGTCAGCTCCAAAGAGTGCTCTGGCTGTCTCTGTACGTCCAGCTCCCATCAGTCCGGAGAATCCAAGGATCTCACCTTTGTGAAGTTCAAAGCTTACATCCTGAACCATCTTACCTGCGTTCAGATGATCTACCTTAAGAACAACCGGTGCTCCCGGAGGTGTCATGTTCTTCTCCTTCGGATCTTCGTAAATAACACGTCCAACCATCATGTTGATGATGTCGTCTTTTGTACTTTCTTTTGTGATCAATGTTCCGACATAAGTACCATCTCTCATGACTGTAACACGGTCTGTGATCACTTTGATCTCATCCATACGGTGGGAGATATAAACAATTCCCATTCCCTGACTTCTCAGGTCACGGATGATCTTGAACAACTGCTCGATCTCTGTCTCTGTCAGAGCTGCTGATGGCTCGTCAAAGATGATGATCTTTGCATCATGTGAAATTGCTTTTGCGATCTCACACATCTGCTGCTTACCTACTGTAAGTTTTGACATTGTCTCTCTCGGATCAATATCAACGTTCATTCTGTCGAACAGTTTCTGTGCTTCTTCGTTCATCTTCTTGTCATCGATCTTGATCCCCTTCTTGAACTCTCTTCCGATGAAGATGTTCTGAGCAACTGTCAGATGACCAAGCATGTTCAGCTCCTGGTGTACGATGATAACACCATTGTCCTGCGCTTCACGAGCACTATGGAACTCAACTTCTTTACCTTCATATGTAATTGTTCCTGAATCTTTTGTATAAATACCTGTGAGAACTTTCATCAGAGTTGACTTACCGGCACCGTTCTCTCCCATAAGAGCAAGAACTTCGCCTTTTCTGATCTCAAGATCTACATGGTCAAGTGCGTGAACACCTGGGAAAGATTTATCAATCCCTTTCATTTCCAATATAACTTCGCCCATTTTATTACCCTTGCCTTTCTTTCAATCAAACATTTCGTTCATCATTCATAAAGCTGATCTCTTATTATAGAAGAGAAATTAGTTCTTTCTGCGTCTTGCAAGTACGTCACTGAATACTGCGACGATAACAATAACACCTGTAATGATAAGCTGATAATCTTTTGTAAAGCCAAGAGCCAGAATTCCTTCCTGAAGAAGAGCGATGATAAATACACCAATGATTGTACCGCTGATGGATGCAAGTCCACCTGCCATGGATGTACCACCCATTACACATCCGGCGATTGCTTCGTTGTTGTACTGATCTCCATAACCAGGCTGTACTGTTGTATATGCAGATACATAGAAGATAGCACCCATTCCAACGAGAACTCCACAGATAATGAATGCAAGCATTTCCCATTTCTTAACATCTACACCTGAAAGTCTAACAGCTTCTTTGTTACTACCAAGGCAAAGGATGTAACGTCCGATTCTTGTCTTATTCAGGATAATAGCACAGATAACTGCTACAACCAGAAGAATAACAAGTCCTACCGGGAATCCGTTATATCTTACAAGATTTCTGAACCATCCGTTGTCCGGATCTGCTGCCTGCGGCCAGCTGACTGACTGTGTCTTTGTGTAAACTGATGCAAGACCTTTTGCGATATTCATACTTGCCATTGAAGTGATGAATGAAGGTACTGACCAGTACGCTACAAGGTATCCGTTAAAGAGACCAAAAGCAAATCCTACAAGGATACTGATCAGGAATGCAACCGGCATTGAAATTCCATGTGTTGTCAGTGTGTAACCTGAGATAAGTGCACAGCAGAACATAACCGGTCCAATAGAGAAGTCGATCTGTCCTGTAGCAATTACAAAGGTAACACCCAGTGATAAAAATCCAAGGAAATAAGCATAATTGAGTGCGCTCATGATTCGGTTCATTCCTGCGAAGCTTCCTCCGGTCAGTGCACAGAAGAGTCCGTACATCAGAAGAAGGACACAGCACAAAACAATTCTGTTAAATCCTACCTTTTTTACAAAAGGATTTTGTTTAATTTTTTCCAATTTTCTTCCTCCCATCTTTTACTTTGCTGGTGTTGACTGGATTGTCGATTAACTCTTACGATACCCCCATTCCTCTTAACCTCAGCGTAACGGTTCGCTTTCAAAGCTTTAAGATTTTTTTGTTTTTCAAAGTGTGTTTTCAATTTTCCCGCACACCTTTGATACACGAATAAATTATAGCTTTGTTTCCATATTTTGTCAAGATTCCCCACCGTTTTTAGAGCGAAACGGTTCGTTTTTGTTTGTTTTCACTATATTTTTATCCATTCTCACAACAAAAACCACGCTTTTCTGTGCATTTTGCTTATGCACTATCCAAGGTCTCGTATTGAGTCTCCCTCTCTTACAGAGGTACTGAAACTAATTTTTACCGGCATACCGTTTTGCTCTCCATTTACTCGCTCCAGGAGCATAGCTACAGCCTTCTCGCACATCGTTTCCATTGGCTGGACAATCAGCCATAATTTAGGGCGCAGCACCTGGGTCATCGGAAGATTATCCACTCCGATGAGTGAGACATCTTGCGGACAGGAGAGTCCTGATTCGTTCAATGCCATAATTCCACCAAGCATGGTGTTATAGTTTCCTAAGATCACACCGGTCGGACGGTCTTCAAGCTCCAAAAGTTCTTTCATTCCTCTGTACCCATGTTCAAAAGAATGCCTTCCCAGCTTACAGTATTCCTTTGGAATCTCCAGTCCTGCCTGGTTCATCGCATCAGAATATCCTTTCACACGTTCCCTTCCGGTATATTCAATATTAGAGGCAATCACAGCTATTTTCTTGTGATGGTTCTCAATTAATTTATTCGTTGCACGATAGATTGCTGTCCGGTTATCAACCTCAACGCAATCATATTCTTCATCCTGGAATGATCTGTCAACCAGAACAACCGGAACATTTGCTTTTTTCGCAGCATGAAGAAACTTTCCATGCATACCTACAGCAAATACCAATATTCCATCTACTTTCCTGCTAAGAAGAAACTGCAGATTTTCTTTCTGTAGCTTCTCGTCATTGCAGGAATCACAGATCAACATTCCATATCCCTTTTTATGAAGTTCCATTCCCAGATAATGCAGCATACTTCCTACAAAAAGACACTGTATATCATAAGCCAGAACTCCAATCGTCTTTGTCTTGTGGGTAACAAGCCCTCTTGCGAGCTCGTTCACTTCATAATGCAGTTCGTTGATTGCCTCCTCAATCAAGATACGATTTTCCGGCAATACATTACCGCCATTCAAATACTTCGATATCGTTGCAAGGGACAATCCTGTCCTTTTCTTGATATCGCGAATAGTAGCAGCCATAATCTTCTCCTCCCAGGCCAATCAGCGAACCGTTATGCATTTTGCCCAACTTAACTGCTTATTCCATTAAATCATACAGCAGATTGACAGTCAAGTGTTTCTGAAGAATTCTTTTTATTACGTTGCCAGCCATAATGTTACTGTTCACACGATGTGCGACCAGCAACGCCATAATTACACTACAACTGGCAACTCATTCCCCCTTAGTTCAAAGCACTATACTAAAATTTTCTTAAATCTCTCGTATGCTTCGTCCCATGCTTCTTTGTCCTGTGGCTCGTAGATCTTGATGTCCTGAGAACGTTTGATAATCTCTCTTGCTTCTTCGATAGATTTGATATCTCCGGAAGCCATGAGCTGCAGTGCAATATTTCCAAGAACAGTTGCCTCGATAGGGCCTGCACTTACTCTGCATCCACATGCATTTGCTGTGAACTGGCAAAGAAGAGCACTCTGTGTTCCACCGCCTACCATGTAGACTGTCTTATAATCTTTACCTGTACACTCTTTAATCTCTTCCATCGCATGACGATATTTCATTGCAAGACTCTGGTTGATGCAACGAACAACTTCTCCAACTGTTTCCGGAACAGGCTGTCCTGTCTTCTTGCAGAATTCACGGATTCTTGTCGGAATATCTCCGGCTGGTGTGAATTCCGGTGCATCCGGATCAATAAAGCTCTGAAGTGCCGGAGCTTCTTTTGCCATAATCTCAAGCTCGCCAAATCCGTACTCATTTCCTTCACGGATCCACTGACGACGGCTTTCCTGAATACACCACAATCCGATGATATTCTTAAGGAAGGAAATCTTTCTTCCATATCCACCTTCATTTGTGATGTTGTAATGCTCAGATTTCTCATTGATAATAGGTTCTGCAAGCTCTGTTCCAAGCAGTGACCATGTTCCACAACTCAGGAAGATAAAATCTTCTTCTGATGTTGGTACAGATACAAGTGCACTCTGCGTATCATGTCCTGCAACAGCCATAACATCAATCTTATCCAAACCAAGCTCTGTACAGATTTCATCAGTAAGAGTACCGATCTTTGTACCTGTAGGTACGATTTCCGGGAAAATATGTTTCGGAATTCCCAGTGCTTCGATCACTTCGTCTGACCACTCGCCCTTTTTCGCATCAAGAAGCTGTGTTGTAGAAGCAATAGAATACTCAGCTTTTTTCTCCCCTGTAAGGAAGTAGTTGAAAAGGTCTGGCATCAAAATCATCTTGTCAGCTTTCTCAAGAAGCTCTTTTCTTGTCTTTACAAGAGAAAGGAGCTGGAATGCTGTGTTGAGATCCATGAACTGATTTCCTGTGATCTGGTAGAATTTCTCTTTATCGATCAGTTTGAAACTTTCTTCGATCATTCCTTCTGTACGTGCATCACGGTAATGTACAGGGTTCTCAAGAAGTCTTCCTTCCTCGTCGATCAGTCCAAAATCAACTCCCCATGTGTCGATACCGATACTTTCGATTTTACCACATTTTTTTGCTTTGATCAGACCCTGTTTGATCTCAAAAAATAATCTCAGTACATCCCAGTACATTGATCCATTCAGGATAACCGGATCGTTAGAAAAACGGTGAAGTTCTTCAATGCTGATCTTGTCACCATCAAAAGTTCCGCACATTGCTCTTCCGCCTGAAGCACCAAAGTCAAATGCTAATACTTTTTTCTCCATAATCTTCCTCTTTTCTTAATACTCTTTTACTCGGTATTAAAACAGGGGCCCTGCATAGGCAGCACCCCCGCATTCTTTGTTCTAGCTCTGTATCGAAACTGCATTTACAGTCTTTTTACATTTCCTAACAAAAGGACTCCATCTTATTTGTAAAGCGGTCCGTAGTTCTTACAAGCTCTGAAGTCAGCGCCTTCTTTATCCATTCCAAATGCATTCCATGCTGCCGGACGGTAGATATCTTTCTCCGGTACGTTGTGCATAGATACTGGAATACGAAGCATTGAACACATTGTGATCAGGTCAGCTCCGATGTGTCCGTAGGAGATAGCACCGTGGTTAGCTCCCCAGTTGTTCATTACATCATAAGCTGTCTTGAATGCTCCCTCTTTACCATCACATCTTGGAGCAAACCATGTACATGGCCATGTGTAGTCTGTACGTTTCCAAAGCTTATCAGATACTTCTTCTGGAAGTTCAAGTGTCCATCCTTCTGCAATCTGAAGAACCGGTCCAAGTCCTTTTACAAGGTTAAGACGGATCATTGTAGCTGGCATCTGAGCGCGTGTCTCGTAACGGCTTGAGTATCCGCCTCCACGGAAGTATCCGTTGTCAGCCATGCACCACTCTGTAGCATCCATGATTGCTTTCTGGTCTTCTTCTGTAACGTTCCACCATTCTTTCATAACGCCGTTACCGTTCTCGTCTTTAGCAACACCAGATGCATCAAGGCAAGCTGCTCCAGAGTTGATCAGGTGAAGGAATCCACCGTTCTCTTTAGCAACACCCTCGAGGTCATATCCTGTAGCTTTCTTAACTGCCTCTGGACTCCAGTATGTACGAACATCAGCGAAGATCTGAGCACGTCCTGTAAGAAGTTTCATGAACATCATTCCAAGTCCGTTGAGAACGTCGTTCTCTGTAGCAAGGTGTATGGCTCACGAGCTCCGTTCCAGTCGAAAGATGTATTCAGAACTGCCTCTGCGAAGTCTCCGTTCGGAT
>ENA-OQJT01000244-OQJT01000244.1-human-gut-metagenome-genome-assembly--contig:-NODE-244-length-13940-cov-0.861290_pt1 | contig 13940 bp, 13 predicted proteins | sample MGYA00242612_ERZ504779 | MGnify/ENA primary metagenome ERZ504779 (study PRJEB26092, sample SAMD00036366) | human gut metagenome | host: Homo sapiens | study: EMG produced TPA metagenomics assembly of...
AGAGAAGGAGAAGACAAATGAAACAGTACAAAGGAGCCATTTTTTGATCTGGACCGGAACACTGCTCGACTCGATGTGGGTCTGGGATGACATCGATGTTGCATTTTTAAAGAAGAGAGGACTTGAGGTTCCGCCGGATTATCAGGAGGCGATTACACCGCTCGGCTTTCTGGAGGCTGCCCGCTACACGATCAGACGGTTCGGCTTTCCGGAAACGCCGGAAGAACTGATTCAGGAGTGGCATCAGATGGCGGTCGACGCCTATACGTATGAAGTGGAGTTAAAAGACGGGGCAGCAGAATATCTCCGCTATTTAAAAGAAAAAGGAATCCGCATGGCGGTTGCTACCTCATCGAGCCCGGAGCTGTATGAGCCGGCCTTAAAGAGAAATGGGATTTATGAGTATTTTAAAGCATTTGTCACCGTCTCGGAAGTAAAGCGCGGCAAGGGCTTTCCGGATATCTACGAGAAAGCGGCTGAAAAGCTGTCTCTTCCGCCGGAAACGTGTGTGGTATATGAAGATATCCTAACGGGAATCCGCGGCGCCAAAATGGGCGGATTTGCGGCTGTGGGCGTGTATGACAGAAGCGGGGAAGGAAACCGCGCAAAGATGGAGCAGGAAGCAGACCGCTACGTGACTTCTTTTAAGGAGCTGATGAACGGAGGAGATTCTTTCTTCTAAAGAAAATCTTGCTATTCCGGGAAGAAAAATGATATAATAAAATACTGTGCCCCCAAAATGGGACAGACAGAAGTATTTTTAAGAGAAAAAGACAGTAACACATAAGTGAGGATAGAACAGTTATGCCAAAAAAGAAACGTATGATGCCAGCAGTATTTCCGTGCTGGAAGGTCTCGAAGCAGTGCGTAAGCGCCCTGGTATGTATATCGGAAGTACCTCGCGGAAAGGCCTGAATCATCTGATTTATGAAATTGTAGACAATGCGGTGGACGAGCATCTTGCGGGCTACTGCGACACCATTCACGTAACACTTGAAGCAGACGGCTCGGCGACCGTGACCGACAACGGCCGCGGAATCCCGGTCGGCATGCATGAAAAAGGCGTTCCGGCGGAGCGTCTCGTTTTTACAACCCTGCACGCCGGCGGTAAATTCGACAACAATGCGTACAAGACAAGCGGCGGTCTGCACGGTGTCGGTTCTTCGGTTGTCAATGCGCTTTCTACCTATCTTGACGTACAGGTCAGCCTCGGCGGCTGGGTTTATCACGACCGCTACGAACGAGGTGTTGCCGTACAGGAACTCGATGAGGATGGGCTGCTGCCGAAGATCGGAAAAACGAAGAACAGCGGAACCCGCATCAACTTCCTGCCGGATCCGGAAATCTTTGAGAAAACACGTTTTTCCGCAACAGAGGTCAAAAGCCGTCTTCATGAGACTGCATATCTGAACCCGGCGCTTACCATTTATTTTTCCGATCTGCGCGATGGAAAAGAGGAGCACCTGACGTATCACGAGCCGGACGGCATTGTTGGTTTTGTGCGCGATCTGAATAAGAATAAAGAGGCAATCCACGATCCGATTTATTTCAAAGGGGAATCTGAGGGCATTACCGTAGAATGTGCGTTCCAGTATATCAACGAATTCCAGGAAAACGTGCTCGGCTTCTGTAATAATATCTACAACGCTGAGGGCGGTACCCATATTTCCGGTTTCAAATCGACCTTTACGACGATTATGAACAGCTATGCCAGAGAGATCGGTGTCTTAAAAGAAAAAGACAATAACTTTACGGGATCGGATATCCGAAACGGTATGACCGCTGTTATTTCGATCAAGCACCCGGATCCGCGGTTCGAGGGCCAGACAAAAAACGAAGCTGGACAACCCGGATGCGGCAAAGGCCGCCGGAAAAGTAACGGGCGAGGAGATTCCGCTGTATTTCGACCGCAATCTCGAAGTGCTGAAAAATGTTCTTGCCTGCGCTGAGCGATCTGCCAAAATCCGCAGAAGCGAAGAAAAAGCCAAGACGAATATGCTGACCAAGCAGAAATATTCGTTTGATACGAACGGCAAACTGGCAAACTGCGAGAAAAAGGACCCGTCGCTGTGCGAGATCTTTATCGTCGAGGGAGATTCTGCGGGCGGTTCCGCAAAGACGGCGCGTGACCGTAATTTCCAGGCAATTCTGCCGATCCGCGGTAAGATTCTGAACGTAGAGAAGGCTTCTATTGATAAAGTTCTGGCAAATGCCGAGATCAAATCCATGATCAATGCATTCGGCTGCGGCTTTTCCGAGGGTTACGGCAACGACTTCGATATCACAAAGCTCCGTTACGATAAAATTATCATCATGCGGATGCCGATGTCGACGGTGCGCATATTTCAACGTTGCTGCTGACGCTGTTCTACCGTTTTATGCCGGATCTTATTTACGAAGGCCACGTTTATATCGCAATGCCGCCGCTTTACAAAGCGATGCCGTCCCGTGGAAAAGAAGAGTATCTGTATGACGACAAAGCACTGGAAAAATACAGAAAGACACACAAAGAGAAATTTACGCTGCAGCGCTACAAAGGTCTTGGAGAGATGGATGCGGAGCAGCTCTGGGAGACGACGCTGAATCCGGAGACGAGACTTTTGAAACGCGTCGAGATCGAGGATGCCCGCATGGCCTCCGATGTGACCGAGGTGCTGATGGGAACCGAGGTTCCGCCGCGGAAAGCATTTATTTATGAGCATGCAACCGATGCAGAGCTGGATATATAACAGGAAGGATAAAGGAAGATGAGAGAAAAATCAGAAGATCAGATTATACGGACCGAATATTCTGAGGTCATGCAGAAATCTTACATTGATTATGCGATGAGCGTCATCATTTCCCGAGCGCTTCCGGACGTGCGGGACGGTTTAAAGCCGGTACAGCGCCGTACTCTGTATGACATGTATGAGCTCGGCATCCAGTACGACAAGCCGTTCCGAAAGTGCGCGCGTATCGTCGGCGATACGATGGGTAAATACCATCCGCACGGCGACAGTTCCATTTACGATGCTCTTGTCGTAATGGCACAGGATTTCAAAAAGGGCAGCCGCTTGTGGACGGTCACGGAAACTTCGGGTCGATTGAGGGTGACGGTGCCGCTGCAATGCGATACACCGAGGCGAGACTGCAGAAAATTACACAGGAGGTCTATTTAAAGGATCTCGACAAAGACGTTGTCGATTTCGTACCGAACTTCGACGAGACGGAAAAAGAGCCGTCTGTTTTGCCGGTGCGCGTGCCGAACCTTCTGTTGAATGGCGCAGACGGTATCGCTGTCGGTATGGCAACAAGCATTCCGCCGCACAACCTGTGTGAGATTGTGGATGCGGTCAAGGCCTACATGAAAAACAACGATATCACCGTCAAAGGTCTGATGAAATACATCAAAGGACCGGATTTCCCGACCGGCGGTATTGTCGTCAATCAGGATGACCTGCTGTCGATCTACGAAAAAGGTGTCGGAAAGATTAAAATCCGCGGAAAAGTGGAAGTGGAGAAAGGCAGAAACGGAAAGCAGTATCTTGTGATCACCGAAATTCCGTACCCGATGATCGGTGCGAACATCGGAAAGTTCCTGAACGATGTGGCGGGGCTTGTGGAGAGCAAGAAAGCGCCGGAAATTGTCGACATTTCCAACCAGTCCTCGAAAGAAGGAACACGCATCGTGCTCGAATTGAAAAAAGGCGCGGATGTGGAGCGGATCACGAATCTGCTGTACAAGAAAACACGTCTGGAAGATACGTTCGGTGTCAACATGCTCGCCGTGGCAGATGGAAGACCGGAGACGTTAAGCCTTAAACAGGTGATCGAGCATCACGTTGATTTCCAGTTTGAAGTGGCAACCCGCAAATACCAGAACCTTCTCCGCAAAGAGATGGAGCGCCGCGAGGTGCAGGAAGGTCTGATCAAGGCATGCGATGTGATCGATCTGATCATTGAGATCCTGCGCGGAAGCAAGACACAGAAGCAGGTCAAAGAGTGTCTGATTATGGGTGTGACCGATGGTATCCGCTTCAAATCAAAGTCAAGTGAGCGTATGGCAGCACAGCTCTGCTTTACGGAACGCCAGGCAACGGCGATTCTGGAGATGCGTCTGCAGAAACTGATCGGACTGGAAGTGGAAGCACTCTTAAAAGATCATGAGGCGACTGTGGCGAAGATTACGAAGTATGAGGATATCTTAAATCATTACGACTCGATGTCGGAAGTTATTATGGAAGATCTGACGCAGATAAAAAAAGAGTACGGCCACAAGCGGAAAACGGCGATTGAGAATGCTGAGGCGATTGTTCTTGAGGAGCCGAAGGTCGAGGAGATGGATGTTGTCTTCCTGATGGACCGCTTCGGTTATGCGAAGACGATCGATACGTCTGCTTACGAGCGGAACAAAGAGGCTGTGCACAACGAGAACAAATATGTGTTCCAGTGCAAAAACACCGATAAGATCTGCGTCTTTACGGATCTTGGAATGATGCACAGCATCAAAATAATGGACATCCCGTATGGAAGATTCCGTGACAAGGGAACGCCGATCGACAACCTTGGAAATTACAGCAGCCAGAAGGAGCAGATGATTTACGTCGATGCACTGGAAAATATCAAGAACAATAAGCTGCTGTTCGTCAGCGCGGCCGGTATGGTAAAACTTGTCGATGGATCCGAGTTTGATGTCGTAAAACGAACGATCGCGGCGACGAAGCTTTCATCCGAGGAGGACCGTCTGATTCTTGCCGAGGTCTGCCAGGAGCAGGAGTATGTGGTTCTGCAGACGAAAAACGGTGTCTTCCTGCGCTTCCTTACGAGTGAAGTGCCGGAGAAGAAAAAAGCAGCCGTTGGTGTGCGTGGTATCCGTATGGCAGAGGACGACGCGGTAGAGCATGCGTATCTGCTGGCAAGCCGGATGGATTACACGATCACGTATCACGACAAAGAGATTTCTCTGACAGCGAAGATTAAGCTGGCAAAACGAGATACCAAGGGAACAAAGATCCGGGTATAACGCAGAGTTTTGTTTATAACCATGAGAAGCACGCTCCGCGGGTTTTTCGAGAGATCACTTGGCAATAAAAGGACACCTGCCCGATACCAGAACGGTACGGGCAGATGTCCTTTTTGCATAATTTTTTAGTTATTTGAAAAACTGTGGGAAGTCTTTCTTGGGGTTCTTCTTTCAATGGCAACGTACGGACGATGATGACCGACATATTTATAAGCCGGACGGATGATCTTTCCTTCGTTGACAAGCTCTTCGATCCGGTGTGCGGACCAGCCGGAGATACGGGAGATAGCAAAGATCGGGGTGTAGAGCTCTTTTGGAAGGCCAAGCATTGTGTAGACGAAACCGCTGTAGAAATCAACATTTGCACAGACTGGTTTGAGCAGACGGCGCTTTTTGGCGATACACTCGCCGGCAATGCGTTCTACAGACTCATAGCGAGCAAATTCTTTCTCGCGGTGCTTCTCAGCGGAAAGCTTCTTTGCATATTCTTTCAGAATCACACAACGTGGATCGGACAGGGTATAAACAGCATGGCCCATACCATAGATAAGACCAGTTCCATCGAATGCTTCACGATCAAGTATTTTGGTCAGGTAGGTGCGCAGTTCGTTTTCGTCTTCCCAGTTTGTAACATTCTCTTCAATATTTTCAAACATCTCCATAACCTTCAAGTTGGCACCGCCGTGGCGCGGTCCTTTTAAGGAACTTAAAGAAGCCGCAACAGCAGAGTAGGTATCGGTTCCGGAGGAGGAGACAACGTGTGTCGTAAATGTTGAGTTATTTCCGCCGCCGTGGTCTGCGTGAAGAATTAACGCAACATCGAGAACCTTTGCCTCCAGAGCAGTGTATTCTCCATCCGGGTGAAGCATCTGCAGAATGTTTTCAGCCATCGACAGCTCCGGTTTCGGATTTCGGATGATCAGGTTCTGGTTTTCGTGGTAGTGGCGGTATGCATGGTAGCCGTAAACGGCGATCAGCGGCATTTTGGCGATCAGACTCAAAGCCTGGCGGAGGACGTTCGGAATGGAAATGTCATCCGGCTTTTCGTCGTAGGAATACAGGGTCAGCACACAGCGCTGCAGAGTATTCATCATGTTTTGCTGGTTGCCTTCATGACAACGTCGCGGACAAAAGTGTCCGGCAGCTCGCGGTAGATACTTAAAATTTCGTTGAAATCATTTAACTGCGGTTCTGTCGGAAGAGAACCGAACAGAAGAAGATAGGTAATCTCTTCAAAACCGAAGCGTCGTCCTTCCATACCTTTGATCAGATCTGCGACGTTATAGCCCTGAAAATAGAGACGGCCATCGGTCGGAACTTTTTCGCCGGTGCGCTCATCAATATCGAAGCCGATAACATCGGAAATTTCGGTCAGGCCGGTGAGAACACCTTTACCAGTGGAATCACGCAGTCCCCGTTTTACATCGTACTCAGTGTATAAAGATAAATCAATCTTTCCGGAATCTTTCGTATACTCTACAAGCTGACTGAGCTTGTCTTCCAGATTATCGTATTGCATGGTCATGACAACAGCCCCTTTCTTCCTTTAGTTAAAAACTATACTTACTTTTTTGGCGGTTGTCAATGCTTTTCTTTCAAAATACATTAATTTTTATAAGGAAAAGTGATGGTTTTCCTTAATTTTGAAAGCAAAGGACAAAGTTTATGCATAAATTTGCGTCAGGGATGTGAAAACAACAAGGATGAAAACGGCAGGAAATCAGTGGGGCGGAACAAATTTTAGAAAAAGATTCATAAATTTCAAAAAAATGCTTGCAATTTCAAAAAAATACGGTATAATAATGATTGTGTCATTCAGGAAATGAATTTCACAGGCCGAAATAGCTCAGCCGGTAGAGCACTTCACTCGTAATGAAGGGGTCGTCAGTTCGAATCTGATTTTCGGCTTATTCTTTAGAAACCCGCAGGACGTAAGGTTCTGCGGGTTTTCTGGTATCATGAGAAATATGACAGAAATACGAACGCCCTTTGCAGGAAAAAGATCTGCTGCAAAGGGCGTTTGCTGTTACAAGTTTCAGGAAAATCAGTTCGTACAGCATATCCTGACGGAGCTTTTGGCCGGACACTTCAAAGAGCACATCAGCTGTTGCCATTTTCCTGTGCTGCCACCCGTGCGTCGCGTTCCTGGCGGGAAAAGACGCAGCCGCAGTAGTCCTGGCGGTAGAGACCGTATTCATGGGAAAGTTCGATGGAACGCTGGTAGCCGCCCCGTTTCTTGAAATCTGAATTGAGATATGGGATCCCGTATTCGGCGGCAAGCCGTTCTCCGATTTCATTCAGCTTTTCCGCGTTTTTCAGCGGGCTGATGGAGAGGGTTGTTGTAAAATAGTCGAGTTTGAGCTGCTTTGCCATTTCGGCCGCTTCGCGGAGCCGCATTTCATAGCAGACAAAACAGCGCTCGCCGCCCTCCGGCACATTTTCCATCCCACGTGTCAGTTTATAGAACCGGTCAGAATCGTACGGGCCGGGGCAGAAGGAAATCGGATGCACCGCGGGAAGAGAGTGGATCAGACGCTGCTGTTCCTCCACGCGGTGCTCGTACTCCGTCGGCGGATAGATGTTGGGATTATAGTAAAAGAGCGTAATGGAAAAATACTGCGACAGATATTCCAGCACGTAACTGCTGCACGGCGCACAGCAGCTGTGCAGCAGCAAGGTCGGAACTTCACCGTGAAGTCCTGCAATCTTCGCATCCAGCTCCTTCTGGTAATTTCTTTTATTGGCCATAATGTATCTTCAAACCTCCTGGTATCTTTCAATCCTTTCTATTATAGCCTCAGCGCGGCTGGGATGCAAGCTGCATATGATATCTTATAGATAGAGGAGGATGCAAAAAAATGGATGATCAAATCCTGTCATTAGAGCATATATCACTGTCCTATCACACCATGAAAGGAGAAACACCGGCGCTGTGCGATCTGACCTTTTCGGTAAAACCGGGGGAATTTGTTGCTCTTGTCGGACCGAGCGGCTGCGGAAAGAGCACGATCCTGAACTTGATTTCCGGTCTTTTAAAGCCGGAGGCGGGAACTCTGCTGAGCCGCGGACGGCCGATCACGGAGGCGGATCTCCATATCGGCTACATGCTGCAGAGAGACCACCTGTTTGAATGGCGGACCATCTACAGCAACGTTCTGCTGGGCCTTGAGATTTCGCGCACGCTGACACCCGAGCGGAAAGAAAAAGTTGGGGAGATGATGGAGACATACGGCCTGAAATCCTTTTCCAATGCCCGTCCGTCCGAACTTTCCGGCGGTATGCGGCAGAGGGCGGCACTGATCCGTACACTGGCGATGGAGCCGGATCTTCTGCTGCTTGACGAGCCGTTCTCCGCTCTCGACTACCAGACGAGGCTGAACGTCTGTGATGATATCGGAAAGATCATCAAAAAAGAGGGAAAGACAGCAATTCTCGTGACACACGATATTTCGGAGGCCATCAGCATGGCGGACCGTGTGATTGTTCTGGCGGCACGGCCGGCATATGTGAAAAAAAAGATTCCGATCCGGTTTGCGATGGAGGAGCGCACGCCGATGAAAGCGCGCAGTGCGCCGGAATTTAAAACGTATTTCAATGCCATCTGGAAGGAGCTGAATGAAAATGCGTGAGCAGGCAAAAACGCCGGAGAGCAGCTTTCAGAGGGCGTATCTCCGGCAGAAAAAAAAGAGAACGGGAGCAGGTGCGGGTGTTTCGGGCTTTGCTTCTCGTCAGTTTTCTGGTATTATGGGAGGTGGCGGCGGATCTGAGATGGATCGATCCGTTTATCTTTTCCAGCCCTGTGCGGGTGGGAAAAACGTTCGTGACCCTGCTGACGGAGCAGAACCTTCTGCGCCATATCGGGATCACGGTGTATGAGACGGGAATCAGCTTTCTGCTCGTCTCGGCACTTGGCATGGCGTTCGCTGTGCTTTTGTGGCTCTTTCCGCGCTTTTCTGCGGTGATGGAGCCGTACCTGGTAGTCCTGAACAGCCTGCCGAAATCGGCGCTCGCCCCGCTTCTCATTGTGTGGATGGGGGCAAACGTGAAAACGATCATCACGGCCGGCATTTCCGTTGCGATATTCGGCTCGGTGATCAGCATTTACAGCAGCTTTCAGAGTGTGGAGCCGGATAGCTCCGCCTGATTGCAACACTCGGCGGAACGAAGAAGGATATGCTGTTCCGCGTCGTGCTGCCGTGGTCGTTTCCGGGGCTGCTCGCCGTGTGGAAGGTCAACATCGGCCTGTGCCTCGTCGGTGTTGTAATCGGAGAGTTTATCGGGGCAAGAGAGGGGCTTGGCTATCTGATTATCTACGGCAGTCAGGTGTTCAGATATGCACACGCAAGAGAAGGGAGGATGACAGATGATTGGAATCGTATGTCTGGAAGAACGAAGAGGAATGCAGTTTGGCGGACGACGCGTTTCGCGGGACCGCGTGGTAACGGAAAAAAATCTGCGAACTGTGTGAGGGGAAAACGCTCTGGATGAATCCGGCTTCGGAAAAGCTGTTCGCGGAGCAGAAGGAGAGTGGGAAGGTAACACTTCAGGCGGCGGCAGATTTTCTGGAGCAGGCAGGCGAAGGAGAATACTGCTTTGTGGAGAATACGGGACTGCAGGCTGTGGAAGCGAAGATAGAGAAAATCATCGTTTTCTGGTGGAACCGGCATTATCCGTCTGACCGGAAATTCGACCTGGATCTTTCCAAATGGAATAAAGTGTCCGAGGAGGAGTTTGCAGGCTATTCCCATGAGAAAATAACGAAAGAGGTATATGAGAAATGAAAAAACTAAGAAAAACAGCTTCTGCTGGCTGGCGGCGCTTCTTGCTCTGACACTGACCGGCTGTGAGGCGCAGGATCTTCTCTCGACGGAGAGAGCAGATTCCGGTTCGGAGGTTACGGCCGCTTATACGATGACGGAATCCCAGATTACCGATCAGGCACCGACGGCCGTTTCAGTTCTTGATGTTCCGGAGTTTTCCGGTGAACCGTATGTCGTTTTAAACGGAAATGAGCCGGATTTTACCGATGGGGAAAAGACGACCGAGTCGTACGAGCATTACAGCGATCTGGACAGCCTGGGACGGTGCGGCGTGGCAGAGGCGAATATTGGCCAGGATCTGATGCCGACGGAGAAGCGCGGCGCGATCGGCCAGGTAAAGCCGACGGGCTGGCATACGGTAAAATACGATCAGGTGGAAGGTAAATATCTGTACAACCGCTGCCATCTGATCGGATACCAGCTGACCGGTGAGAATGCAAACGAGAAGAATCTGATCACTGGAACACGTTATCTGAATGTCGAGGGCATGCTGCCGTTTGAAAACATGGTTGCCGACTACGTCAAAGAGACCGGAAACCATGTGCTGTACCGCGTTACACCAATTTTTACCGGGGACAACCTTGTAGCGGACGGTGTGGAGATGGAGGCACTTTCCATGGAAGATGACGGCGAGGGCATTTCCTTCCATATCTTCGCATACAACAATCAGCCGGGCATCTCAATTAATTATGCAACGGGAGACAGCACGTTAAGCGAAAGCAGCGGAACGATGACGGATCAGCAGGAATATGTCATGAACACATCCAGCATGAAATTCCACCTGCCGTCATGCTCCAGCGTCAGCTCGATTAAGGATGAAAACAAGGCGACATATCAGGGACCGCGCGAGGACCTGATCGCCGAAGGCTATGAGCCGTGCGGACGGTGCAATCCGTAAAAGAAATTACAAAAAGAGGGTCGGAACTTTCCGGTCCTTTTTTCTATATAGTAAAGAGAAGCATCTGGAAAGTGAGACAGGAGATGGAAGAGGAGAAGCTGCGTGCGGTTTATTATGCAAGGTGCAGCACCGAGGAGGAAACCAGAAGGATGCGCTGGTAAGACAGGCGGCGGAGGCGGAAGAGGCAATCCGGGCAAGAGGATGGAGGCTTGTGGATGCTACGTCGGAGAGCCGCTCCGGTACGAGCCGGAAGGCAGATGGGAATATAACCGCCTGTACGAGGATCTCGAGCAGAACCGGTTTGATGTCGTCGTATCAAGTCGCAGGACCGCCTGATGCGGAACACGCGGGACTGGTATCTGTTCGCAGACCGCTTAAACTGCGCCGGAAAGCGGCTGTATTTTTATCTGGAGAACACATTCTATTCGCCGGAAGACGCGCTTCTGACCGGCATTAAGGCGATTCTGGCGGAGGAGTACAGCCGGGAGCTGAGCAAGAAGATGAATCTGGCGCACCAGAAACGGCAGCAGAATAATGGAAAGCCGGTGCTGACCTCAAAAAAGTTATGGTTACCGGCGGACGGCAGACGGAGCGATTGAGATCATCCCGGAGGAGGCCGCAGTGAAGCGCCGTATGTACGAACTCTGTGCAGACGGTCTCGGCGGACGGAAAATTGCGGCGGTTCTGGCAGCGGAGGGCGTCCGCAGCCGCGCCGGAAAACCATTCTCTGGAACAGACATTATCCGCATGGTGCGGAATCCCATGAATAAAGGCACCGTAGTCATGAACAAGAAGCATTACGATTTTAACACCGGAAAAACGCTCCCTACACCGCCGGGCGGGCAGTACGTCTATGCGGGGAAAATTCCTGCTATCGTCTCTGAAGAGCTCTGGATAGCGGCAAATCGGGCGGCTGACGAGCGTCTCTGCCGCAAAAAGGTGGGCAAATCTGTTCAGACTTGACTGGGTAATCCTGTCCATCCTGATCCTCTGCCTCGTTGCGGCAGGATTGTACGGCATCTTGGGCTGGCTGGAAAAAAAACTACACAAAAACGCCGAAATTCGGGAAAGTAGGTGATTTGACTTGCAAAGGAAGGTTGGATGCTTGTATAATAATGCATGATAATTTAAAAACTTACAGGAAAAGAGGAATGAAAATGGCACAGTTATGGGGCGGACGGTTCACAAAAGAGACCGACAAGTTAGTGTATAATTTTAATGCATCCATCAGCTTGATCAGAAATTCTATAAACAGGAACATCAAAGGCAGCATGCACATGTAAAGATGCTGGCAAAACAGGGCATCCTGACAGAAGGAGGAGAGAGACAGATTCTTGCAGGACTGGAGGGGATTCTTGCCGATGTAGAGAGCGGAAAACTGGAAATCACCAGCGAATATGAGGATATCCACAGCTTCGTGGAGGCAAACCTGATCGACCGCATCGGAGACGCCGGAAAGAAGCTGCACACCGGAAGAAGCCGCAATGACCAGGTAGCCCTCGATATGAAACTTTATGTCCGCGATGAGATCACCGAGATTGATGCACTCGTCAAAGAGGTGCTGGTAACACTCGAAAAAATCATGGAAGAAAACATTCACACCTATATGCCGGGATTCACCCATCTGCAGAAAGCACAGCCGATCACACTGGCACATCACATGGGCGCATATTTTGAAATGTTCCGCCGCGACAGAGGCCGCCTTGCAGACATCTACAAGAGAATGAATTACTGTCCGCTCGGTTCCGGTGCGCTGGCTGGAACGACGTATCCGTTGGACCGCGCTTACACCGCAGAGCTGCTCGGCTTTGACGGCCCGACCTTAAACAGCATGGATTCCGTATCCGACCGTGACTATGTCATTGAGCTCCTCAGTGCTCTTTCTACGATTATGATGCATCTTTCCCGCTTCTCCGAGGAGATCATCATCTGGAATACCAATGAGTATCAGTTTGTGGACATCGACGACGCATACAGCACCGGAAGCAGTATCATGCCGCAGAAAAAGAATCCGGATATCGCAGAGCTTGTTCGAGGAAAAACAGGCCGCGTTTACGCAGCTCTGATGTCAATGCTCACCACTATGAAGGGAATCCCGCTGGCGTACAACAAAGATATGCAGGAGGATAAAGAGCTGACCTTCGATGCCATCGACACCGTAAAAGGATGCCTGGCTCTGTTCAATGGCATGCTTTCTACCATGCGCTTCAAAAAAGACCGCATGGAGAACAGTGCAAAGAACGGTTTCACGAATGCAACGGACGCAGCTGATTACCTTGTTGGAAAAGGCGTTCCGTTCCGCGATGCACATGGCATTGTCGGCCGTCTCGTTCTGTACTGCATTGACAAAGGAATCTCCCTTGATGATATGAAACTCGAAGAGTACAAAGCGATCAGCCCGGTCTTCGAGGATGATATTTATGATGCCATCAGCATGAAGAACTGCGTAGAACGACGCAACACGATCGGTGCGCCGGGAGCAGATGCGATGCTGGCTGTCATCGAGCAGAATAAAAAATATTTACAGGAAAATTGAAAAAACAGTTGCAATTTTGAAAAAATTTGGTAATAGTATGACATGAGACGCACAAATGTACGCCACAGAAGAACAAGGAGATGAAACCAATGGAGCAGAAATTGAGAGTAGGAATTTTAGGAGCAACCGGTATGGTAGGTCAGAGATTTATTTCTCTGCTGGAGAACCATCCGTGGTTTGAAGTTGTGACCCTGGCAGCAAGTCCGAGAAGTGCCGGAAAAACATACGAGGAAGCAGTCGGCGGACGCTGGAAAATGGATACTCCAATGCCGGAAGCAGTGAAAAAGCTCGTTGTGATGAATGTAAATGATGTAGAGCATGTGGCATCTACCGTAGATTTTGTATTTTCCGCAGTTGATATGTCGAAAGACGAGATCAAAGCGATTGAAGAAGCATATGCAAAGACCGAGACACCGGTTGTTTCCAACAACAGCGCACACCGCTGGACACCGGATGTTCCGATGGTAGTTCCGGAAATCAACCCGGAGCACTTCGATGTTATCGAGTTTCAGAAAAAACGTCTGGGAACCAAGAGAGGCTTTATCGCTGTAAAACCGAACTGCTCAATCCAGAGCTATGCACCGGTATTAACGGCATGGAAAGAGTTCGAGCCATATGAAGTGGTTGCAACCACATACCAGGCAATTTCCGGAGCAGGAAAAACCTTCAAAGACTGGCCGGAGA
>ENA-OQJT01000245-OQJT01000245.1-human-gut-metagenome-genome-assembly--contig:-NODE-245-length-13936-cov-0.746759_pt1 | contig 13936 bp, 21 predicted proteins | sample MGYA00242612_ERZ504779 | MGnify/ENA primary metagenome ERZ504779 (study PRJEB26092, sample SAMD00036366) | human gut metagenome | host: Homo sapiens | study: EMG produced TPA metagenomics assembly of...
CCGCCAGGTTCTACCACTGTATCCCTGAAACATGCCCTTGCGCTGCCTCCAGCACTTCGTATGATCTTTGCCCATTCATTGCGAATCAGGTTCAGATCTTCTAACTGGGCCGGTGGAAGGCTGACCTGATTTGGAGGCGTAATACCGGCTGCGCCAGCTGTTTCATGACCTTTTCTATATTTTTTTCCTCGTTGTATGCCGGAATAATCAGCAGTACCTCTTTTTGTCTCATATGTATGTCCGCCTCATTTCATTAGATTCAGCAGTTTCCAGATTTCCTCTGTCTGACCGTTCATTTTCTGTTTTGCCGCTGCTGCAAGCCGTTCCCGTTTCTTCGGATCATCCAGCAGTTCTTCTACTTTTTCGGCAATGCTTCCGGTGTCAGCGTACAGAGAAGACCATCTTCCCCGTCCACAATCTGCTCTCTGTTTCCCGCACAGTCCGATGCAATCACAGCACAGCCAAGTGTCTGCGCTTCCTGGATGGCGATGCTTTTTCCTTCAAACCGTGTTGCATGAACGTAGAGATCACACTGTGCATAATAAGGAAACAGATTCTCTTTGCACCCGGCAGCTGGAAATCTTCCTGCAGGCCAAGCTCTGCAATCTGCTTTTCGAGCGCATTTCTCTCGGATCCCTCTCCCAGTACATACCATCGCGCCTCATAGCCATCTTCGCGGATCTTTTTCATGGCCGGAATTGCGATGTCATATGCTTTCTGATAGGCCAGTCTTCCGACAGTTAAGATTCGAATTCCTGTATAGGAATCTGAAAAACCGCCCGGCAGCTGCGCCTCACGCGCAATCCGGTCTGTATCGAGAATATTGTGAAAAACCTGCACTTTCTTCTCATATTCCGGATAAAATTCCAGAAAATGACGGCGCGTCTCCTGCGAAACGGTAAAGATCTGATCCATCTTTTCGTAGCAGTCCCGATCCATTTCCCTTGTATAACCGGAATTGCCGTATGCAATATGGACAAAGGCAGCTTTTTTCTTAGCATTCACATGATCGGCAACGTAATAAGCAGAACCGCCTTCCAGGTAAGCAACCGCCAGATCGAAGGTTTCCGAAAATCGGTCTGCTCCATCCGAAATTACACGCCAGAGCAGCTTGTCCGGCTGAATGTTTCCAGTTTTTTTCATTCGGAAAAAATTTTGTATCACATATTGCATTTTCTTTATGGTGCGACCATGGCGGAAAAACGCCAGAAAAGATGTCTGTATCAGTTTTCTCCGCCCCGCACCGGACAGCACAGAAGCGGTACAGATTTTTCTTATTTTTCACATGTACCCTCTGCGGTACCTGGGAAATCATTTCACCCTGCCCCAAAAGTACGTAAAGTGAAATTTCATATTCCTCCGCATCCAGGCGGCGCAAAAGTTCCAGCAGCGCTGTTTCCGCTCCCGCCCGGCCAAGGGTGTTGATCACAAACAAAATTTTCTTCATTCGTTCTTCCTTCTTCTATTCCCTTATAACTCTCTTGCATTTTTGCCCGTCAGTTTTTCCAGTTCTCTCAGAATTCTTTCATTCTCCTGGTTCAAAAGAGAAACCAGAATCGCCAGTTCCTGGTTTTTCATTAACAGGGAAGAGATCTGAATTGTCATCTGGTAAACGCCCCACAGAACCAGAAGCGCTGTGATCAGAAGAACAACGAGGCTCCCAAGCCCGATCCGGCTGCTCCATCCGGAAAATCTCGGAACCGCTCCGCTTAAGATTGCTGCAATTCCAAGCAGTTCCCAGGTAACTGCCAGGGTTTACGGTCAGCTTCTTTTTTCGCATGAAGCACGAAGGTAACGATCATAATTCCAATTCCCATCAAAATAACGCAAGCTTTTACAATTGCTGCTGTGCTCATTTACGCTTCCTCCTTCTGCTCTTGCTCTGCTTTTCTTTCATAAACCATACCGGATGGCCGTTTCCCCTTTCCCTGAGGAATCAGATTTCCACGGCAAAAGACATGTCTGTCCATGTTTTTTTCTACCCATCGCAGTCTCGCATATGCCACACTCCATCCTGCAAATGCTCCTGCTATGACCCCGGCGCCATACCAGATCACCGGTAAATGTGTTGCAATCAGACTGCCAATCCATGTCACCAGGCAAAACACGATCGCTGTCCAGATTGCCCCTGTCAGATCGTCAAAATAATACAGGAAGATAATTTCCGCATACATCAGAAACAGAATAAAATATCCAACCGCAAGTGACGGATAAATTTTCAGTGTCATACCGGAAAATCCCTCCCCTGGTAGCAGAATAACACAGATCAGATAAACCACAACAGAAATGATAAACTGTAACCGCGCCAGTGTCATCAGTTCACTGGAAAGCTGACGGAACATCCGTTTCTTCGCATTGTCAATATCGGCGCCTTTTCCGCCGATGACTGCCTCCGAGTACAGTTTATATTTTTCGTGAAAGTTCATCTCCACACGCGCAATAAAGATGATCGTTGCGGAAATGTTGGTAAACATGGCGAGACAGGATGCCATATCGTATGGCTGGTTACATACGAAACTTTTTGCAATCTCCATCCGCATATCCGTTGTCCAGAACACAAAATTGTGAATGTATAACCAAGGATATACAAAAATTTGTAAAAATCAATTTCCAATATTTCCTAAAATACTGCAGTACCGGCCGGTAATGATTGCTATTTCGCACAAAATACCGGCGGATCAGCGCATTTTCCAGCGTTGCCGTCACAAAAAATCCGATCGTCAGAGAAAACAGCATACTCCATGTTGTCTCCCACTTCAGAATAAAGTGTAAAATCAGGCAAGGACAAATGCCACCAGCATGCCGAAGAAAAAATACTGTGAAATCCGTTGATAATCTTTGCAAATAGAAAGATAAATCATCGAGTAAAAAACAAGCACCAGACTGATATAACCGCAAAAGCCACAGAATACATATGCGGTTGGTACCTTTCCCACAAAATGTTCCCAGAGACAGAACGGAATCCCCAACAGACAGCTGAGACCAATGTTCAGAAGCATACCAATATGATAGCAGGGTAAAATATCCTGATACCGCTCTTCGTAGATCACATCAGACATATAGCGGGACAGCACCGCATTAAACGGGGACGCCGTCAGAAGAGAAAAGATAAAGGTATAAAGAATCGTGCAGGAAAACAGCTCTCTTGTCACATATCCCACACTGGCAAAATCCAGCAGATATTCCATTAAAATCAGATTGATAATGATGACAAACATGGGCGCAACCGTCACTACGGTGCTGTAGAAAAATCCAACCAGATTTGTCGTAAGTGTATTTTTTTCAAAAATCCGATTCAGCCGAACTCCGATTCCTGCCATATCCTCTTCCTCCTTTTTTGTGCCTGCTCCGGTTTTACTTTTCCTTATCCGGCAGTTTTACCGATTCTTCCTTCCACTCCAGCCCCATCTGTTCTGCGAAATCCCGGTAAATCTCCCAGTATGTTTTCTGCATATATTCTACTCTATATTTCTCCATCACACGGCGATAGCCGGTCTCTCCCATTTCCAGGCGCATTTTTTCATTTGCCGCCATATCCAGCATCGCCTGCGCGATTTCTTCAATATTCATGATATGCGTGACAATTCCGGCCGCACCGAAATCATCACTTTCCCCGTAAATCAGTCCATAGCAGTTTCCGACATCCGTTGCAATCACCGGCTTATGCGCCGCATAGCTTTCCAGAATGGTCAGCGGCTGTCCCTCACTTATGCTGGTCAGAATGGTCACATCCATTCTTCCAAGATAATCGCGGATATTGATTCTTCCGGTAAAAACAACATCCGGGATTTCCATATCCGAGACAAGCTGGAAACACTCCTCGGCATATTCCCGGTCTTCTTCCCATGGTCCCATAATCCAGAGTTTCAGACGGTCATCTTTTTCTTTCGCAAAACCAAATGCCTGAATCATCGTTTTGACATCTTTAATCGGGGTCACACGCAGTACCGCACCGATGTTGATTTTCCTTCATCTTCTTCCGTTTTCCCCGGAATATTCTGCAGATTTTCCACACGGATTCCGTTTGGCGTGACCATGGTTTTTTCGATCGGGCAGCCAAGTTCGATCTGCAGTTCCCGTGCATGTTCAAACAGTGATGTAATGAGCGTCCCTTCGTTGTACGCCAGCTTTGACATTTTTCGAAACTGATCGATCCAGATATTTTTTATAGATTCCTTCTACCCATTTGGCTTTGATCAGTTCTTCTTCCCGCTCTCTGGTGTAAATTCCGTGCTCAGAAATCAGGAGACGGCTGCCGTAGAAGTGTTTTGCCATGGCACCAAGAACCCCGCATAACCGGTTGCAACACAGTGGTACAAAATCGGCACGCGGTATTTCCGTCTGCATGGTGAGAAACAGCGGCAGATAAATCGAACGCATCGTCCACAGGAAATCAGAAAAGACAATCTGACTGTATTTCAGATTATAGCAGTCTCTGACCGCATTCAGAAAATCCTCCCCCATCAGCAGCGCATTCAGGGAAACATTTTCTTTCTGGAAAAGGTCAAACAAAACATCCCACTCGATGTCCTGATCCAGAATCAGACTGCGCAGTGCCTGATACTGTTCTTTTTTCAGCCGTTTTCTGTGCAGTTTCTTGCTGCCGCTCCAGTCCACATCGTCAAGATAAAGTTCATAGACCGCAGACACATTTTTCGGCAATTCATAGGCATATTTTCCCCGCTGGGAACGATTTGCCGCAATTGCAAGAATCACAAATTCCGTTTCCGGAAACAGCTGGATCAGGCTGTGTACCCAGCTTGAAACACCTCCTACGACGAAAGGGTAGCATCCTTCCGCAACAATGCAGACTCTCATTCGTTTTTCGCCCCTTTCTCATAGTAATACCGTTGATCCGATGCTCCAAGCGTAATCCTTACCTCACTTTGCTCTGCGCGAATCAGCCACGCGGAATCTTCAAGTTTTTCTGCTGTTCCGCCTGTAACTTTTCTGACATCTTCATTGTGCGTGCGAAGAACATAATACGCTGTTTCATCGGTTCCTGTTGTCCTTAATGTGATGGCATTGTCTTCTCTGTCATCTTCATAACGGGAATTCAGAAATGTCCGGATTCTGGTGTCACATTCCGATACGGTCGTGCCGTCAAAACCGGAGAATAGCTTCCAGTACGTAGAAAGATTCGCCGCAAATTCCTTGCCGATATTTTCCCAGCGATCCTCTTCTGTTTTCGGATAAAGAATAGCATCCAAATCCAGCAGAACACTGGTATATCCAAGTGCAGATTCCACACTCTTTACTTTCATCCAGGAACGGTATGTAAATTGCTCCTCTTCTTCCGATATCACTTTCTGGCTTGTAACCTGATCGTTCTGATATCTTACAATATCCCCCTCGGTATCCTTGGCTTTTACAACCGTACGATCTGTTCAAGAACAGGCTGCTGCAATGCTTTTCCATTCCTTCATCCGTCTGTTCTCCAGCGTAAAAAGAAGAAAAAGCAAACGTATTCAATTTTTTTTGCATGAACTCCTGATCTTCCTGCAGTTTCTGTATCACATCCGTTTCTGACTCACAAGTACCGGAAAGCCCTGTTTCCCCTTTTTGCTCATTAATCAGTTTCACATAATAGTTCAGCATACTGCCATCTGGTTTTGTTGTACTGCTGTAATCAAGCTTCGGCGCCAGCATACAGGTCAGTCCGAGATGATTCTTTTCATAAACAGAAGCAAAAGAGGGCCAGAATGATATCACGGTTAACAGCTGTTGCTGTGTTGCCGTAAATCTCCTGCATCTGTGCTGTATTTTCCTCTGTCAGAACCGGAAAATTAGCAGCAATCAGATTCTGTGCATTTACGACCGGGTAAATCAGATAATCTCTTGTCTCGTAAAGCATTCCGGTCAGGATTCCAAGTCCCGTTTCATCCTCCATATAATCTCCGTTTACTGCAAAAACATAGGCATTTCCCGTACTTTTTCGCCAGATTGCAACGGGATGTTCCTGCACTTTTAAGGTACTGTCTTCCGGAATACCTTTCATATAAGCTTTCGTACCACCTGCCAGTTTAAACCACGGAAAAGTCAGTTCAAGATCCTGCATCTTTTTCTCTTCCTGTTTCTTCGCCTCATAAATGTTTTCTCCGCCAAGCATCAGATTCGCATACAAATCCATTCCCTTCACCGTTACCTGATCTGCTGTAATTTTTTTGATGCCAAGCAATTCCATGAATTTCTGATTCTTTTTTATCACAGAAACATCAGGCAGATTTGCAAATACAAGATGAATCCCCTGTTCTGTACATTTTTGCAGTTCCACGGTATCCTTTACGGTTGTCCAGTCTATATTTTCCGAATTCACAATCACCATTTCCGGCAGCCTGGTATCTTTTTTCTCCATTGCTTTCTCATATTTTGTTATCGATGAATAGACTGCTGACTCATATTTCATATACCGGCACCATTCCTGAACAACGGTACCGATAGAGTCGCTCTTTTCTGCTCCGATATAAACAATGGTTCCCCTGCTGCCCTCTATGTTAATCTGATCGGAAGCATCCACTGCTCCAAATGCTCCGCTTCCATCCGCTAACGTTTCTTTATCCTTCGCATATGCATTTGTATCGTAATAGTTCAGCTTTTCTCTTGCCACATTCAATCCCTGGAATAAGAAAAGAACGATCGCCATAATGATTGTAATTGCTACAAAATTTCTACGCGAAACCATCTCTATTCTTCCTCGCTTCCTGCCTTTGGCGTTGGATTGTTATATCCGTAATCAATTGCAAAATTGTACGGACTGTTTACGTTCTGCTGTACACGATAACAAATAAAACTGTCTGTTTCATAATAGACTTCCATCTCGTCTGGATAAAGTTCTTTAAATTTCTGTGTCCAGTAATAAATATGGCACATCGTATACCACCGGTTTTCTGCAAAATACGGTTCAATTCCGCCTGCTGACGGAAGGGGTGCTTCTGCTCCCTCCACGGTTACTTCTTTGTGGTTGGTACTTCCCGCATAATCAATTGGAATTTTTTCCACAAAAAAATATACATTCTGTGTCGGCATAATGATCTCCGGATTTTTTTCCAGATCCTGCAGTTCACGCAGAAAAGTAATGGTCTCATAATGGTAGCCGTAAAACTCCGTCATTCGAAGTTCATCATCGGCAGAGCAGATGGTCCAGGTGAAATTCCTGTTTTCTTTTAAAATATTGGTAACGCAGGCAATCGCTCCATTATCTTCCAGAGCGTCTACAACAATCGGCTTTCTCAGAAGACCATTTGATATCACAGCAGAAACCGCTATGACTAAAGTAAGGATAGATGCAACATTGCTGACCCATCTTTTCTTCCACCATCGTATCAGGAGATGTACGATGGCATCTGCTCCCAGCGTCCATGAAAACAAACCGAATAGCAAAGGAAAATGCTGCAGCGGTTTGGATCCATCAATGCCGGCAAATGCAGCAGGGATGCACATTGCAGACAGCACATACAGAGCAGATAAAAGGCAGTGGAAAAAATCACTCCCGCAAAATCAATCTCCCGTAAAAGCACCATCAAACTTCCAAGCGCAGCCAAAAGCACAATACTTCCCAGGGTAATTTCCACAATATATGGTTTTTTACATTCATCACATTTACGCGAATGCTGCTTCGAACTGCTGCAAATTTTTCTTTTAAACGTTCCTTTAATGGCTTCTGCTGCTCCTTCGCTTGTTCTGCCAGTTTCTCTTCAGCCGCTTTTTTCAGCGCCTCGACCTGTGATGCACTGACTGTTGAGCCGCCATCCCTGTTTTCTGTCCCCTCACTTTCCGAAATGGTGCTCAGCTCTGTATTTTCCACCAGAGAATCTGTCGCTTCCGTTTCATCATCCTTTCCTCCATTGATAACACTTAATCCCCAGTACAGGGATCCCTGCAGTCCTTTTCCCATCGCAACACCCGCCGCCATGGGCAGTACAGAAAGCAGCACACTCAGGATTCCCGTTGCCATAATTCTGCGGAAATACTTCCACCGGGCAAACCGGAAACAAAAGCCGACTGCAACGCCAATGCAAAACAGCCCGGCGATCATCGTGCTGTAAAAGTGGATCGTCAGCGTAAGCGAAAATCCAATGGCAAACTGGATCAGATACCAACGGCAGTTTTGATCCAGTTCTTTTTTTCATTCTCTTCTGCCTTCTGCTCTTTTGCAAATTCCTGAAAAAACGGATCGCCATGCAGACAGACGTCAGAATAAAGATCATACTGAATTCCTGCGGCAGCGCACCTTCAAATCTTGCATACGTATTCCGGTTAAAAATATCCATCACATAGAACAGCACGCCAAGATATGGAGTAAATCTTCCCTTGCACACCATTTTCAGCGCCACAACCATTGCCAGATATACAAAAATATGTCTGCACTACGCCAAAGATCCGCAGCAAGACATACGTTTTGATCCCAAACACCATATGCAGATAATAAATCACGATGTGAAATCCATACGGGTACACACCTGCAACCCAGATGTTGTTCCGATCCAGCTCATTGATCCAGTAGTTGTGTACCGGGATATCACTGGCTTTATAACCGTAAGCTTCGATCATATTCGGCCCATAGACATACGTAATTGCCGCAATCGCGGCCCCCATCACAGCAAGCTCCAGCAGCACATTCAGCCATTGCTTTCTTTTCCACGGAAAACCGCCTGTAAATGGTCCCTCGCAGCTGCACAAGCGAAGTTTTCTTTCCACGTTCTCCACTCAGCAGACGCTCTACATTCTCCAGAACCCACTCGATCACACCTGGAATCTTACTTCTTCTTTTCCAGATCCACACCAGAAGAAACGGCCCCACGGTGCCTGCCGTCAGTGTCACACGATTGCTGATATGAAGAAACTGCAGCAGATATACCAGATAGATGATATAAAAATTTCCCGCAAAAAAATATCCGGTCAGCTGTTCCGCAGCAGAAAAACGGCGGAACCGCTTCCGGAGTACCAGCCATGGGAGGAACAAAGTTACAATGCCATATGCCGCGACAATTTCCAGAAACTGTAAAATTGTAAGCCATTTCATTGTCATAATCTCTGTTCCTCCTTTCTGCTTTTCTTTTTCTTCCTGCTTAACTGAAAATCCGGATCAGCTCCAGCGTCTCATTATCAATAATAATATCAGACTCTTTCAGTTCCTGCAAAACTTCGAAGAATTTCTCTTTTTCCCCCATTGTGAAATACAGTTTTAACCGGCAGGTATACGCTGCCAGCGCATTTCCGTGCTGCCGTGCCAGACGCATACACCACTTTTCGGTTTCCGGAATTTTTTTTTAAATCCAGAAGTTTCAGGCACAGTCCCTCGTACCGGTCTGCCGTAATTCGTGCACCGTTTTTCTGGTACAGCGATTCGGCCGCTTCTTCCAGCATATTGACATACTTGGTCTGCTCCATTGTTGTAAAAATTTTCTGACTTAAAATTCGATTCATATAATCGATCAGCATTTCTTCACATTCTGTTTCCGTCTCTGTTTCCTGCTGCATCTGCGTGTACATTTTCTGCACATTGGACCGGAAATCGTTCAGCTCATCCCGCAATACCGAGGCCGCATAATGGGATGTCTCAGAATCTTCGCTGTTCAGTGCCATGGTAATGGATTCCAGGGATTTTTGCATATCTCCGCGGATCACATTCAGCATCAGCATACGCATATTCCGCTTGTCACTGACGGCAAGCGATTCTTCCAGCGGCGCCATGTTGCGCTCCCGCTCCTCGTCCGCTTTCAGATGTGTCTGCACACGTTCCTTGCTGAAAATAACATCTTCCAGATCGACCGCCTGGCGGAATACCGTCTTGTAAATCAGATAACTGCACAGAAAAAATGCCGGACCGACGACCGGGCAGAGAACCATGACGATAAAACGAATAAAAAATGCTCTCCGATTGTCGTACTGAATCTCCTCCCCCTGCTCTCTTTTCAGATCACACGCCGGAACATAAAGGAAAATTCCAACCAGCAGATACACAAGCGCAATCAGAGCATTCACGATCCACAGGATCACAAACGCCAGTGTTCCGTTTATGCTCATGCGGCCACCTCCCCATTTGCAATTGTACTCTCATATCCAGCTTCTGCAAAACGAGTAATAACACCCAGCGCATTCTTTTCCTCTGTATCCGAAAGCAATACATACAGGCCGCCATCCAGCATTCCGACGTAATCGGTCTGTCGCAGTTTCTTTCCGAGCACCTCTGCTGCTTCCAGATATTTTTCTTCTCCGCAGGTAATCTTTACCAGGGAACATTCTGTCAGTCCATTCCGCTTTGCCTCAAAAAACGCACTTACCAGCTGTGTAAATGCCTCTTTTTCCAAAATGCTGCTGTTGCCCAGATAACGGTGCTCCCGGAGTGCTTCCAGATAACGGTTTGCACGGACAACCGCATTCTGAATCAGATAGCTGATGACCGTCAGACGATTGGACTCGGCCAGGTTCATGCGGTCCCACGGAAGTCCCCACAGCATCAGAATGATCTGCATTTCATCCTCCGCATAAATGGCCTGCGCCATCAGCGGATAGCGCTCATCCATCGTCTTGTTGATGAATACGCGGCGTTCTTTCAGATCCGTATACATCGCTTCCATCTCCGGGTAGCGGATGGAATTTCCCAGCTTTCTGGCCGTCAGCGAAGTAAAGGAAAAGAGACGCGCATACGACTGGTTGGCAACGGTGTAAACCGCCACATCCTCCGTATTCATCAGCTTGGAAATCGTCTGTGCTGCATAGAAAAGCACCTCATAGGCACCGTATTGATCCAGTGACGATGTAATTTCATAAATTTTTCCAAGACTGTCCTTCTGGTTGACAAGCTGCAGTTCAAAAATCTGTTTCATCCGCACATTGCTGTCGTTGATCTCAGTCATATCGCCAAGCTGTCCGTGCAGATAGCTGATCTCCTCCTGATCGTCCTTTTTGATATGATGAATCTGGTCACGCATGTAACCGACTACCATGCCCAGGATAAAAAGCTGCGCCATCCAGATATACGTACTGTAATCCATCAGCACTTCCAGACCGCTCTGGTTATACATCTGGCGGAAACAGTAGCCAGCCGTCGCCAGAAGCGCTGAGAAGATCGCCTGCTGCTGTCCATACACAATCGCAAACAAAAGCACATACAAAAGATACGCATCCAGCTTTGCAAAATACTGGCTGCCGACCGCACGGTTATGAATCATAAAGAACGGGATAAAACAGATCAGGTTTTCCAGATACGGAGCCAGCATGCGGAAAATCCGCACCAGCAGTCTCCAGACCCGGTTGCCCCATCCGGCGCCCGTATCTTCTCTCTGTAAAAAGGAACTGCTGTATTTCTTCATATACTCTACAACAGCTTTTACGCCTTCTTCGTATGGGACAAAAATTTTTCCGTCAAATTCTTTCCTGTACCGTCTGCCATCCAGCACCAGGCGATAGCCCTCTCCGACGGTATCATCCCGAATCGTCGTTCCGTCTCCCGCATTCTGCTGAATCAGCTCTGCCAGTTTCATCTGACTGATGACCTCGCCGGAAGAAATGTGATACAGCGGATATTTCGGATGCTCTGCCATCATCACGCGGTACGCAAACTCCACCGCATCGCTCTGATAAATCATGGAAAAAACATTTCGGCTGTTTGCTGCAATCTGATTGGTTTTCAGCATTTCCAGCATCATCTGGAAACATGGGTTATTGTCGGCCTTTCCTTTCCGTGGAATATCATACATATGATCGAAGCGCAGAACCCGCGTGTCCATCTCTCTGGTGTCACGATAGCTTTTGCAGATATTTTCTCCCTGCAAAATCGCCATTGCCTGAAAGCTTTTGGACGATGCCGGTTCCGTTTCGTGGATATCGCTGCTGTAAGACCGGCCATAAACAACTTCGGAAGACAGGTACACAAAACGACCATTTTGTTTAAATGCATACGCCGAAAGAAGGTTCGTCAAATCTGCGGTGTAACGGACCGACTCTCTTCTGGCATCACTCCAGTCATAGTTGGTATCGTAAGCTCCGAGAAAAATAACAAGATCCGGGTTTACATTGGTAAAAATTTCCCGCACGCTCTCGCTGTCGTAGGGGAATTATACCGTTCGAAGACGCGGCGGTACTTTCCTCTTCCATCCCGCTTTCCGGTCAGCAGATATGTCTTATGTCCGTCTTTTTCCATTTTGGTGATCAGAGCATCCATCAGTCTGCTCTCGCCGCCGACTAAAAATACTATCATACGCTACCTCGCCGTTTTCGTAGATTTTTCAAACACGCTCCAGGATACCATAGTTTCGGAATGTTTCCAGCACTGCGTTTACGTCCTCCTGCACTTCCTCCGCCGGCATATCGTAAGCTTTTCCGAGCCGTTTTGCAATCTCTTTTGCAGATACGGCATCGCCGGTCTGCTCGTAAATAAAAGCTGCTGTTTCACTCAGTGTGAGTACCTGATTCATCTTTTCCGCGTCGCCCCATATGGAATCAGAACATATTCGTCTGCAATCTGTCTGAGTACAAAATCACCTTTTCTGGTCATTTTTATCTCCATTCTTCTGCGTCTTGCTTTTCTTTCTTACCTCAGAGAAAAACAAGGATACTAATAGTTCTATTATAGCCCTACCCAATTGCATTGTAAACTTTATTTTGCTTTTTATTGATATCTGTAATAAAGTTTTATTTCTCTGCACTTTCTTTTTCCATTTTGTGATATACTAAAACATATTTGAAAAATCTTTTCCCCAAAGGAGTATCTTATGCAGCCGCTTGATCCCGTTTATTTACAGATTTTAAAAAATTTATGCACGGATTTGTCCGAACCGGTCCCGCTTGATGGTGTGGATCCGTCCGCCTTATACCGTCTGGCCGAAAAACACTGTTCGCTTCCGTTTCTTCTGCCATATTTGAACAGCAGCCGCAGTTTTCTGCTCTCAAACAGCAGACGAAGCAGATGCTGCTCTCCTATTATCAGCTGGAACATTTTACACGCCTTACTTTTTCGCTCCTCCTTGCGGAGAAGATTCCCTGCTTTCTCTTAAAGGGCATCAGTCTCGCCGCCAATTATCCCATTCCCGAATATCGGAAGCTGGGAGATCTGGATCTTTATATTCCCGAAAAAGATGCTTTTTCCCGTGCCTGCCGGATTCTTAACGCTCATGGCTACACGGAGGAGCCGGAGGAGAGCGATCACCATGTCACCTACCGCTTCACTTTTCCCGAGACTGGCCGCTCCTTTACGCTGGAACTCCATTACCGCATCGTCGGTATTTATCAGTTTTCCCGGGCCAATGAACTGGTGGACGAAATTTTTTCCGCCAGTCATCTGAAACCATCTTTTCGTGGAACTCTACGGTCAGACCTATCCGGTACTGCCGCCAACGGAAAATGTGTTTTACATGCTGCATCACATGCTCAAGCATTACCTCTACAGCGGTTTTGGCAGCCGTCTGCTCTGCGATTTCACTCTGTATCTGGAACGTTATGCCTCCGAGGTTAATTTTGAAAAAATCCACTTCTGGTGCCGGGAATCGAAAATTTTTTCATCTGTATGAGCTGATTCTGGAATCCTGCCGTATTTATTTCGGTCTTTCTGCCTCCATTGATCCGCAGGTTCACTGCTCTGCCTCTGACTGTGCCATTTTTCTGGAAAAAATTCTCGCAGACGGCGATTTCGGCAGTGATACACAGAGAAAAATTGTCAGCAGCGGTTCCTACCAGCACACCGGTATCCATGCCTGGTTCCACGAAGGCCATATTCAGATGAAGCTGCGGTTCCCAAAGCTTCATAAATGCGTACTTCTCTGGCCGGTTCTCTGGGTCATCACATTTTTCTGTTTCCTGTCCAACACCTACCGTATCCGCCACACGACACTGCGGCAGACGCTGGCAGACTTCCGGGCCGATAACCGGAAGACCAAGCTGTTAAAAATCTTCGACAACAACGATTTGCAATAAAACGAAAAACGAGTAAGCGAAC
>ENA-OQJT01000246-OQJT01000246.1-human-gut-metagenome-genome-assembly--contig:-NODE-246-length-13927-cov-0.702681_pt1 | contig 13927 bp, 22 predicted proteins | sample MGYA00242612_ERZ504779 | MGnify/ENA primary metagenome ERZ504779 (study PRJEB26092, sample SAMD00036366) | human gut metagenome | host: Homo sapiens | study: EMG produced TPA metagenomics assembly of...
ATTTCGTAAGAAACGTATATTATGTAGGAGCAAGCGCCCATCAGCGCAGCTGATTCTAATGCGCTTGCGGCTCGCAACTGTGAAGGTACTGAACAGTTACGATTTTTTATATAATAGCACATAAAAATAAGCCATGTTCTCACCGCTGTGGTGGTAACATGGCTTATTAAAGATAAATATATTTTGTTCTCATACATCAAAGAGAATTTCAGTCAAATTATTAATCAAGGTATTTGCAGGAACGATTGATTAGAATGCCGCTCTGTAAATCTCCACAATATCGTCCTTGCTAAGCGGTACAAACGATCCCTTTGAACCCTCGCAGGCCTTCTTTGCCATCACCTCAAAATTCCTGTCGTCTGTGATTCCCACAGCTCTTAGATTTGCAGGAATGCCCATTGTCTCAAAGAAGAATTTCTTCAGTGCATCAATGCCTGCGTGTGCAAGTGCATAGTCATCATCACCGGAAAGTCCCCAGACATTTTTTGCAAACTCCACAAACATCGGAAGTGTATCGTCATTTAGTATGTGCTCCATCCACGCCGGTGTGAGTATTGCAAGTCCCTCTCCGTGAGTAATATCATAGAAAGCGCTCAGCTCATGTTCCATAGGATGTACGCACCATGCCGGTGAACATCCATCGCCCACAACACCATTGATTGCATGTGTGCCTGCCCACATCAGGTTGGCTCTGGCCTCGTAGTTGTCAGGCTGTGCGAGGGCAGCCGGTCCATTTTAATCATTGTACGTAACAATCCCTCTGCCATAAATTTCTGGCAGTCAGATTCTCCATAGAGAAATAATTCTCCATTGTATGGCTCATCATATCTGCGGTTCCTGCTGCAGTCTGTTTTTTTGATACTGAAAAAGTATATTCAGGATTTAATATTGACATAGTTGGCACCATATACGGCGATCCTGTTCCCCACTTTTCATTTTTAGACATATCAGAGATAACCGCAAAAGGATCCATCTCTGTTCCTGTTGCGGAAAGAGTAAGCACATCAAATATCGGAAGTGCCGCCTTGACCTTTGAGCCATCAAGCACCAGATCCCATGCATCACCGTCATACTTTGCACCTGCCGCAACAACCTTTGAGCAATCGATTGTACTGCCGCCTCCTATTGCAAGCACCATGTCGATACCCTCATTTTTACAGATTTCAACACCCTTTCTGACTGTCTCAATCTTGGGTTGGCTCCACTCCGCTAAGCTCAAACACGGTCAGCCCCGCATCCTTAAGGATCTTCATTGCGGTATCGTAGAGACCGTTTTTCTTTATAGAGCCGCCTCCGTACACTAAAAGCACCTTGCTGCCATATGCCTTAAGCTCTGATAAGCTCGAAATGGTATCCTTTCCGAAATGAATTTTTGTTGGAATGTTAAATGTGAAATTGTACATATATAATACCTCCTGCTAAATAATAATATTTTTTAATCTCTCCAAATCATCTGAATCAGGATGTGATAAAGCCTTGTCAAAATTTTCAATCAGCGCATCAATATTATCCGGATGCTCCGGGTTTTCTTTCATTTTCACATAGCGCTCCCGCACAGACTGTGGCATTTTGCCCTGACACATATACTCTCCTACAATGGTGTTGCTTGAATCAATGGTGCTTTTAACATTGCCAAGAATCCTTTGAAAATATGCATCACTTCCTCCAAAACCGGCTGTTCCGAACAGAAATATCTTTTTATTTTTCAATTTAGATAAGAAATCTAATGTATCGCTATCCGCGTTTCCCTTGTCCGTCCAAAATCCAATGTATAGCAATTCGGATTCTATCCCACTGGCATCAGCCGTGCCAAAATAATCACAGCTCTCCTTTGGTAGTATTTCATGAATTTTATCAGCCAGCTTACGTGTGTTGCCGGTCATACTACTGAATATTATTGAATAATTTTCGTTGTGCATGTAATATCCTCCTTTAAATTGAACTAATATTTAGGTATTTAGACTTTAAATTCATCTTCATGTTTTTTGAAGTAAATTATAAAAGTATCGCACATTATCCAAATCACTCCATTTTGTAACATCATACTCTTTCGTATCAAGATTGTATATTTTAGCATTTAATGTTCCAAGCATAAATGGTGAATGCGTTGCAATAATAAACTGGCATTCTAACAACCTTGCCATTTTATTAATTTCCTCTGCTAACATAACCTGATTCGCAGGTGAAAGCGAAACTTCCGGTTCATCCAACAAATATAATGCATCTGGTTGTAAATACTCCTCAAAATATTGCATTGATGTCTCTCCGTTAGAATATTTTTCCTGTGCAAATTTTATATATTCTTCCTGCTTACACCCTTCTTTAGATGCTAAAAATTTTTTTGCTTCAAGTAAAGACATACCTCTCTTAACGTAATCATACTCCATGCCATCTGATAATATCTGCTTTTGTTGTATCTTCTTAATCTCATACAATATATCTTCACTTTTAATATATCGGCTGTTTTCCGGTAATTTATTTATTGTATTTCCATAATCATCTTCCCCCAAAGTATAGAAACATTCTCTGGAAAACGAACCACAGTAATCAACGCTTCCAAATGAATTGCTCGTTGCATATTCTTTCCCTTTTAGTTGTAAGCAATTGGCTATAATATTTAAAAGTGTTGATTTACCTGAGCCATTGTTCCCATAAAGTACAGTGATAGGTCTAAAAACAAATGGTTCAATATACTTATCCCGGAATACATTGTAGGGATAAATATTAGGATTATTCACTTTTCTTTTACTTAATCTAAAACTACTTAAATATATCATATCTTTTCATTATCCCTTTCCTGATAAAAGAGCTCCAACACCATTATTTCTCGAATATGTGAAAATGAAAGATTACTCACTAATACATCTGGTTTAGTTATGAATTGGTGAGACACTGTCACACTTTTTCCAAAATCTTGTGCAGTATTTATATAACTAATTTTTAAGTATTTTCTTATTTTCAAATGACAAACACATTATATTAAAGATTTTGTTCAATCCGATTTTCCTATCTGTACTCAACGATTTCTTCCAATGGTTTCCTTGGCCTTTTAGCCGGAGCTTCATCGGCAAAGCCAACCGCAACAATTCCTGTCAATCTTATCCTGCTTATATTTTCTTATACTTCTTCTATTCTCAATTTCTCGTATCATAATTTTTCTCTCCATTATGTAGCATCTTATTACTTCCTACATATTTTACTATTTTTCAAATAAGAAGTTAGTAACGCAAAATGAAATATATGACATACTCCCAACTAAGTAATCCATGAAAAATCCATAAACAGTATAACACAAAATAAAAGTGATATGGTGAACTGATTGAATAATAAGGAGATTTCTATACGATGAGAACAATATTTTCAGAATACAATCCCCGGCATAATACGAAACAATGTTCATATAATCCGTCGGATTCGGAATTTCTAAAATAATCCTCAGACAGTTTTTATGTGTTCCGCTGTATATTACTCCTGCGAAAACACCACATTAAATAATATGCTCACTAATTATATCCTGGCAAGCCTATTATTTTCTTTCAACCCTTATCTGTCAATAGTTATCTGATTCTCAAATGTTCGCTAACTGATTCATAAAACTTAAACAATTGAATGTCTTTATAGTCTATTCCTTCATCCAAGTCTTCTGAATATAACAAAAGGGGGCTTTTAGAAGTGTTTTTCATGTCTATATGTAAACACAATACATTTATAAAAAAATAATCGAAATAATGAATTTCACATTTTATTACATCTTGATATTCATATTTATTCCCATTAATATAGAAGAAATCTTCATATATCTCATACTCCAATTCCTTTATGAATAATTTCCTTGTTGCTTTTTGATAAATATATGCTATTCCTACAATCATAAATGCATTCATAAAAATAAATGGAAATCCATTTATATTCAAGCACAACCTATTAATTGAATATTCCTCAGCAAATACTACCACAATTAACACCAAGAAAAATATAGAAAATCTACCAAATAAGTGCTGTATTTTATCGTTTCCATATAATACCTCATACTTTTCAATCAACCAAACACTATTCCGCTATTTTTATGAGAATCTCTTCTGTCAATAAAATTGCCAATGCACATTCTATAATCCCATGCCTATATCACCATTCCTCTAAAATCTATTTTCTTTTGTCACGAACGACACTTTCTTGTCATGAACGGCATGTTTTTACCTTGCTTTCTAAAAATATTAAATTGTCATACCATTATGTTTTTTTACAAGAAAACAGTTAAAAACTATCACTTCAATAGGTAACACAGCTAAAATGATATATGAAAAGATACGTGTTATTAATGGTAATACCATAAACATTGACGGATACGACATTATAATCACTATTTCAATAATAATTAATATCACTCCCATCCAAATTCTCCCCTTTTTAAATATATCTATTTTGTCCCAACAATTTGTTTCTTCACTGATTTTTCTATAACACCATTCACTTTGAATGATTCCAATTAACATTCCACCGAAAATCACAAATGGATAATATGGATGCTCTCCACTAGCAATTGTTGCCACCACAAAAAATAGATCAATCACACCTGTGATTAAGTGAATTATTTTCCGGCTCCATCCATTCAAGCGAAAAAACAATGTATATTCTCCAATTAAAAGATTAAGTGGAATCAAGATAGTAATAAGTCCTCCCTTTTCCAAATTCAAGTATTCCATAGCACTTACCTCTTGTATAGTATGGATATCTACTTAATTACATCCTCTTTTTTGTTTTTCCTATAATTGTGAACATTTATTAAAATAGTTACTATTGTAATCAAATTTATAGACACCAGAAAAAGCATATGTTCCGATACATTTATCTGCTTAACTATCAAAACTACCATTTCCATAACCATCACCATAAACCATAAAACCACTTGTGTTATTAATAATATAAATCTAACTTTTTTATCTTCTACGCGCTTATCTTGCTCCATTATTATCCTCCTATCCGTTTAATAAGGGATTATATTAAAAATATAACCCCTCATATTTTATAAAATGAAATTAACTACAGCCCAAACAGCTCCACCTGAAATCCCCAAGTGTTCCTGTAATACATCCCACGACAGCTGCCGCTCCAGCTTTCCTAGCAACCTTTTTAACTGACCATCTTAAAATTTTAGCAGCTAATGCCAATTGTCCATATACAAGCGCTACTGTCAACGTAATAGCACTCGCCGCACAAATACCAATTATAAGCGCTTTATCAACCTTTGAAAGTGCACCTCCCTCTACATAACTCATTTCCTCTTCATCCATTACAGCATAACTGCTTGGGAGCACCAGTGCTCCATCGTAACACATATCCATATATGTGTACCTCCTTTTTCTTTTTTTTATTTTTGCCATTCCCGTCTGCAGACAGTCCTGACTCTATGTAAAGCTTTTACATACAAAAATTAATCATCTAGGTGTAGCTCATTACACCTTTATCGTCCGATTCCACTGAATCTTCACACTGTTTTTCTTTTATTTCATCTTCTCTGATAACAAAATTTCCCTGCTGCATCTCCCATAGTCTGTAATACTGCCCTTTCTTTTCCAGCAGTTCCTTATGTGTTCCCTGTTCTATTATCTTTCCTTTGTCCATGACTATTATTTTGTCACAGTTTTTTACCGTTGCCAGCCTGTGTGCTATTATAAGCATGGTCTTTTTTCTGAATTTATTGTATATCATATCAAAAAATGATATTTTCTGTTGCAAAATCCAGATTGCTGGTAGATTCATCCATGATATAAAACTGGTTTTCCTTAAGAAATGCCCTTGCAAGCGCAATTCGCTGTTTCTCGCCACCGCTTAGTCCATTTCCGGCTTCTTCGAGATATGTGTAATACTGCATTGGAAGTCTCTTGATAAATTCATGTGCATCGGCCGCTTTCGCCACCTCCCTGACCTCATCAAGAGTCGCACTCTGTCTTGTAACCCTTATGTTATCATATATGCTTTTTGAAAAAAGCTCTATGTTCTGCGGTACATAAGATACAGCGCGCCTGATATCATCGTTTCTGTATTCCGAGATATCCATACCGTCTATTGTTATGTCACCCGACTGTGGCTCATAATATTTAAGCAGCAGCTTAGCTATCGTAGACTTTCCGCTTCCGCTTGCGCCTACAAGTGCAACTTTCTGCCCTTTTTCTATCGTAAAACTCACATCATCCAGAGCAGGTTTTCGGTTTCCATAGCCGAATGTGACATGATTAAGCTTTATATCTCCATCAATCTGTGTTATTTCCTGATACTGTCTTTCGCTCTGCTGTTCTCTTTCATAATCCATGATCTCAGACAGTCTCTTCATGGAAATGTTTGCCTCCTGTATTGAAAGCTGCAGACTTACAAGATTGCCGATTGGATCCATGAAATATCCCGCCAGAGTCATAAACGCCATATAACTTCCAAGTGTCAGGCTGTTGTTTATCACCTGCATAATGCCGACATACAGCATTACGAGATTCCCTGCTCCTGATATGACACTTGATATGGTTGACTGCACATTTGAAAGCATTCCCTCTTTATAACTTATCCTAAGCGACTTTATGTATTCGCGTTCTATACTTTCCAGTTCGATGTCCTCGTTCGCATTTCCTTTTATTGTCTCAACCGCGCGCAATCCTTCTATTATCTCTGAATTGAGTATTGATGACTGCTGCATCTGCTCCTCATTTATCTTCTTATAAGGCTGTTTAAATATAAATACCAGCACTATACTTATGATTGTCATCATTACAATTATCGCAAAAAGCTTTGGGTTCATCTGAAACAGTATCACACCTGTGATAAGAACCATTGATATATCCATGATAAGCGATAATGCTATATTTGTAAAAATATCCTTTATGGTAAATGCATCTGAAAACGTGTCGTAATGTCACCTGTTTTACGGCTTGCAAAGAATTTCATCGGCAGCTTGTATATGTGTTCAAAATATCCCAGCATAAGCGGAATATCTATCTTTATTGACAGGTGCATAAGTATCCACTGTCTTACAAAGCTGACAAATGTCGAGGTCAGTGAAATTCCTAAGAATACTGCAAGCATGATCTTTAAAACATCCTTCTGCCGATAAGGCAGTATCTCATCATATATTATGTTGTTGAAAAGTGATGATAAAATCCCAAGAAGAGTTACAAGAAGTGATGCCACAAGTGCATATATAAAAAGCTTTTTCTGTGGAAGAAGCAGCTTTATGTACCTGTCAAATAGCTTTGTTCCCTTAATCTTCTCACGTTCAAATTCGCTGTTTGGTTTTAACAGCAGCATCGCACCTGTAAATTTCTTATAGAAATCATCTATTGAAATTCTCTCTATATCCTTCGCCGGATCTCCCACTATCACATACTTTTTCGTTATCCTGAAAACAACAACAAAATGCGACATTCCCTCTTTAGTAATAACATTTGCAATCGCCGGAAGTGTATATCTGCTAAGGAATCCTTCCCTGTCAACCTTAACCGCCTGACAGTTAAAGCCAAGCTGCTCTGCACATTTTGACAGACCTATGAGATTTGTTCCTTTCAGATCAGTTCCCATAAGATCCCTTAATTTTGTTATAGTGGTTTCTTTTCTGTAATGCAGACAGACCATACCCATGCATGCCGCTGCACAGTCTGTTGCATCATGCTGCTTTATAAATGTGTATCGCATTGTGTCCCTTCCTGTTCGCTATATATTAATTTTCTCTTCTAAACATTATTTTTCTGCCATGTCTGTTTGCAACTGGGCATGACTTTATGTAAATCATGATTACATACACCTTTACCAGAACCAGTATCTTCTCTTTACCGCCACATACACAGCAATTCCTGCAATTATGCCGATTCCACCTGCAATCAGTATATATCTGACCGCTGCGTTGCCCTCTCTGATGGCTTTGCCGTGATCATATACTTTCCTGGTGTGCTTAAATTAAGCCCGCTCATGTCTTCTGTACTCACAAGTTCGTATTTATGCTTTACGTTATTATATAGATACAGATATTTTCCTTTTACATCATCTATGTGCAGTGTCACTTCTCCGCACAGATACTCTCCATCGTTGAGATTGAATTTTATGCAGTCCCCTGCCCTTTCGAGTTCTATATCCGTATTAAGTTCATTTTTTATAATTTACTATCTTCTTTCCGTCTATTATGATGCTGTAGCCGTCTCCGGTCACTTTCATTGATCTGCCTGCTGCGTACAGTTCATATAGCATCTGCTCACTTATTACAGGCGTTTCGGATACATCCGTATTTTCATCAAATATCTGTTCACTTGTGTTTTCTGCTTCTGTACTATCTGCTGCCGGTTCAGCCACAGAACTTTCCGTATCTCTGTTTACGATTACCGACACTGCGCCCGACAAATCCCCATTTGAAACTATTATTGTAGCTGAACCTGTCTGTTTTGCCGTTACCACACCACTGCCTGATACTGCTGCAACTGATGTGTTGGTTGATTTGTATGAAACCGCCTGCTCTGCCTCTGCCGGAAACACAGATACGCTCAGTTTAAATGCCGTTCCCGGCTTCATTACGAGATATTCTTTGTTTATATTTATTCCGGTTGTTTTTACTTTTACTGTCAGATTTACCTCTTTTATTATACTTCCGGCAGATACATATATGGTAACATATCCTTTTGAGATACCCTTTACTTCACCTGCTGAAGTCACAGTTGCTATATTTATATCAGATGAACGGAATGTTATCGTGCTTTCCGTGGCATTCGCCGGAAGTGCTGTGGCTGTAAGGTTTATTGTCTTTCCTACTTCCACTTCCTCCTCATGATCTGATATCTCGATATCCGTTACCGGTATATTCTGTCCCGTATCCTGTACGTCTGTTTTGTCTTCCTTGTCCGTTTCTGATGCATTGTCCGTTTCCGGGGTTTCATCCATATCCGGTTCTGCATCATTTGCCATATCGCTTTCTTCCGCTGTCACTTCTGCAGCATATACAGCCATCGGTAAGTACTCCATACCCAAAGCCAGTATAAATATAACAGCAAATATTCTGATTCTGTTTCTTAACTTCATAACCTTATCCCATGTCATTTTCCGGTTTTTATTCCGAGTTTCTCAAGCACATAGTTAAAATATGTGACTTTATCATACTGTATCCTTGCAGCCGCCGTCATACCGTTAGTCACGTCTACCTTGTCTCCCTCACGGCTCAGCACATAATCCTGGTCTAGCACTATCATCACTTTAAACGCCCGGCTTGTCGCTCCATCCTGCCCTTCCTGTGTAGTGACATTGCTGTCTATCCGTGATACGCTTCCGCTTATCGTCCCATAGACATTCTGTGACAGACCGTCCATAACCACCTGCACTCTGTCTCCCTCATGCATTCTGGCCATATCAGATGTGGAAACATATGCTTCGAGATATCTCTGCGAATTTTTCCGGTGTGATTGTTGCCACAGTTGTCGTTGTCTGTACAACCATTCCGCTCTTATAATTGCCCAGCATATGAAGCACGCCTGATGCTGTTGCCTTTACTTCATAGGAATCCTGTCCTCCCGATACTGCCGCAAGCTGCGCATCAATTGATTTAATCTGCTGGTCCGCCTCTGCGATCTTGGCTTCTGCCGACTGTATTGCAGAATAATATACTTCGTCTATTTTCCCCTGATTTGTCTCAAGCTGTGACTGAATCTGCTCATCAGTATATCCATATGCCTGATACGTTGACACATCAACCTTATTCTGTTCCACCTGTGATTTGTAGGTTTCAAAAAAGGCTCCAGTACAGACCGTCATCCGCTTTTGTCTCGTCAAAATAATTGGTATCGTCTTTTATTGATTTTATAAGAAGACTATACTGTGATATCTGTTCTTCATATGATTTTCTGTTGTCTTCAAGCTGTGTCTGCTGCAGATCATAATCAGTGCTTTTAATTGTAAAAAGCACATCCCCGGCTTCCACAAGTGCGCCCTCTTCCATGTTGCTGTCAAGAATCTCTCCCGTATAGCTGCACATGACATAATTTGACTCATCATTCGTCACAGTACCCTGTGCCTGTATGGTATACACCTTTGGTGTTTTTATACTCCATACTACTGCCACAATAAGAAAAACGGCTACAACTGTTATAAGTATATAGCCGAATGCCGGTGGATTCTTATCAAACAGTATTCTTGATTCCCTTATTTCATCTAAACTCTTAACGCTTCTGCTCATAACGCTTTTATTCCTTTACAGGCATGAATACATCTGCAACCATTGTCTCTTCTTCTTCGTTTCTGTCTACGTAGATCGTATAATTGCAGCCATCCAGCTCTCCTCTCCTATATTCGATGTGTAGATATTAGTATCTGCACACCGAACATATACTAAAATACATGATATAAAAATCACCATATCACATATTTTTCCTTATTTTTATCATCCAAAGATAATAATATCCAAAAATAGCACATGTTATTAGATTCCATTCATACAACACTGATAATACTATAATAAATTCAAATATTACAGCAATTGCACAATTAACGCCTCCTATTCTATCATTATTGTACCTTATAAACAAAATCATATATATCAAAATGATTATACACATTAACGCGTATTCTGTTTTTGTATTAGTTGTGTTCATAAACATACACGTAATAATTCCATTTGCCAATAGCCATTTATTCATTTCCTTTATACGGCAATCATCTGCTTTTTCGTACGTATCAATGAAATCTATCAACTTTATATGCTTTCCATATAACTCTTTACAAATCAGAATTGTTACTATTATCCCAATCATACTAAAACCAATAAGAGCATACTTAAACACAACACTATCAATTTGTGCACCAATAAATGATATTCCTATCAAGAGCTGTTTAATTATTACATTTACCTCTACGCACTTACTGTGTAATGAAATATATTCTTTGTCTTTAAGGAAATTTGATACTGATGCTCCTAAAAGTCCTACCAGTAGAAAAATAAACGATATAAGCACTAAATAGTTAAAATCATCTTCACAAATAAGTTTATATAATATAAATATTCCTGCATAATAGACTACGTCTGATATTATTAATATCATTCCCAACACTTCTATCCATCTCCAATTTCATTTATAAAACACAGTACAAGTGCTCTCACGACAATTAGTATTTTACCGTAATTCCTATTCCAACAGCCTCCTTAAAAGGATTCCAGTTCCATGACACTCTCACCCCATTATTTAGTGCTCCTCTAGCCAAGCCCTTTCCAAACGCTATAACCTGTCCTGCTGCCCATGTAAGTATACCTGCAACAACAGCAGTTGCTAACCCGCCAAATTTACTTACCTTATTAATCAGACATTTAGCTAACGTATACGTCAAAGCTCCTGCAATTGCCACTTGTGGAGATAATCCAATTGCACAAAGTCCATTTATGCATTGCTTTTTGCTAAGATTTGCAATTTCCTTACCACCTTCTAAATATGTCATTTCCTCTTCATCCATTACAGCATAACTGCTTGGGAGCACCAGTGCTCCATCGTAACATAATTCCATTTTGTGTCCTCCTGTTTCTTTCTTCTAAACAATATTTTTCTGCCATGTCTGTTTGCAATCAGACATAACTTTATGTAAATCATGATTACATCCTCTTCTGCTCATAACACTTTTATTCCTTTACAGGCATGAATACATCTGCAACCATTGTCTCTTCTTCTTCGTTTCTGTCCACGTAGATCGTATAATTGCAGCCATCCAACTCAATATCATTCTCAAATGCATACACCCCAAGCTTATCATAAGCGAACTTCAGCTTATCATCCGGTCCGTTATATCTGGCATACAGACAGTTTTTTACACGCAGCAGAGACTCCATCCTATATGGTTGCTCTACGTTGTGGATAAAGTTGTTCGCCTGGAGCATAAACTGCATGTTGATATCAGGCTCATTATTTTCATCCAGCTCAACCTTTGAATATTGAATTAACGGTCCGATCTGGTTTTGCTCCATGCGTCTGTATGTATGTACTTATTTTGTTAATTTCAGAATCAAAAAGATTTTGATCATCTGATTCAAGATCAAGCCTACGGACTATGACGTTTTGGAGTTTCAGTGTTTTGTTTTCATAAATATTTATGCTATTCATAATTCACTTCCTTTCTGATTTTTTTATAGTATTGTTGTCAGAAGTGTTTGCAACCACTTCTGACTCTATGTAAAAGCTGTTACATACAAAATCACTACCTACTAAACTAAATATTCTTTCCCATTTAAATATTATAATTACCCATTTCTTATCTCTTATTAAAAAATGCCCATATCCACTGTGCCAGATTTTCCAATCCATACGTAACCATTATGTTTCGCCTCCTTTGTGACAATCTTATTATTCACCAAGGGATTGTCTACAAGCAACATATATGTTATTATCGGTTTGAAATTGTTATTAACGGTCATAATTATAAAAGGGGAACACTATGAGCCCTACAAAATATACTATTGCCATTTGTGATGATGAAAAATACTGGCAGAATCAAATTCTTAATTGTTGTAAACTTTTGGAGAACGATATAAATTTTAATTTTGAATACCATATATTTTCATCTGGGCGAAGATGTACTTAAATACCAGAGCAATATTGATATTTTGTTACTAGACGAAGAATTGCCAGGCACTTCCGGACAGTCAGTTAAAGAACAGTTTGAAGCTTCAAACAAAATACCATTATTATTTTTATTACCAGTCATAACGAAATAGTCTACGATTCTTTTGGTAAAAATGTATACGGATTTATCACAAAACCTATCAATCAAACGAATTTCAACAAGACTCTAAAGAAAACTATAAATAAAACAATAGCTGCAAAATATCTGACTCTTCCAGACTCAATTAATGATAATATCACTCTTTCATATCGTGATATTACCTATATGAAGGCAAATGGCAGCTATACCACAATTTATATGAGTGACTCAACCAGTCATCTTATCAGAAAAGGACTGAATGATCTGGAAAAAATCATTACAAACGATACCCTTATAAGAGTACATAAATCATATATCGTAAACTCATATTACATAAAAAAGTTAAATTCTGATGAACTTATTCTTACTACCGATACTACTGTTCCACTTGCGCGAAGACGTAAGAAACAGGTTCAGACTAAGATCGCACAAAATATTTATGAAAAGGCAGAGAGCATATGGAACAATTGAACACCGTAATTTTCGATATCGTAATAGAATTTTTACTTATTTTTTTATTGTACTCAGATACAATAAAAACCTCATTATATAAATTTTATACATGTGCTGTTATTTTCTTTTTCTCGGTTGTATTACTATACGTTCTACCAAATATAGCTTCTCCACTTATTGATTTTTTTTCTTGAAATGCTGTTAGTATTTATCTTATTAACAGACAAATGGTACAATAAAATCGTTTCATTTGTCCTTGTATATATTTTGGATTCATTACTCTATCAGGCTCTTGCTCTTATTTGCGATTTAATCTTAGGTTTTCCAATATTTGTTGGCATGAATACGGTTAAAGAAAAAAATATAATAAAAACCATAGTAATCCTGATGCTGGCAATTGCTCTTTTTATAAAAATCAGGAAAAAATACCACTTTTCCTTATCTTTAAAAAATAAAATTTTTATATGCGGATATACAGGTACTATATGTATTATATTATCAATTTCACAGCTATACCAGAATCTGATTAATAGTTACTTTTTGTATTCATTTGCCTTACTGTGCATTGTATCATCAGGAATTATACTAGCTTACATTATCTCTTTATCCGAAAGAAATATAAATTATGAAAATCTACAGAAACAAACTCAGTATGTAAATATTTTAAAGCATTATTATAACGAAACCAAAGAGAAAAACTTAGAAATTCGCAAACTAAAACACGATATCAAAAATCAAGTTAATGTTTTATCCCAGTTACTTGAATCCGAAA
>ENA-OQJT01000247-OQJT01000247.1-human-gut-metagenome-genome-assembly--contig:-NODE-247-length-13895-cov-1.146790_pt1 | contig 13895 bp, 15 predicted proteins | sample MGYA00242612_ERZ504779 | MGnify/ENA primary metagenome ERZ504779 (study PRJEB26092, sample SAMD00036366) | human gut metagenome | host: Homo sapiens | study: EMG produced TPA metagenomics assembly of...
AAACAAGTTTTTATTATTTCACTTGTCTACCTAGAAGGGAGCATATCAAAGCGACAGCCCCAACTTTGTCTACAGTCTGATCCAAAAACATGTTTTTGGATATTTTTATATGGAATTATAATGTTGTAGGGGAAAATGCATTGACAAACCTGAAAAAAGGACAATATAATTAAAATTACATAGTTTGAACCAACTAACCAAAACGTAATCGGAAAACGAGAAACAGAGGAAAAAGCAATGGAAACAAAGAAAGTGGCAAAAGAATACCTGCAAAAAGATATTCTGCGGACGATTTTCCAGATGCGGAAACGGCAGGAGGATGATAAGCAGATCAAAAAAATCATCGTATTAGACTATGACCTGACCGAGTATCACTGGAAAACGAACATTAAGAAACTGCAAGAGGAAGGCTTTCTGGAAACGGACAGTGATGCGAAGATTCCGGCACTGACAGAAAGCGGAACGGAGTATGCGAGACAACTGCAACGGGCAGCCGAAGGCTGGAATCAGTTCTTGCAAATGAGTGGAGTCAATGAAAAGACAGCAGACAGGGATGGCAGACTCATGGCGTGTGAGGTATCCGATCCGGACAAAATCGAAAATTTATGGAAATTTATCAATGACGGTGGAAGAAGTTCCATTCCGAAAAGTGTAGACTGCCACACGCTGTGGAAGAAGGCAGAAGTAAATGATCACAGCATCAAAATACCTGCCGCAGCATTTCACATAGAGTACGAACAGCAGTGGTTGGGTGAAATACATTTCACCTGTAATCTGGGGGTTTGTCGCAGAGAAAAAGAAAGGCTCCAAGAAAAAAAACGATATGCTTACTGGATGGAAGGCTTTTGCAGAAAATACCGGATATCGTGTAGCGGATGAATATTAAAAAAGACAGGTAGGAAAGGTAACATGGAAAGAAAGATTGAAAACAGAAATATTGATGTAACAAAAGCCAGAGGCGAACTGGAAGAAGATCTTCTGGAATATGTCTACCGGATGTGGAGGCAGGGCAGACAGATCACATCGAAAGAGTATGCCAGAGAAGTGAATATAACCGGATATGAAGCGGCAGGCTGGTGCGGAGTCTGGTGAAAAAAGGATTTTTGTGCGAGCCGGAAAACGGACATCTGGAACTGAGCGATAAGGGAAAACTGGAAGGTATGGAGTGCCTTGCACGCCATGAGAAACTGACACAGTTCTTCCAGATGGTAAGTGGAATGGATCAGCAGAGGGCGCAGGAAGATGCCTGTAGAGTGGAACATTATATCAGTCCGGAAGGGTTAAAAGGAATTGAAAACTTTCTGCAGTACGGTGACGTATACGACAGAGTTTATGACGATATGGACTTGTATACCTTTTATGAGGATGGTGAGTTCCCGATGGCATTCGGACTGTATGAACCGGAACGACGCAATCCAAGATTCCTTGCACCAGAGTACGGGAAACTGGAACATTCTGTTATATTAAGAGTGAAAAAGTCCCAGAACTGCTTCCTGCTCAGGACAAAAAAGGACGAATCCATCGGCTATGTATGGTACAGAAGAGAGGATGAATGGATACAGGCGAAAGAAGAAAAAGGTGTTTATCAGTTACCGACAGACATCTGTACTTATACTGCCAATACAGGAATCCCGATTACAGAAGCAGTGGCAATCATTGCGATTACACGCTTTGATCAGAAGCCATTGCCAATCGATTATCGGGAATTGAATATTCATGTATGGTGACGAAGAGAGGAACAAGAAAATGGAAAAAGGTGAACATCTAAAGAGACAGAACAGACCTACAATGCTGCAACTGCAATATTTACAACGCCTGTCAAAAGTAGAAAAGAAACGTGGAGCTCAGGGAAGTATCGCAGAATATTATAGCGTGAACCGTTCAACGGTGAACCGCTATTTTAAGAGCTGCATAGAAAGAGGAATTCTGACAGAATCACTGGAATTTACTCCTGCAGGAGAAGAATGGCTGGAACGATATTCCAACCTGTATGAGAATCTTGAAAAATATCTGGAAGAAATCGGTGCAAAACCGGAAGAAATCGAGGAATCACTGGATGTTATGGTGGAGAATATCGACATCCACATGCTGGAACTGATGATCAATGCCTATGCAGAGAAAAAATCAGTATATAAGAAAAAAGAGAATGAACTGGATCAGGAGATACAGTACAATCTGCAGAAATGTAAAAGGCATCCGGTAGTGTCCGGCTTTACCGGATGAATAAAAAGCAAGGGCAGGGAAGAGACTCTATGGCGATGAGAGGATTTGAAGAAATAGCCGAAATCGTTCAGGAGAATGGAGAAAGCTATCTGGAATTAAAGTTGAAAGAGATGGCTGCACACTCCAGAGTGAGTGGTGAAATGATGGCTGGAAAACTGAAAACATTGAAGTATGAGCATAATGAAGTTCTTGAAGAAGCAAGAATAGAGAATAATATAGTGAAAATCCCGATGGAAGCGTGCAGAATCCACCGATGGACGGGGATTGGCACGATGGGAATTGTACCAGTTACCGTTACCTGCAGTGTAGGACCAATGCACATGCCGGAAAGCACTGCACTGTTATATTTCTGGGTATAAATAAGAAGTGAGAAAAATTCTCATTTACGCATATCATGTAACAAAATAAGAAAAAATTTCAATAAAGTGCCGTTGTTGATAAAACACTATCAATAACGGCACTTTTACGTCTATTGTTGTCTGAATAGCAACAAAATCAAAGAAAATAACGGCTTATTTGTTGCAATTCAGACAACAAACTTGTAAAAAAATGGTGTTGACATTGGATGGCAAATTATGGTATCTTTCAGACAAGGAGTTAGATACGAGTAACCGGAAATATTCTCGTAGAACTCTAAACATCATAACTGAAAATTTATTAGCAAAAAGCTAATGCCAAAAAACGAAAAGGAGGATTACAGTTATGAGAAAGATCAAGAAATTAGTTGCTACACTGTTAGCAGCAACAATGGTACTGGCAATGGGAGTTACAGCATTTGCGGCTGAAAATGACTCTACAGCATTAGCGGCAGGAACATATACTGCTAATCAGAATCTTTACAAAGATGCAGAGTGCACCAATCCATCAATGGGTGATGCAGCAGTTAATGACATGTGGGCTGACATTACTATAAATGCTAATGGAAAAGCAACACTGGTTGTTCATACACATGAAATTAAATATTTAGGACTTACAGGTCATTTGGGAAAAAAAATGGAAATCAATGGAACAGCTAAAGAGCCTGTTAAAGACAGCTCAGGTGACGTAGTAGATTATTATTTTACATTCACAGATTTAGATGCTTCAATGTTTTATGAGGGTTGCGTGATTACTGGAAAGTTCACAACATACGTAGGAATTATGCCGATGAGTGCAACTGGATATCTGAAACTTACAGGAATTGAATAATTGACATAATTATTTAGGAGAGGCTGCTGTACAATTGGTGCAGCATCCTTTTTGTGAATGGAGACAATATGAAAATAATAAAAAAATTATTAGCGTTTACTCTAAGTGCAAGTATGGTGCTCGGGGCGTCTGGACTAGATGCGTTTGCAAAAACAGAAGAAGATGTATCAAAGACAGAAACGAATACATCTGGCATAGAAACGAATAAATCTTATCTTGTACCATTGACGTTTTATGATGTGACTGGAGAATCAATTCGAGATTATGGAGGACTCGGAGGAATTCCAGAGTTTATAGATAATGTTGCGATTGTTAGTAAAAATAGCGATGATACTTATCATGTAACGCTCCAGATAGAAAACTACAATAAAATAGATGTATTACAATTTTCAAAACCAGGGGTTATATCTGATGAAACAGAACCGAGGAATGCTCTTTTTGGAACGTATAATTTACCAGAATCGTATATTTTTGAAAAAGATACAGCAGAAGATGTCAGAACAGCTATAGACAGATACATAAGTGAAGAGTGGAATGAAAAATATATCCAGAATGTGGATGTACAGACAGCAGATACAGGAGTTTCATGGTATTCATTTGATGTTGATAGTTTGGAAAAATCAATTTATGTAAAGAGTTTTCGCAGCTATGGATATAAAAGGGTAGGAAAAAAATATACTTATGCTTCGGGAATAGACTCAGGAAAATTTACATTTGATTTAAGTTAAGCAGAAACGGTAAATGAATTGAGCGATTCTAGTTATAAAAATGCAGGTCTTGAAATTTCAAAAGTTTCAACAACAGCAGGAGAACCGGTAAATTTTTATGCGTTTCCTGTAGAAGGGAATGAAGTAAATGATTATTTCGCTGGAACGAATGACATTAGTGTCGATAATCAGAAAATGGAAGTTTCAACAGAACTTAAAAATGCGGATAACATTGCATCAGTTCAGGTACTTAATGGGATAAATGATTTAGGAGATAAATCAACTTCTACTACAGAGAATACAAACTTTTTACAGTATAAATATGCATATTCGGCTGAACAAGTAGGAGATAAAACAATTTCTGTTTATTCAGACAATATTTTAAGTGATGGAAAAATTTCTCTTACATTTTCTAACTTACAGGAGGCTGTATTCGGTAAACAAATTAAAGTTCAAACAACCGATGGAAAAACCTATTATGGAGAGGCAAGAATAAAAAGCAATGCCAAGAAAGATTTACGTTTAACCGACGGTGGTGTAACCGTAATAACAGACAGCTACAATGTAGGTAGTGATAATCCGGAATTTAAAGCAGAGTTACTGGAAGAGAATACAGATGAAGATAGTGAATATAATAAATATTTTTCACTTTTAGCAGGAAGTTCATCAAAGGCTTTGATTTATAATTTGGGAATAAATGTAAATGGAACAACTGTTAAACCGACAAGAGCGGTAGAACTTAGAGTTAAGATACCAGAGGACTGGGACACAAGTAAAATTGAAGTTCAATGGTATGATGCTCCGGTATACCAGATATTTAATCCGATTGAAAACTTTGGAAATTCTTCTTATAAAAATGAAGATGGTAGTATCCGGATGGATGGTGATGAGTTAGTTATAACAGGAACTACTTGCGTATATAATACATTTGGCAATTTCAGAAAAATCAGATAAGACAGACATTTCTGAAATAAAAGACGGAGTTTATAATGTTAATGTTACTATGTGGCAACAGGCTCAGCCGGATAGATTATCTATGAGTAATTCGGCGGTTGTTAATGATTCTGCACGCTTAGTAGTTGAAAATGGAAAGAAACATATCTATTTTGATACGCAGGGAATTACAATCGCTGGTCGTTATGGATATAGCAATGGAATATTCTGGGCAAATAATGAACAGACAGAAGAAAATGGACTTCCAGTATTAAGTGAATATACACCACTTGATTATTACAGTTATTATCTGAATGATTCGGGTAGCACAGATATGGATTCTTATGCAGAACAGTATGATCTGTATTATCCAAAGACAGTTGGATTTGAGTTCCCGGAATCAGCGGACAGAGATGATGGGGTATATCTGAACTTCTTTGTCCCTATCATGGATGAACTTCAGAATAAAGTTCCTGGATCTGGTGAAGGATGCAGAACGGCATTTATGACTTTATCTGGTTTAACACCTGTAGCGGAAATTAACGAGCCAACCCACGATAAATCTGTTTTAGTTGTAGCAGTTGATAAAGCATCTAAATATACAGCCGACAATTATACAGAGGAATCTTACAAAGTATTATCTGACGCAGTAGCAAAAGCTCAGAAGGTAATCGACGGAACAACTTCTGCAAACGATTCGGAAATCGTAGCATTAGATAAAGAAATTTCTGATGCAATCAGCGGATTAAAAGAGGCAACTGGACTTGACAAATACAATAAAGTTCTGAAAATGCCAAGGCATTAAATGAAGCAGAATATACAGCAGAAAGCTGGGCAGACCTTCAGGCAGTGATCGCTGCTCAGGAAGGAAAGGTAACAGAAGCAAATGCAGATCAGGCATTCGCAGACCTTCAGTCAGCAGTAGATGCACTTGTACCGATGTCAACAGCCGTTCCATGGAAAAGCGTTTACGAAGTACAGGCAACACTTACCAATCAGGATGGAACAGCAAGTGATTTGAATGCAGGATTAAAATCTGCTCGTTTATATACAGATAAAGACGGCAATGTAACTGCTTATCTGTACGTGGACGGAATTACCGGTATGCAGTATCGCAAGGGTGCCGGATATGCGAATGCAGATACAGACGCAGGCAGACTTGTAGTTGCGCTTCCTGCAAATGTAGAAAACCACAAAGTAAAAGTAACAACAGAAAGCGGAGAAACAGAACTCCTGTTAAATCTTGATTTAAAATCTGCAGTAAAACAGGAAATTAAAAAATCTGATCTGGAATCAAAACTGAATGATGCAAAAGCATTAGAAGAGAAAAATTACACAAGCGATTCTTTTGCAGCATTAACAGATGCGATTGCTACAGCAGAAAGCGTTCAGGCAGATAAGGTGGCATTCCAGTCAGAAATCATAGCAGCAGAGACAGCTCTGGATACAGCAACAGCAGGTCTTGTAATGAAAGAAGAAGTAAAAGCAAGAGCAGAACTGGATCAGGCAGTTTCCGATGCGAAAAATAATTATGCAGAAGCAAATTATACAAAAGACAGCTATGAGAATCTGAAGTCTGCAATCAAGGAAGCTGAAGAAGTATTAGCAAAATCTGATGCGACAGCAGATGAAATGAAAGAACAAGTTGAAAAACTGGATAAAGCAGTGAAAGCACTTGTTCGTCTGGATGATGTAGTAGATAAGTCAGAATTAAATGGCTATATCGAAGATGCACTGACCAAGACAAATGACGGCACTTATACAGACAACAGTTGGAACAGTTTCCAGGCAGCAATCAAATCTGCTCAGAAAGTATCCGCTGATGTCAATGCAACAAAAGCAGAAGTAGAAAAGCAGACAAAACTGCTGACCTCTTCTTATGAAGCACTTGTTGTTAAGAACAAGCAGAGTAATCTTTTTGAAAAATATCCGCAGATTTTTGAAGGTACATATTCCGTACCGATCAAACTGCTCAACGCAACATCCGATGAAAATTCTATGGGAAATGCTTCCATGGTTCAGACCGGAATTGTAAGAGTTACGGGTAAAGGTGAAGTAACACTGGAGATGAACTTCCAGTCTATGCAGTTTGCCGGAATGACAGGCTATCTGTACAAACTGAAAAAAGTCGATATGGATACGGTTGAATACAACAAATATAATTATCCGGTAAAATATGAAGCTTCCGATGCAACAATTCTGGAAGAGTACACAGATGTTTACGATTTATTTAATAATAAGAACTCTGAGTATTACGACAAGAATACAGAAGGAAACTGGTATCCGAAGAAACTATCAATCCCGATTGAATTGAACGATAACCTGTTCTATGTAGAGGTTTATGTTCCGGTTATGGAAAGCATCGGTGAAGGTCAGGGTACAAAAGTTGCCAGAGTTTCTATCGACTGGGCAAATATCAAACAGGAGACAGGCGTTGAGAGAGATAACAGTGTGATCAAAGCACTTCTGGATCAGGTGAAGGCTATGTCTAAGGGCAATGTTGCTGATGAATACTGGAATGCTTTAAATGCAGCTTACATGACAGCACAGGATGTGTACAACGACATGAATTCTACTCAGAAAGAAATCAATCTTCAGGTGAAAGCTTTACAGGCAGCCATAGACGCAGTAGAAACTCAGGTTGTAGACAAGACAGAACTGAATGCATTGATTGAAAAAGCAACAGCAGAAGCAAACCGTACAGATGTTGTTTATACTTCTGCAACACTTGAAGCATTAAAAACAGCGATCACAAATGCACAGGCAGTGGCAGCAAAAGAAGATGCTACCAAGGCAGAAGTTCAGGCACAGGTAACAGCACTCCAGACAGCACTGGATGGTTTGAGAGCTGTAGATAAGACGAATCTGAATGACTTGATTGCAAAAGCAAAAGCGGAAGCAGCAAAAACAGATGTTTACGAAAGCAACAGTCTGACAGTCCTGAATACAGCAATTACACTGGCTGAGAATGTAGCCGCAGATCCAAAAGCAACAGAGTCAGAAGTTGCAGCAGCGGAGAAATCCCTGACAACTGCTTTAAATGGACTGGTAGAAAAAGAAGTTGTAGATAAGAGCAAACTGGAAAGCAAGATTGTAGAAGCAAAAACATATGTAAGCCAGACAGACGTTTACACAGAAAGCTCTCTTGCAACATTGCAGAGTGCAATTAATCGTGCACAGAATGTCATGGATAATGATTCAGCATCACAGAAACTTGTAGATGAGCAGGTGACAAAACTGACAGAAGCAATCCAGCAGTTAGCAAAGAAAAATGATGGAAAACTGGATATCAAGAATCTTGCGGATGGTGTTTACTCCGTTTACGGAACAATGGTGAAAGTAGACAAGAATACATATTCTATGTCAAATGAGGCGATTAACCATACCATCAAACTGACAGTAAAGAATGGAAAATACTACATTACCATGAACTTCAATGGTCTGACAGTAGGACAGAAACTTGGATATTTAAGTCAGCTGAAATACTTCACAACAGGTTACACACCTGATGAGAAGTATGGAACACCACAGGGAAATCTTGCAGATGTTACCGTAGACAGTTACCAGAAGAATGCAGATGGAACATTAGTATCTGATTCTTATGGAACAAACTATCCTGATGTCGTTACATTCGAACTGATTCCGGAAGCCCTGAATGATGGATATGTGCCATTACAGGTATTTGTTCCGATCATGGATGCAATCAGTTCCGGTACAGGCACACAGCCGGTATTCCTGAAACTGGATTGGAGCTCATTAAAAGCAACCACATCCGATGATCCGGATTTTGATAAGAACGACAACAACAATAGCAACAACAATAATTCCAACGGAAATAACAATAATGGTTCTTCGATTGGAAATGGCTCACTTGGAAATAATACTCTCGGAAACAATTCTCTTGGAAGCAGCAAACTTGGTTCTTCCTCACTTGGAAGTGGTTCTTCAAGTCTGAAGAGTGGAACATCCAGTCTTGGAAAGGGTACAGGTTCTAGCCTCAAGGGTACATCCAGTGTTAAGACAGATGATGTCGTAGCAAACAATACTCTTTGGGCGGCGCTTCTTCTGCTCGGTGGAGTAGCACTTCTTGCCGGACTGATGGAGTACAAGAGAAGAAAAGTTACAAAGTAAACGTTATAGCGATAAAAAGCTTAAGAATGGCTTCCTGATCTGACAGGCAGTTCGTAAGCAGACAGGTAACTGTTCAGAGCCGGGCAGACGGAATCTTAACAGTTACGCAGAAAGGAAATGGAAGTCTCTGCTACATAAGTGGCAGGGACTTCTCTAGTATAACAGGAGAAAATAAGATGAAATTAGCAAAGATAAAGAACAGAATCAAGTCTGTGGTGATGGCTTCGGCACTTAGCCTTGCCCTGCTGGCTGGTTTTCCGGCAGTGGAGGCACAGGCAGCAACAGGTAGTGTCTATACCTGTACCATCAACCGGTGCTATGCACATCCGGTAACTGGAGCAGTGGAAGATTCCGGCGGGGCAGGCTCTTACGCCACAGGACAGGGAATGGTAGAAGGATGCGTGTATCCGACTGGTATTTTAGAGGTGGCAGATGACGGGAATTATTATCTGACGATCCGTATGAGTCTGATGGATTATACCAGTGGACATGATTTTCAGGTACAGAGTGTCGGTGACTCCGGCTGGTCAAGTACCGGGTATGCACAGACAGGTACAGGTTCTGACAGTAACGGAACGACAGCCGATGTCGTAATTCAGGTGCCAAGTGAAAATTGTATCGTGCGCGGAACGATGTATGTAGAACCAATGGGAAGAAATGTTGTATTCTATCTCTACCCAAGTGATTACAAGGAAGGTAACAACACTGATATGAATGCAACGATGGTAACTGGAAGTGCAGCAAGTAACGGAACAGCAGCAGAGAGTTCTTCCGATGGAGGGTCGGCAGTATCTGGTTCTTCAGGCAGCATAAGCTCTGGAAATTCTTCTCTCCAGAGTTCAGGAAGTACTTCATCCGACAGTTCCACAGGCAGTGCATCATCCGGTAAGAAATTACAGAGCAGTATATCAGAAGCAGCAAAGCCAAGCAGTGAATCGGAAACTCCGAGTACGGACAGCAGTACACTGGACAGTGCAGAAGGATTAAGTCTTTCTACCGCAAAGGATGCAGATGCAGCAGACAGTGACAGTACTTCCACATCGACTTCAGGAAACAAGGTATTTCAGATCGCAATTGCGGTTCTGGTGGTCGGTCTGATCCTGATCGGTGTTGTGGCTGCTGTGGTATTCTATTTCCGTAAGAACTGGAGACGCTGGGGAGGTGGACAGGACGATGATGAATAGAAGATTAAAGAAAGCATCCGCAGTCCTGCTTGCGATGACCATGCTCTTTTCCCTTGCAGGATGTGTCGATCAGAGTCAGGGAAAGGAAAGCAGTGACTCCGGGACAAAGACCGAGAGCAGTGCGGATACTTCTTCGGAATCCGCAGAGTCGTTATTGAAGATCACCGATCCGAAGGAAAAGGCTGCGGTGGAAACAGCGAAGAAGAAAGTGCAGGAGCTGGACGGAGAGCCGAGGATCATTGCGACCTCTCCGGCAACCGCAGATATCTGTGACAAGCTGGAACTGGATCTGGTGGGTGTATGCAGCAGTACCGTATCCACCATCCCGGACAGATACAAGGATGTAGAGACGGTCGGAACAGCCATGAGTCCGGATACCGAGATTCTTTCATCCTTAAAACCGGACTGGATCTTAAGCCCGGTATCCTTACAGAGTGACCTGCAGCCGAAGTATGAAGCCATCGGTTCTGACTGGGCATTCTTAAACCTCAGAAGTGTACCGGGTATGTACCGTTCCATTCAGGAGCTGGGTGAGATCTTCGACCGGCAGGATCAGGCAGATAAGCTGGTGAAGGAATTTACCGAGTTTTATGATGATTATAAGAAGAAAAACGAAGGCAAGGACCATCCGAAGGTGATGATCCTGATGGGACTTCCGGGAAGTTATATCATTGCCACACCGAACTCCTATGTGGGAAGTCTGGTGGAACTGGCAGGCGGAGAGAATGTATATTCTGACACCAATCAGGAATTTCTGACCGTCAACACGGAAGATATGAAGACCAAAGAGCCGGATATCATCCTGCGTGCAGCCCATGCACTGCCGGATCAGGTCGTGGAGATGTTCAACAAGGACTTTGCTGAGAATGATATCTGGCAGCATTTTGATGCAGTGAAGAATGGCAGAGTTTATGACTTGACGTATGAATACTTTGGCATGAGTGCAACGTTTAAATATCCACAGGCACTGGAAGAGTTACAGCCGATCCTGTACCCGGAGAGTGATGAAGATACACAGAAAGCAAAAGAAGCCAGTGATAATGCACAGAAGAAAGCCAAGGATTCTGACGCAACTGAGAAATACAACGAACAGCAGAGCAAGTAGAAAGGAGAGGACAGATGAAAGAGACAGAATTACAGAATACTTCTGAGACTTCTAAAGCCGAAGTCCAGAACCTCTCCGCACAGGATAAAGCAAGGAAACATCGAAAAACAGCAAAAGCAGCCATTTCTTTTATCGTGATGATCTTGCTGCTTGTGGCATTATTCTTTGCCGCAGTGAACATCGGAAGCCTGAAGGTCAAGCTTCCCGGAACTGCTGAAAGGATTGTTTGTAGAATACAATGAAGATGTGGCAACGATCTATGACCTGCGGTTCCCACGAATCGTTATCTCTATGTTAGCAGGAGCAGCGATAGCGGTATCGGGTGTGTTATTTCAGGCGGTACTTAAGAACCCTCTTGCTGATCCGGGAATCATTGGTATTTCCAGTGGAGCAAGTTTTGCGGCAGTATTGATTACCGCATTTGCACCGACTTTATTTTTCTTCACTCCATTATTTGCATTTCTTGGCGGTGTGATTGCATTTGTCTTAGTTTACAGCCTGTCATGGAAAGGGGGATTAAGTCCTCTGAGAATCATCCTTGTCGGTGTGGCGGTGGATGCGATGTTTACGGGACTTTCCAGTGCATTAAACTCCATGAACGGTGGGAATATGTCCGGTGTGGCAGCCATCGTCAATGGAAATATCACCATGAAGACATGGGATGACGTGAAGACCTTAGTACCATATGTTGTGATCGGACTGGTGCTGGCACTGGTCATGACAAAGATGTGTAATCTGCTGGCGCTGGAAGATAAGACAGCCAGGAGCCTTGGAATCAATGTCAATGCCATGCGTATTGTGATTTCCCTGATCGCTGTACTGCTTGCAAGTATTTCCACAGCAGTGGCCGGAGTAATCAGTTTCTTAGGACTGATCGTACCGCATATCGGAAGAATCCTGGTAGGAAGTGACCATAAGGCATTAGTACCATTTAGTGCTTTGTTCGGAGCGTTTACATTTTTTACTTGCCGATACCATCGGAAGAACCATTGCTGCTCCGTATGAAGTATCTGCATCCATCATTATGAGTGTGGTCGGAGGACCATTCTTCATCATTCTGTTAAGGAGGTCTAAGAAGTATGCAAAGTAAAGAAAAGAATATGGATTTGACTTCTACAGAGAATGAAGCAGCAAAGAAAGCGAAAAAAGCGGATAAGTGGGCAGACAAGCCTGCGATGGAAGTCAGAGACCTGCACTTTGCCTATGGCAAAAATAAAGTGTTAAAAGGTGTATCCTTAAAGATCGAGGAAGGCAAGATCACAACCATCATGGGAGCGAACGGATGTGGAAAATCCACCCTGTTCTCCCTGATGACGAAGAACTTATATCCGGGGAAAGGAAATATCTTCCTCAAGGGAAAGAATATCCAGAACCTGAACTTAAAAGAATTTGCCCGAAAGGTAGCCATCGTCCAGCAGTATAACAGTGCATCGGACGATATCACTGTTGAGAATCTGGTGGCATTCGGAAGAACCCCTCATAAAAAGATGATGCAGGGGGATAGTGCTGAGGATGAGCGCATGATCGAGTGGGCACTGGAAGTCACGAACCTGACAGAATACCGGGACAGAGAAGTACCAAGACTTTCCGGAGGACAGCGCCAGAGGGTATGGATCGCAATGGCACTTTGTCAGGGAACGAAGACGCTGTTCCTTGATGAGCCGACCACCTATCTGGATATCCGGTATCAGATCGAGATTCTGCAGCTTGTAAAAAAACTCAATCAGGAATTTGGCATTACCATTATTATGGTACTGCATGACATCAACCAGGCAATCGCATATTCAGATAATGTCATCGGAATGAAAGATGGAAAAGTGCTGGTGGAAGGTGATCCGGAGGAAGTGATTACGGAAGAGAGCATCCGGGAGCTGTATGGCATCGAGCTTGGCGTGACGAGAGTAGACGGACGGAAGTTTGTGCTGGCGGTGTGATTTTAGTTACTGTTCACTCCCGTGTCAATCACTCCGCTGATTGACACGGAGGATGCGTGTTTTGACTTGAATGCATATCGCCCCATTGCCAAAGGCGATTAAAAATGGCGAGATGCGTTGCTGGTCGCACATCGTGTGAACAGTAACTGATTTTAGTATAAGATGTTTGATAATTGAATAGATGTTTGACATAGAATGAAAGCGGTGTTAATATGATATTAGAAAAGGTGCTACCGATGACGGTTCGCCTGATGAAAAAAAGATGGTAAAAATAACCGCTCTCAGTTTCCTAGGCTAAGGGGCGGTTATTTTTGTGCCTTGGAATCACGCTTACCATGAGCGTAACCCAGACTGTAAAAAGTCGCACACAGTGAAATCACTGCGATTAAGTCACTGATGGTCAGCATAAGCACATACCTCCTTTCGTAAGAATTCCCTCAAAAAGAGAGATAGATCTAATGTAATCGGAGCTATATACTCTCCGCACAAA